>Ga0247813_10001263_pt1 | contig 19712 bp, 6 predicted proteins | sample UWRJL169409C1_FD_180719 | JGI IMG/M metagenome (GOLD analysis project Ga0247813, IMG submission 180719) | Plant litter microbial communities from Arlington Agricultural Research Station in Wisconsin, United States - UWRJ-L169-409C-1 | ecosystem: Environmental > Terrestrial > Plant litter >... | reverse complement strand
GCGCACAAGAAACTACAGAAACAGTTGAAGTAGAGATTCCAGAGATTAGCCTCGAAGATGAAACAAGATTTAAGGACGCTTCTTGGACTTTAGCATTTAGACCTCAAAGCGGATGGTTGTCATATATGAGCTATAAGCCTAATTACTATAGCAGGTATGATAATTTCTATGAAGTAGGGTATAACTATGGAGAGGACGCTGAGACTTTGTGGAGTCACCCTCTTAATCAAAAAAGCCTTCAAGTATTTCAAGGACGTAAGTATCCATTTATTGTTGATGCTGTAATAGCAAATGAGAACGCTAATAAAATATTAGACTCAGTAACAGTTAATTCCGAAGTAAAAAGATGGCAAAATGAATTTGATTTTAGCCAAACAAATAAAGTGGGCTTTAACAAAGCGATAATAAGCTCAAATACAAATAACAGTGGAATAGTAGAACTTGTACAGGAAAAAACATTAAGAGATAAAAGTAAGTACCCTCAAACAGTTGGTGACAGTTCTCAGAAAATACTTTACACTAGTCAGGATGGTAAACACGCATTTAATTATTTTTATAACCGCGTAAAAAATCAGGAAAATAACATTCCTATTTGGATTTGGGATTTAAATATGTTAGATAAAGAATTAAATCAAAATGCTGTCAGTTTCAAAGGTAAGAGAGTGCTCGAAAGACTTAGAAATGAATGGTTTAGTTTAAGACTTATAAACGACGAAGAAACTAGATACTCCATCACTTACAAGAATACCATAAACGACGAAACACTTTACGAATAATGCCAACAGTTAAACAATATCAAAACGACCCAAGAGCAGAATACTTAAAGAAAGTAGCGTATGCAGAATCAGGTAATAACCCTAAAGCTAAAAATCCTTATGGTAGTGCGGGAGGCAGCTATCAATTTGTGACAGGGACTTGGAACGCTTTAAATAAGAAGTACAAACTTGGCTATACAGAAGAAGACAGATTTAATCCTGAAAAAGCGGATAAAGTAATGCGTTTGTTTACTCAGGATAATGAGAATATTCTAAAGGTTATTAAACCAGATATTAATGATGCTGATAGGTATATGGCTCACTTTTTAGGTGCAGGTGGAGCAAGTAAATTCTTTTCAGTTTATAATCAAAACCCCGATGCCCCTATATCAACAGTTATGTCACCCGCTGCTTTAGCTGCAAATAAAAATGTAGCTTACAACAAAAATGGCTCTCAAAAAACAGTGGCGGATGTATATGCTTGGGCAAATAAAAAAATGAGTCTTACTCCTGAAACAGTTACACAGGATTTTACGAATTATGAAAAACCAACCCCTATACCTAACTTTGCACAAAGTAATGATAATTTACAAAGCTTACCTGAAACAGCGGAATCTGCGCCTAAAGTAGAAGAAGCTAAAAACAGCTTACAACAGCAGACTAATGAATATAATTTTGTTCAAGACTTAAATAGTTTTCAACAAAGACCTACACAAGAGATAACTCAAGAAGAGCAACAAATACAACAACCTCAAACTAACTTCTTAGATCAATATGCTCAAATAGTACAGTTTGTAGAAAACCCTTTGATGCAAGATGGAGGAACTTATCAAAAAGACAAACAATGGTTAAATGATTGGTATTCGCAGAGACAAATAAATAATCCTGAGTTTAATAATAGCAGACGAGATATTTTAGCATCTACTAATCAAATACCACCTCCCACTATAACTAATTTGATAGCTGGAAATTCTCAAGTAAAAGGGGGATATAATAAAACAACAGGAGAGATACTTTTAACACCAGATGCACAACCTTATATTTATACACACGAAGGGGTGCACAAAGCACAGGAAGGTTTTAGCCCAGAGCTTCAAAAGTTACACACAGAATTAGTAAATAGAAACATTAATCCAAAAGAGGGGCTACCAAAAGATTATCAAGACAACTATGACTATTTAAAAGATCCTAATGAAGTTAATTCGAGATTACAAGTACTAAGGAGAGAGGCAGGAATTACCCCCACACAAGAAGTAACGCCTCAATTTATAGAAAGCTTCTTAGAAAATTATAATTTTAAAAATACTAATGTTAATGAACTGTTAGAGTTGTTCGATGATGATGGGCTTAGGGATATATTAAATAATATGGCAAGTAATGATAGTCAAAATAACAATTTTCAAAGAGGCGGTACAATAACAGTTAGTTCTAAAAATGATCCACGCTATAGAGCTTATCAAGACAGTTTATATGCCTACAATCTTACAAAAAAAACAGTTTCAGATATAAAAAAACAAGGCTATGACGAATTTTTAAAAGGGTATCAGACAGCAGAGCAGTCGGCAGCTTTACAGAACAAAAATATTAAATTAAAGCCTATAGGTGCATATTTTGGAAATGGAGAACCCGTTAGCGAGTATAAAAAACCAGAAAGACAAGTATTATTAGATAATACCCCTCAAGTAAGAGCGTTGAATATACAAACTCAACCTATAAACTTAGGTAATCAAGATTTCTCTACAGAACTAAGAAATTCATACCCTGCCGCAAGAATACCAAAATATTTTAACGTTACAGATAAGGGTAATGGTAGTTTTGGAGCAGATTGGGAAAGGTCATATAGATACTACCCCCAAGAAGGTCAGACACTATCAACAATATCACCCGATAATAGTAGAAAAATAGTTCCCTATTACCAACAAGGCGGTGTAATAGAAGACAATATGGGGCAATGGAAATACCCTATGCAAACAACAAAAATAAATAGTGGCGAAATAACAATGCAAGGAGTAAACTACCCTGTACTTGGAGTAGACAATTTAGGTAATCACAAACTGATGTTTCCTAATCAAGAATACAAATTCGCAGGGACTTCTGTAACTGAATATCCTGTGCCAAACTTAAATAAATTCTTTTCATAAATGAATAATGACATTTCAATAAAAGTAAAAAAGATTAGAGAGGAAGCTATGAAAAAACTTCAATACGGAGGACAGCCAAACTTTAATACATTTCAGCCAGACCAAAATCCTACAACAGAAGTAAACTTAGGGAGTTATTTTAACCAACAAAGACCACAAGTACAGTCTGTAGTTCCAGAGGGATTTAATCCTTTTGGAGTAGATATGGGAACACCTTTACAACCAGAAGCAACCAGTATAGATAACACACAGTTAAATCCTGCAAATGTAGATGTTCAAACCCGAAATATACAAAATCTATATAACCCCTACACAGGAATCAATCTTGAAAGTGCGTTATTTAGCCTTGGTCAGTCTTTAAATTATAAAGGAGAAAATAAAGGAGCAAACACTCTATTAGGAGCAGCATCAGCAGGAAAGGTTTTATTTGGAGGTGCTCGTACTCTACTGTCAGGCGCAGGCTATCAAAACAGGTCACAAGACTCTTACAATGACTACAGAAACAAACTGTATAACCCTGACCAAATTTACACTCAATACCAACAAGGAGGGGAAGTGACAAATGCACAAGTGCTTACAGGAGCCTACCTGCCTGAAACCCCTAATCCGTCCGTCGAAATTGAAAAAAATGAGATGGTGAAAGATGGTGAAACAGGGGATATTCAAAAAGCCGTAGGAGAAACACATGAGCAAGGAGGGATACCTGTAAACCTGCCTAATCTATCTAAAGTGCTTTCTGACCACACTAAAATTGGAGCCGTTAATGCAAAACTATTCAGAGATGATTTAGACATAAAAGTTAAGGCTACAGACACTTATGCCAAAGTACTTGATAAGTATAATAAAAAAATAGGTTGGGATACCCTTATAGAAGAGGAAGAAAAAGCTATTGAAAAAGTAGGTGACCAAGAGACAGGAGAAGTAGCCACCACCACGAAAGATATAAATATGAATTATCTTTCGGACAAATTACAAGACTTGCAAGCAGGTAAAGAAGCTATAAAACCACTTCAAGATGAAGCCTTTGAAAAGATATTTGCCAAACAGGAAGCTGAAAAAAGGGGTAAAGGGGCAGATGTAAAAATGCAGGAAGGTGGCCAATACGATGAAAACATAATAGCACTTGCTCAACAATACAATCTTACGCCTGAAAGAGTTGCGGAACTATTAAAAGCAAGTGCGCCTCAGCAACAATCAAATCCTATAGCAGAAGCTTTAGCACAAGGAGCTGCACCAGAAGAAATAATCCAGCAATTGGTTCAATCAGGAATGCCAGAAGAGGAAGCTAAACAAATGGTTCAGAGTTTAGCACAACAACCTCAAATGCAAAATGGGGGACTATTGAAGCTTCAAGATGGGGCACTTGTTAATTACTACACACCCTCTCAATATACTTTAGCAGACTACCAAAATCAACCTTTTGGAGAAACTAATTTTATAGCAGGAAACGTTTCAGATTTAGCTACGGCTCAACAAAGGCTATTACAACAATCAAGTATACTTCCAAACACTTTAAGAAGAAGTGGTCTTATAGGAGATAATAATCAAGTATTTTTAGATAGCCCTCAAGCAATTGGAGCGTTTCAAACTAATTACAACGAATACATAAATAACACACTACCTTTAGTTGACAGTAACCCTAATATTCCCGCAGAACAAAAACAAGCAATGAAAGACAGGCTTGCTCAGGAAATGTTTACAGGAGATACAGGTAATGTCCGAAGCATTGATAATACTTTAGGAAACTTTACAATTTCGCGAGGTAGTGTTAACTTACCTTATTTAACAGAAACTGACAGATTAAAATATCCGAAAGTAAAAAGAATTGGAGATATTCTTGATGAAACAGGAACAGTTAAGCCAGGATTTGAAGATTTAACACCTGAAACTTTAGCAGCTTTACAAGGGGCAGTTAAAACAGCAGGAATAAATGCTTTAGATGTAGGACTGTTAGATATACCTGTAGCTGACACTTCAATAGAGGCCTCTCTAGAGCGTCAAACTATAACAAATACTCAAAATACGTTAGGCTTCGCAAACCTCCCTGTAGACTTTAATTTGCCGCCAAACCCTTTACAAGATGTATTTAAAGCAAGTGCAAGTTTATCAAGAATAGACCCCCTAAAAATATCGCCCGAAGCAAACCTTATAGAAGCAGACAGACAAAGGCAAGCAGCTACAACTTCAACAGCTTTTTTACCAGACAGCCAAAGAGCAGCAGTGATAGCAAGTTTATTAGGACAAACGCAACAAGCTACAAATGCAGCAATAAGTCAGGCAGAAACAGTGAATGCACAAGGGCAATATCAGGCAGATGTATTTAATGCGCAACAAAGTGATAAACAACAGTTGTTAGATAATCAGTTTAATGCCACTTACGAACAAAATGCATTCGCTGCTCAAAACAATAGTGATGTGGATTTGAGAAGGTATTTTAATAGCTTAAATGACCAACAGTGGTTTAACTATAATTATGTAGATAGGCGCAATGCATTTAATCAAGCCCCTATGCAATATACAATTGACGGACAGTTTAAAGGTAACACTGGAAACTTTACAAACCCTGTTAATAACAGCCAATTCACGGCGAGAACTAAAAAAGAAGAAGAGGCTTTTAGAATATCTCAAGCAAGAGAAGCTGGTAAACAAGCAGGGAGGAAAAAATAATAACAATACAGTTAATAGATTTTTTAATTCTTTATAAATATATTAAATTTGCCCATTACTACCCAGTTTTGGGCTTTTTAATTCACTAAACTTTTATGGCAAACTATTTAGCAAGCACTTATATACCTAATGCTCCCCGCACAGATGAGAATTTTTCCATTTGGGCACAAGTGGCGCAGATGAAGCAACAAAAATACGATAGTGCCAAATCTCAAATTCAAAGTACTTTAGATGCTTTTGGAGGCATATCTTTACTTAGAGATGAAGATAATCAATACTTGGCAAATAAAATAACAGATGTAACTAATAAGTTAAATAGCTCAGCTAATAGAGACTTATCACAGGCAGATGTAGCAGACGACTTACTTTACACAGCTAAAAGTGTTGCACAAGATGAAAATGTTTTAAATGCCATAGAACAAACTCAGAAATTTAAAAGTTTTCAAGCTCAAGTTGCTCAAATACGAGAAAAAAAACCAGAGTTATACAGTGATACAAATTACAGTTATGCTTTAGACAGAGCAGGGTATAATGATTATATGTCAGGAAAGTCTAATAAGATAGGAAGCATACAATACAGTAATTATGTAGACGTAACAGCTAATTCCCTTAAAAAAATAAAAGACCTTAAAGATTTAAGAGGTAAGAGGGTAATTGAAACACCTGATCCTCAAAATCCAGGGCAAACTCTTAAAAGAACAATAGAAGGACTTACAGATCAAGAAATATTTGATAATATACCAGGAATACTAACACCTGAAGAAAGTCAACAATTAAATATAAATGGTTGGTCTAAATATGGCGGCAATTTAAAATTAGCGCAACAGAATTTCACTGCTTATAAAACCCAGCTTCTTAGTAATATAGATGAAAATGTAGAAAACAATCAAGCTATTATTAACAATTCGGCCGCCACTAAAGAACAAAAACAAACAGCACAATTAGCTATAGAAGCCTATAAAAGAGAAAAAGAACAAACAAATAATGAATTAGCATCTATAAACACAGAAGACGGTGCTTCACTAGGAGGCTTCTTAGAAAGAAATTCTTGGAAAAGAGGTATAGCAACAGCCGCTAAATCTGAGTGGAACTCTGAATATGAAAAAGATGATTATTGGTTTGCTAAACAAAATTTGGAACTTGACCTTGCAAAAGAAGACAGACAGAAAATAATGTTTGGCCTTGACGCAAATAAAAAACAATTAGAGACTTTAAAACTTCAAAAAGAATTGGGAGTTGATGCCAATGGAAACCCTTTAACAAGTGCAAACGCCGTATCTTTCTCAGCAAAAGAAGCTGCTTTAGCAGAAGAAATAAACCCCTACACAGACCAAGAAAAAGAATTTGGTGAAGTCACCACTCAAATGTCAGGCCTTATTAATCAAGCTATAAACAGTGAAAGAACAACTAAGGATATTAAAGACCACTACACAGCAGAGCTTAGAAAAAGAGGGTATGACATAAACGGTAATGTACTGGCAGGAAAAGAAGGTATAGCAGCTAATTATCCAAAAGCATTAGCAATGAAACAGGCTTTTGATGCTTCTAATGCAGCAACAATACACGGAGATGTAGCCAAGACATTAGCGGGCATTGAACTAAAGAGAGATAGCCTATCTTCAGAAGTATCTACAGCTAAAGTAGGAGGACTTACAGAAGCCTTTAAACAATCACCTGATAGATACATTGCTACATACAGAAGCCTTTTAAATGAGGCTTTAACAGATAGTCAAAGTGATTTAGAAGAGGGAACAGCAGAAGAGATATATAGTATAGCTCAAGAAGCCCAATCTTTTATCCAAGATAATGGAGGATTTGACTCTTTAAAGAATACTTTACAGAAAAGCCCTGAAAAACTTGCTCAATTTGCTGATAAGTTAGACAAACTTTATAATAAACCTTCTACAATTACAGGAAGCGGTTTTAGATTTATACAATCTATAGTAGACCCAGTTTATACAGGAGAAAGGGCAGCAATGAAAAATTTAAAACAAGATGCGGCAGTCGTTTCAAATAATATACTTAGACAAAGAACAGCTCAAAATAGAAATGTATCATTTAATACTGCTCAAATAGCGACTATAGGTGATAAAACTTTAAGGCAGCGCGTAGTTAATATGCTCCCGCAAACTGAGGATACACCTTTGTTTGACCCTAATAATCCAATATCGTTTGAAAAAACACCCCAAGGCGATTTAAAAATAACTCAAAATAAAGGGTATACAGCAGGTAATAAACAAAGTAGGTTAAGAGGTGCGGAAGTGACTGTTTCAAGAGACGACGCGGCATATAATGAGCTTTTAAGGTATGTTGATATAAACGACAGACAAAGAGGACTGGACGCAGAAAGAACTTCTGTCAGAGTTAAGCCAACAATAGCGGCTGATTATATAGATAACACTAAAAAAACAATACTTAGTAAAGCTGACAATAATATTCAAAACTTAGCGCCAAGCGTTCAAGGGGCTTTTATTACAAACCCTTCATGGTTTTTAACACAACCTCGAACAGAAGAAGCCTATAATAAAGTTTTAAAAAATAAAATTACCCCAGAAAAAATAACACAAGTGGTTTCACTTATGGCAGCTAACCCTGAAAAACTTAAACCTGAATTAAAACCATTTGATGGAAATTGGGCACTTAGTGTTTCAACTTCGACAGGAAAAGTTTTAAACGAGGGTGATACAGGAATAAAGTATTTAGATGACGATTGGGCGTACCTAATGAAAACATATCCACAAGTAATAACAAGTGAAGGTGTTTTAAGATACCTTTCAGAAAATCCTAAAGAAATAGACTCTCTAATTAAAATACTTCAAAACTAATATGGATTTTGACCCAAAAGCAATAGCTGACTTATCAAGTCCTGTAGAAACACCTATAGAGATTACTAATTTAGCAAACACAATTAAAGAAACCGCCACGACAGCAAACCCTTTAAATTCACTACCTTCTGACTTTAATCCAACAAATAACTATTACTTTGGAAAGAATGTAGCTGCTCCTGTAAAAGGCGCGTTAGAGGTTAGAAATTATAACATAGACGATGCTTACGACACTCTTAATGACGGTTCATATATAGCCCGTTTTGACACTTATAAAGCAGGTAGGAATAATGCAGAATATGCAGCTCAAACTCAAAGTACTACAGATAAATGGCTTAATGGGTTAGGTAAATTTGGAGGAAAAACTTTTAACGCCGTTGTAGGAGGTACTCTAGGTTCTGTATATGGTGTAGGTAAGATGATTGAAGATGGTAGCTTAACCTCTCTTTATGACAATGATTTTTCAAGAACTTTAGATGATTGGAACACTAAGTTAGACTACAGGCTGCCCAACTACTACACTGCTCAAGAACAAAAACAGAGTATTATAGGACAAGCTACAGATGCAAATTTTTGGGCAGACAAAGTACTTGGAGGTTTATCTTTTACGGCAGGTGCAATTATTTCAGAGGGTATTTGGGCTTGGGCTACAGGGGGTACTTCTTTAGCGTCATCCGCCGCAAGATGGGGGTCTAAATCTCTAGGTTTCACAAGAGTAGCGGAAGGAATAAATGCTTACAAAGGACTTTTAAAATCGCCTTTAATTAATGCTTACAGAGCAGGTAATATTTCAAAAACAACAGCAATAGCTTTAGGTAGAGCAGGGGACGCTTTAAACACTGCACGTTTTGCACTTACCTCAGCAGGTTATGAAGCCTCTGTAGAAGCTTTACAATATAAAAAAGAAGCCACAGAAAATTTCTATAACAATTTCGCTGAACAAAACGGCAGAGAACCATCACAAGAAGAAGTTAAACAGTTTGATACAAATCTAAAGGAAAGTGCAAATGCTGTTTTTGGATTTAACATGGCTATTGTAGGCACTTCTAATCTAGTTACTTTAGGTAAAATATTTGACTTAAAAAATCCAATTAAAACAGGCTTTGGAGAATTTATAGAAAAAAAGGCTTTCGGGCGTGGTATTACTTCAGTGGTAGACGATGCAGGTAAAATAGTTTATTCTCCAATAAAAGCAAGCACAACTCAAAAAGTAGCAAGAAGTATTTTTGATTATGGTAAATCGCCTTTAACAGAGGGTTTATATGAAGAGGGATTACAAGGTGTTACAACTAAGGCCGCTAATAAATGGATTGAACATTCTTACAACCCTCAAACAGCTACAGAACAAGTAGATGCGGCAGGTCTTGTATATGAGAGCCTTGGAGAACAATATGGTACTAAAGAAGGTTGGGTGGATATAGGTGTGGGTATGATTATTGGAGCACTTGGAGGAGCAACTTCTGCAAGGTATGAAAACAGGCGTTCACAAGAACAAACGGATTTTGAAATCGCAGGTCTTAACACTTTTCAAGGCGGTAAAGTAATAGCAGATAGAATCTTACTTGCTAATAGAACAGCAGGTTTTTCTCAAGAAGCAGAACAAGAAGCAGCTAAAGGAAACATAGTAAGAAGCAGGATAGCTACAGATGGTGTAATACATTCAAGGATGAACCATGCATATCAATTAGGTCAAGATGTTAACGACCTTGTTACAGAGGCTTCGGCAGCACTTGATGGAATGACTACAGAGCAATATGCAAAAGCAGGTGTTGCCCCAGAAGCTATAGCCGATTTTAAAAAAGAAGTGCTTGGAGAATATTCAAATGCCGCAAAACAATTTAAACAAAATAGAAAGTATTCTGAATACATAATTGGAACAAACACTGTAAAAGGTATAGATGAAGTACTTCAAAATGGTGAAGTTGCTTTAGGAAATCAGAATCAGGAAGCCTTAATCCAATCCTTAACTTGGACATTAACGGCGGGAGAGAATGCTTCTCGTTTAATGAATGACACTAAAGACCAAATAGCCACAGAGGTAGGTAAAGAGCAAGCTAATGTTTTAAACGTAGTAAGTCAATTAAGCAAACAAAGAGGGACAAGAAGAGGACAGTTAACAAAAACAGTAAATAAAAGAAAAGCACTTCTTGCAGAAAGAGATAGATTGCAAGCATCTTTAGTGGAAGTGCAAAACGCTCCCGCAGAAACACAGGGTGACAGAACAAATGGAGCACAATTAGGACAGCTTAATTTAAGACTTATCGACCTTGAAAACCAAATTTCAGACTATGATGGAGAAATAAAAACATTTTCTGATGAATTAAACAGTCAAAAGAATTATGGACAAGGAGTGGGGGAAATTAGCTTAAACCAAGTTGGAGATTTTACATATATTTCGCCTCAAGACTTAATTGATTTAAACGATAATTTAAACAAATTTAGAAACTTAGTAGAAAGTTATAAAGAAGTTAACCCACAGCGTCACCAATACTTAACAGATTTGTTAGATGAATATGCTCAGGCAGAAGAACTATTCAGCACAAATCAGGCTACAGCTATAGCTATTTCAAGCGGCGGTCTAAAAATAAAAAACATCAACACTTGGCTTAGTAAAAAACTAAGTAAAGGAGCTACAATGGATGAAGTCACCCGTGATTGGTTAACAGACATCTTAGTTAAATATGAAGCAAATAAAACAGCCGCTTTATCACAAACAGTTACGGAAGAAGAACCTATAACAGATGAAGAATACAGTAGTTTTACAGATAATGACGTAGTTAGTGAGCAACTAATAAATACTCTTGTAGCTAAGACTAATCAAGGAACACCTTTATCTGTAAGAGAACAAGAGATATTTCAAAGTAGAGAACAGGAAATCCGTGATATAATTAGAGAAACTCCGCAACCAAAAAGAGAAATTATTACAGTTCAAGACCAGCTATCCCCTACAGAAGTTTTAAAACAAAGGCTTGAAAATCTTTTAAAAACAAGCTACAACTCCTTAACTTATGTAGGGTCAAGCTATGATGATTTATCAATGGCCAAACCAACTCGCGCAGAAATAGAGGAGTATAGAAACGCAGAAGAGGGTGATAGAAAGGAAGAATTAAGAGTTAAATTAGGTAATTGGAGATTATTAGATTCAGCAGTTGCAGGAGAAGAACAATCTATTGCTGACTTAGTGGACTTAATAGAACAACTTGAAACTAATATCGAACAAGAAGATACTTTAGACGAGCTTACAGAAGAAGATTTAGAATCTGTTTTATTCAGCCCTGAAGATATAGCAGCCAATGCTGTAGTTAGATATGACCTTTCGCAAAATACACGAGGTAGCATAACAGTTAAAAGGCAAGGAGATTTATACAGATTTAGTCATTTAAAAATGAATTCTGTTTTAGATAGTCTAGGCTTACCATTTAACAGCGAAAGAGTTAAAGTGGCGGTAGACGGTAAGCAAGTGAAAAATACAGCCAAAATATTTGAAGACTATAGACCAGGGACAGTATTTTACATAGACAACACTAAAATTGTTGTAGGCACAGGGAACACTTTAGATATAAAAGCAGAAGACTATGCTACTCTCAGAGACACTTTAAATTTACAGATAGTTAGCCCTTCAATTAATTGGAGCTATTATGATGTATATGAAGTTTTAAATGACGGTACAGCACAAAAAAGACCTTCTGACTTTGAAGAAGATATTAATCCTGCGCAAATATATCAAATTAAACCACAAGACAATTTAACACTTGAAATTGCAAATGACAGCTTTAATGAGTCTCTGAGAAATAGAGTTATAAATGAGGAAATGACTCCTGAGCTTGAAAAGCAAATATTAAATCAGCTTAAAATATATGTCTCACATAAGGGACAAGCAGTTTCCACACTTAAAGCTTTAAATAATAATGTGGCAGCAAACGATAAATTTCTATTGTTAAGACAAGCCGCTAAAGATGCATTTATAAATAACCCTACAACACCCAATCTAACAGCTTCTGTAAAAGCTAAGAAAGTGTTTTTAGGCAGCCCTCAAATAAATACAGAAAATCTAAGAAGTGTAAATACAGAGATAGATGATACAGCAGCTTCTAAAATAATTTCTACAGGATACGTTCAAAACGGCGAAATAAAATTAAGCAGAGAAATAGCTAATGTAGACCAAACCTATATTTCAGGTTTTAAAGACAAGAGTCAAAAAATACCTGTAGTAGTATTTAGAAAAGGAGCTTACAATGTAGCCTACCCTGTAACGTTAAAGAAGTTTGATAATCCTCTGGGCAGTAGAATAACAGCTATAATTAATAACAATAGCCTAAATCCTATAGACAAAGTTAAAGCTATTAATGAGCAAATTATAGAGACAGGAATTGCGTCAGATAAAAGGCTTACAGAGTACGACGAAGAAAAGATAGCAGCTATCACAGAAGAGTTTGAGGCAAATCAGGATTTTGTTTCTATGGCAGATTTTAGTGATGGTAATTATTCACTGTCAAACGTTAAAAATGATGTTTTAATTAATATAGACTTGAACAACTTAGATAAAGTAATTAGTGATCCAAAACTTGAAATAGATATAGAGAGCATTGAAATTAATATGCCGCGAAAAGCTAAATTCGACACGTTAGTAGAAGTTGATAACAGGCTTAGTGATTTAGCAGTTGAACTTAATAATGACTATACACAAAATGCTGAAACTAAATATACAAACACTCGCGGAGAAATATTAGAAGACACTACCTACACAAACGTATTTGATGAGGGCAAAGTGAATAGTTCACCTGTAAATTATTTACAAAGAGTTGCAAATGTAAATGCTCTTAGTGAAGCATTCTCAGAAAAACTTCCAAAACAAGTTAGGCAAGTATTATCAAAAGAAACTATTCAGGAAGTAGAATTTTTATTAAAAAAGAGGGCGTTTATTAACTCTCAGACAGAAATTGATAAAAATCAGGCCAGTGAAGCAATAAATGAAAATAGTTGTGATTAATTTTATATATTTGCTAAATGAAAAGAAACCTAAAGAACATCCGCGACTACCACGAAACGATTTTCAATAAATTGGGAATTTCAAGCGAAGGTAGAATATATGAAGATATGGTGGAACAGCTAATTCACGCTCACTTGCAACTATCAAAAGAAATAGAAATGAATAACAAAGAACTTTTCAAAAGGGACTTTTTAAGAATATCAAAAGAAAGAACTAACTAATGGCATGCAATTTTATAAAAGGTCAATCAGGGGAAGTGATAGATGTAAGACTTGATAATGGAGTACCATCTCAATTATTTCGAGCCGCACAAGAAGAATTTCAAAATAGGCAAAAAGCCATAGATGCTGTAGCAATAACTAAATCGGCAGACTTCATAGAGAATGTAAATTTTCAAGGAGAAGAGCCGTCTTTAGAAGTAGTTAAGGATTATCTAGTGAGACAAAATGCAAACCAAGGTGCCCTAACAGCTATTCAAATGCAGGACTTAAAGAACTCTTTAATGAGCGTTGAAGTAAGTTCTATAGAGGAATTGACAAGAGGTTTGCAAAATGCTTTTTATTCTGATGAATTATTTTCCCCTACAGACTCTTCTTTAGCTAATTCAGGGCTTTATACGCCCTATGAGGCGCAAACTATCCTAAGTGACATACCACTTCAAGAAAAAATAAAAAGCTCCATAGAAGCTCTTAATAACACTGACTACGAAGATGGGCAGTTTGAAGAGTATTTTGACATTCAATCTGAACCACAAAAAACAGAAGAGTTTAATTCATTCGGAAAGCTTTCTGTAATAAATCCCTATGTAGTAGAAAAAGCAGTGATTAATGCTGTTGCCGCTCCTGAAACGGAGTCTGATTTTTACGGGGCATTGGCAGATTTAGAGTATAACTCTCCTATAACTTATGAGCAAGCGCAATCTTATATAAGAGCAGAAGAATGGAAAGATGTAGATGGGGAAATATCTCCAGCTTTAAATACAGAAACAGCCTTACAGATAAGCCTTACAAAAACCGCAGAAACAACCAACACTGTAGTAAATGATGTAAACAGCCTCTTATCTACGCCTGACTTTGTTTTAAATCAGAACGAAGATAAAGCAATAACAATTTTAAAATCTATAGAGCAGGGATTAGCGGCAGAGGGATTAGATGTAATAGGAATATCTCAAAGAGCCAATGATACAGAGCTTAAGCCTTTTCTTTACGCTTTACAGCAATTTTTAATAAACCCCACTTTAGAAAATACAAATTCCTTTGCAGAGAGTTATGATGCATTTTTTGAGAAAGACACCACTTTAAAATCACGTCCGTTAAAAGAAAGCAATAAAAACAGAAACTATGTTTATCTGAACAGTTCTAAATCAGAAGAAGAGTTGTTCGCTAATAATAGTATTTTAAAAGTAAAAGAGAACACTTACATAAAAGTAAGAAGACAGCCTTTAGATGTTTTATACCAAACGGTATATTCTTACAATACAAATTATTCTACACTTCAAGCGTTTCAAACTTATGTACAACAACAAAGTGCGCAATTAGAGAATATACAAGATGGAGATTTAGCAGAAGAAATAACTTTAATGAAGATGTATTTTGAAGTGCCTATGGTTGTACCACAAAATATAAACGTTTCCGAGCAAAGTATAAATGAATATAATTTCACAGGAAATAGAGAATACCTAACTACGGATTTCGTTTCGGATTTTTATGCTGAGTCGCTAAAACAAAAGCTAAAAAATACCGATCAGTATAAAAACTTTTACAGCAATTTTGGAGTAAACGAAAAAGGTGTATATTTAATAAATGACGACCCTATTACAGTAGACACAGTAAATACTTGGCTAGGAAGCATAAACAAAAAAATAGCTGGCAACCTCACTCAATATTCTCTAATTTCCAAGCAGCTTCCTACTTTAGGAGAAGTTGACACAGAACAAATAACAGCTAAAGAAGCAGCACGTTCTCTTGCCATAAACTACCCTATGTCAATATCTAAGATAAACTCAGAAAATTTTCGAGTAGATGAAAATAATCTTATAGGTAAAAATAGTCAAGCCGAGTTTATAAGAGTTGGAATGGAAACTTATGAAAATATAGAAACCAAAGGAGATTTAACTCTTTATGTAAAATTACCTTTAAATAATTCTGACTATAACATCTATAAAACGCCCCAACCAAAAACAAATGTTTCTTTGCAAGATTATGGCTATCTAGAAAACGCGCCTGAGAAGTGGATGACAGAAAAGAATTATTTGAATAAAACAGAAAAAGAAAAAATAAATTCTGACAATTTTAACTGTTAGAAATAAAAATAGGCTTATATTTGCCGCACAAAAATAAAATTATGAGCTGTAGAATACTTACAAATTCAAATGACGCACCTAACGGAGTAGAAGATAAAAATGGAAACCCTTCAAAGCTATTTCAACAAATATTAAATAACCCTCACTTTAAAGACTTTAATTCAGCCCTAAGTGTTTACCAAAATATCTACGCAGAGCAACTATCCACAGAGCAGGAGCCTGAATTGGTTTACAGAAACGGCAGAGAAACTTTCAACAGTTTTAAAGACGCACTGTCGGGAACAAATCAGGGAGATATTCAGGCAGGAGTAGAAATTGGAGGTAAATTCAAAGAACTGTTCTCTGTAAATTCAGACACTAACATAGGAAGCTTTAACGGCCTTTTAAACAATCTTATAAAGTCAAACCTTTTAGAAGCAGAAACAAGACTGGATACAGATGGAAAAAAGATTTATCCCGTTACAGGTAACTCTGAATATAAGCGCGCCATAACTTCTGACAGTGCTATTACAACAGCTAAAAGCAGTGTAGGAATAAACGCTAAAAGAACTTCGGGCGGAGATTTATATTTCCTTGTAGAGAATATAGGCACTACGCAAATTCTTAACAAACAAGACGAAGTAGAATTTATTACGCAAGAACAACTTGACTCTAAATCATTTGACCAACTTAAAAGAGACAGTTCTGATGCTATAGGATTAATGGCCGAACGTACCTACAAAGAAAATAACAGACCTTTTGGTAATACAACACCTTTAGAAGAAATAGAAATTACGCCTGAAAATGAACTGCAACAAAAACTAAAAGACTTACTTCTTAATTTAGGAGTTACAACAGTTTCTTTAGAGAGTTACGCTAAAAGGTTTGACGTAGCACCTGATGCTCAGGCTTTAGCAGATATTTCAAACCAAATTATTGCATTCAGAGATGGGCAAATAGCAGAGGCAGACCTATCAGAAGAAACTGCTCACTTTATCATTGAAGCTACAAATCCCGCAGAAATAGAAAACCTTCTAAGAAATATTCATAAAACTAAAGAGTGGAATCAAAGTGAAGCAATTTACAGAGAAATCTATGCAGAAAAATACTCAGGAGAAGAGTTAGAAACAGCTATAAGAAAGGAGATATTAGGTAAAGTATTAGCTAATTCATTTCAAAGTAATTTCGCGGCAGAACAAACAGCTTCCCAAACAGAGGCTACAATTATAGAAAGGCTTAGAGATATTTTTAATGGTTTCTTTCAAAGAATAAGTAATTATTTCAAACCTGTTTACTCTCAACAATTAGACGCTTACACTAAAGCTGTCTACAGAAACTTAATGGCAGGAGGACTATCTTCTGAACTTAATTCTAAGCAGTTTAATGGTAATAAGTTTGTTTTGTACAGTATTGACCAAGCAGGTAAATCAGCAGAATATCAAAGACTGGAAAAAGCTTTAAATACGCTTACACAACAGCAATATGAACTCTCTAAAAGAAATTCTGCTCCAGCAAGTCAGGCTAAACTAAAGACAGCTAAAGAGCAATTAATTTATGCTCAAAGTATGCAGGAGCTTGACAAACAGGCAGAACAAACAGCTAAACTAAAAGCACTGGAGAATATTTCAGAAGTAGCAAATGCCCAACTTAATTATTTAAGTAAGGTGTTGGATAACAATGAGAACAAAGGCTACCATTTCTCGCAAGAAGAAAACTCAGTTTATCAGAATTACATTACTAAATTAGAACCTTTACTTTCTCAGCTTAATAATCAGCTTAACGTAAAAGACCGTGCCGAAAAAAGGATAAAAGATAAAATTAGCCAAACACTTCAAAAAGGTGTAGCTCTTAAAGGTAAAGTACCAGCTAATAACGAAACAGCTTTAAATCTGATAGTTAATAGAGTTGTAGCTAAAAACAATTTAACAGGTAGAGAGGAAGAAGAATTTAGAGAGCAGATTAAGAAAGTTTTAGTTGCTTCACAGCATGACACATCTTGGTTTCACGCTCACTTAGGACAGCTTGCACATGCTCAAAACCCACTCCTTAATTTAGCGGGAGATATTATAGCAAAGACAGTTACGGACAGCCGTAAATATTTTTTACCTGAAATAAAAGGATTTCTAAATAAACTTGAAGCTACAGGATTTGACCCAAGAAATCTTAAAAACTTAATAGGTAAAGATGGATATATTTTAAACACTGTAGACAACACTAAATTAGAAGCCGCTGAATTAGAAGAACAAGTGAGCGTTTACAATGAAGTAATGTCCACCGCAGAAACTACAGAAACATTTAAGCCAATTCTAATAGACTCGCTAACAGTTGACAATAGAACAGCTTACTACAGAGAACTTAACACTTTAAAAAAGCAACGTCTTGAATCATTCTTTACAGAAAAGCATTTAGATAAGCTGAATAATTTTTCTATTGAAGTAAATGGACAAGAAATAAAAAGAGATGAACTTCCTACAGAGGCTTTAGAGTACGAACAATATTACAGAGGACAGTTAACAGCCATTAGAGTTAATAACGGCGGGATAAATACAGAGAGTGATAAATACGAAATACAAGAGCTTAACAAACAAAGAGTAAGAGACTCTAATCCTCGAAATACAGATGGCACTTTTAAGAACGGTCTTAGAGAAGTGTTTGACGAGCAAAGAGGTGAATATGTTTTAGAACTTGACGTAACCACTCTAACTTCACAAGAAGATCTAGTAGAGGCTAATAAAGTTTATGGCCTTCAAATGATTAATCTTATAAACAAAGAGTTTTATTCAGGACAGGAAAGAAATGAAGGTATTCCAGAAAGCTTCATAGAAAAGCTAAACGACTTTGAAACAGAAGCGGAAAAATGGGATTTTGTTAAATTAAACGCTTACGTAGGATTTAAACAGGAATTTTGGGATGGATTTGGGCAAAATGAAAGTTTAATAGAAAGGCTTAATGCTCAAAAAGATGGAGAGAATGACGCTGACATAGAAGAAATAGCGAGAGATCTGCGCACTCAACAACAGATAATAGCTAACATTCTAAAAGCTAATAGAGTTTACAATAGCCCTTCTGAAACAAACGCCACAGAAATGTCAGATATAGAAACTGGCAGTGTAAAAGATGCGTCAATACAATTAGAATCACTCTACGCAAGAGCAAACAGTTTCCTACCAAAATCAGAACAAGTAGAAGTAGAACCATATAGCCAAACAAGGGCAAATGAAGCCTTTAGACAAGACTTAGAAGATGAAGCTATATCTACTGAGGAAGGAATACTAAACTACGCTTTAAGACACGTAACGCCTAATAATGCAAATAACATTAGAGAAGCTATTAAAGTAGCGGCCAAAATAAAAAATGGAGACTCAGATGTAGTTATTAGAAAGTCTTTACAAAGAGTATTTACAGAAGAGATGTCGGCAGAAGAAGCTCAAACAGCTTTAATGCAATACACAGAAAGTAAACTACTTCCTTATTACAAGAGAACAGAGCCTATTGGATTTTCCGCCGCACAAGAAGAATTCCAAAGAAAATTAGAAGAGAACGAACAGGGAACAGTTGAAAACTTTATTCAAGGTAACGAATTTCTAAACATAAGTCCAGGATATAGCTTCTACAATACAAGTGAAATAATAAATCCACGCTGGCTTGCAAATAGAGAAAATAAAAGGGCACAATACACACCTGAATTTCTGCAAAAGATAAAAAACCAAGAATATTACGACAGGTATCAGATAAACGCAGAAGGAAACCCAACAGCAAACTTAAAAGAGTGGGCAGCCAGAGAAGCTTTATTAGAATTACAAGACAACACAATAGAGAATTTAGGCCTGACAGGAATACACAACAGATATTTATTGCCGCAGCAAAGAAAAACAGCAATAAGAAGACTACAAGAAGTAAGTGTATCATCAATAAGACAAAACCTAAACGACCTAGTTAACTTCAGAGAAGATGAAGGAGAATTAGGACAAGACGAAAACGGAGAACAAATAACAACAGGAGACAGAGTAGCTACAATACCTCAATATGGCGTAAGAAAAATAGCTGATCAAG
>Ga0247813_10001261_pt1 | contig 19722 bp, 22 predicted proteins | sample UWRJL169409C1_FD_180719 | JGI IMG/M metagenome (GOLD analysis project Ga0247813, IMG submission 180719) | Plant litter microbial communities from Arlington Agricultural Research Station in Wisconsin, United States - UWRJ-L169-409C-1 | ecosystem: Environmental > Terrestrial > Plant litter >... | reverse complement strand
CGTACTTGTTTCATCATATTCACGCAATCCGATATTATGAAATTCAATTCAGGCGAACTAAACCAGAAAATTAAGATAAAAAACTTTGTTGGCGATCAAGATGACGGAGCGGGGGGTTCTGTGCCCGTTGAGCAGACGTATTGGGAAACGTTCGCTAAAGTAACGCCAATAAGATCAGGACGTACATTAGAAGCGAACCAAGAACGCCTAATCCCGGCAATGAAGTTTGAAGTTCGGGATAGGCGTGATAAGGTTGTTATTGAGAACATGAAGATAGAATATCGGGGTGCTTACTATCAGGTTATCTCAGCAATTCCAGATTACACGTACTGGGAAAGTTTGGTTATCATTGCGCAGGGGAGTAACCCACCTACGAGGTAGTTAGTTCCTCTAAGGTTAACGCAAAGTATAGATTTTGGAGTTGGTGAACGTGATAAATGTGCCATGAGAAATAAACAATACTATTACCTTTAGAGGTGTTGTATTTTACGCCAATGAAATACCAGTCATCTTGTTTTTCTACAACGTAATCGGTTGATCCCATCTCAAAAGTAAATCTATCATCGTACAGATCATGTTTTAACCCAAACTTCAATAACCATTCTTGTGTTAAAGGGATTGGCTCAGCCTGCCATTTGCCTTTAAAGTTACCATCGAATGTAATAACTACACCGGAAAGAGCAATAACTTTTATCAATTGCCCGCTGTACTGTTCTTTGAATAGGTTGCCTATCCTTAATTCGTTTGCTTTCATACCCAAATATACAACTCCACCTATTCACTTTTTGCAACGATTTCGTTACATTTGCTTATGCCCCGCGTCCTATCAAATTTCGGTCAATTAACATCTGCTTTAAACAGTATGTCCACCAAGTTCCAAACTGAGGTAAAAGAAATAATAGAAACGAATTTAGGCGATATTGAGTTAGAAGCGATACGGGATGCTCCGGGGGGTGGTCAACCGATTAAAACAACTTTCGGAACCGAATCACAAGAAAAGATAGCACGCGGCAGGGGTTGGACACCTATAAGTCAAGCGATAGGCTACAGTATCGATACAAGTGGTTACAAGGGGAGGGTATTTGTAGAACGTTCTGCGGGGGAGATTGCGGCATGGGTTGAGTTTTCTACAGGACAGGATGCTGCTAGGTATTTAGCTACCGTCCCACCTGAATGGCGCGCTTTGGCTGCTCAGTATATCCGTAATGGGAGGGGCACGATAATTGGTCAACCTTATCTACTCCCTGCTTTTTTAAAATATCAAATTCAGTGCGTTAAAGACCTAAAGGCGGCACTGAAAGCCCTAAAACTTTAAGTATATATGAGGTGTGTTTTATTCTTTTTGCAATCTTTGTTAGGGGCAGAAAGATTCATTCTTAACGTTTGTTTTGGCATACCGTAAGCTATAGCCGCCTCCCTTAAACAGTAAAAGTAAACACCGCTATTTGTATCTAAGATAATTTTAGAGCTTTTCCTTTTAAGTGGGCAATACCTTTCATTTATAGTTTTCTTGGTGCTTTCCCATGTAGGTAGCCCCTTATTCCATGCCGGTATACCCATTTTACTTTGACTCATCCTTGCTTTTAGTTCTTCTGTTAGGACTCTTGGCTTTTGGTTAGTTTCAACAAGAACGCAATTCATGCCCTTTCTGCTGAGAACGTTATAATGATCCTGCCAAAATCTTTCCCTAAGATTTAATTCATCCCGTTCACATTCTTCTATTATTTCAAATAAATGGTTTTCAACTCCGTACTTTAATAAGCTACCATAAAGTCTATATTGTCTTTGGATCTTTATGCATAATCTTTTGTACGAAGCAAACCGTTTGCCTATATCTACAGATTGTCCGATGTATATTCTACCATTCGGATTTGTTATTTTGTATATTCCTGTTTTAGCCATAAGCCTTTAATATACGAACTATTCCCTATATTTGAATGTAACAACTTAGCTACAATGAAAAACACAAACCTGGCAATACGTACAGCGGTCGCAACGGCTTTAAATGCTGACGGTGGCATATTATATTCTGGAACGCAAAAGATAGCCACGTTTGAGGAATATTTGCAGGAAACAACGACAAGGAAGAAAGCGGTGTTAGTAACAGGTAATCTGCAGGAAACAGAAGCCTACATCATTCTTCTCAACCAAACGCAAAACGAGGGGCAGGGTAATAAGTGTATACGTAATGATGAATGCTCTATTCAGTTGCAAGTAACAACGGTATGGCCTGCGGGGAAAGGGGGCAGTAAGATTGCCGAATTAATCAGCGAACTAGCATTAGAAAGACTTGAAACGGTAACGCTGCCTGAGCCGTTCGGTTTATGGAAATACGACACTGTAGGGATACGCAACTTAAACTATGACTCACAAAGCACAAGAACATGGATAGTACAGATTACTCTAAAATTCTCAGTGACGCAATAGAGCGTTTCCCTATGCCTAAACGCGCTTGCGTATGGGTACGGGCACGAGTGGAATGGGAACGAGAAAGGTGGGTTAAAAAAGCCCTGAACGGTGAGGGACAGGGCTAGGTGTCTATATATTGTTAAAAAACCAGTTTTTGGCCTTAAAGGCTATTTTACCATTTGCCTTTTTAATATCAATTTGGTTTTTAATAATTGTATCTGTTTCTTCTTTTACTATATCGGCAATAATCCACTTGATAAAATCTCCTGTATTTTTTGAGTGCAAGTTAATACCATTAGATTTTAAATTTTCTATCCCTTGTTTTAGCCTATTTTCAGTAACAGCATAATCAACAAATTCATTTATTGACTCTATTTCTTCAGTATTTACTGAATTTAAAATCTTAACTTTTGAGGAAGAATGTTTTTCCCCTTTTGATTTGAATTTTAAATTAGGGTCAGAAACACAAGTAAAAACAATTCCTTCTCCAATACCAGAAACACCTAATGATTTGCCTACAGGGCATTCCTGTTCAACAGAAATAGTTAATTCTATTAATTTATTTTGCGAACTTTCCGGGGTATTAAAATCTATATCAATAGAAAATGTAGGGAACTGATCTATGTGGTAGATGCCTTTGCAATTATTAGCCCTTATAATTTCACGCCAAAAACCATCCACTAAATAACCGAAAATTACAAACATCTTAGGCATTCCTGTGATAGCAACTCCTTTTTGGATGTTACCCCCACACCACTCTCCGTAAACAGCAATACTTTCATTGAACTCTATATGCTCAAATAAGAAGTCTAAATTCAAATTACTCATAGTAAGCATAAATCCAGCATTATCTGATGTTAAAGTAAGCTCTCTTTCTCTTGACTGAAAAGCTATTCTGTCTTTGTATTTAACAATTCCAGCATTAGTACCATGAAGTTTAACTGTGCCTTTAAATGTTAGTGTGGGGTAATCAGAACTATGACTATAAATCGCATTGCCTAGTTCGTCTTTGCCTTTAAAATCATGTCGAGATTTTACTTCTCGTATAACTTGCCTAAATTGCTCTATGGATGGATATTTTATCATAACCCAAACCTACAAAATCCAATCACAATATTTCATTTTGTAATATGATTGTTACAATGTATATTTACCGTAAATAATTAAAATCAACATGGCAAATCCATTTATCAATGCAAGGGAGTCGCTCCTTTTTTTAAACGTCACTGATGACATCGACACACCTGGAACGGAAATCTCGATTGAGAACTTCGTTGCTGTAGCGTGTTTAACTAGCGTTGACTTTAACGGCTCAACTTCTGGTATTTCGGCTACATCGAAATGCTCAGAGTCTGGATTTGCCGAAAGTGTAGCTGGTGAGAAATCTTGGACTATGTCTGCTGAAGGTTTAGCCCAAAAACTTGAGGTTGGAGATTTACGTATCGATCACAACGCTTTATATAAACAATGGCGTTCAGGTGCTGCGGCATGGTGGATGATTGCTGACCGTACAAATACAGCTACAAGCGTAACTATACGTTATGGTGTAGGGCGTATTGATACAGAAGGTGATTCATTCCCGGATAACGCAGCGCAGACGTTCAGCACTTCTATTACTGGCATCGGCGCATCATTTGATCAGGACGATTTAGCGCCAGTTGCTTAATATGCAGGGTAACGGGAAAATATCATTTGAAATAGAGGGGGTTAAGCATTCCCTTTATTTCGGTATGACTGCCGCTGAGATTGTAGCCACTAAAACAATAGAACGTTTTGATGTGGGTAAAGTGCCGGGGATCACGGGGCTTGCTTATTTGGTGTTTGCCGGACTATGTAATCAAGCAGACCGTACAGATTCAGATAGGCCGGAATACGAGCTTGCCTATGAAATCGCTGAATACTTAGCGGAAAATGATGACCTGGGTAAAAAGGTTGTTTTAGCATATACCGATTCTCAGGCAAGCAAAACGCTATTAGACAAACTTAACGCTGGTAAAAAAAAAGCAGAGCAAAACCAAAACCAATAGATTGGGAAGCGGTAAGGCTATACGCATTTGGTGAGCTGCAGTTAAAGCCTAGAGAGTTCGCAGACCTTACGCCAGCTCAATATGTAATGATTTGCATAGGGCATAAGCAAAGGAAATTAGCGGCTGAAAGATCGGAACGTCAGATTAACTGGATGATTTATTCCAGCTTCGGAGATCCAAAGAAGATGCCTAAATCAGCGCAAGCATGGTGGCCAATAGAAGGAGAGCCAAAACCTAGGGTTTACAAACTGACTAAAGCCAAATTGAATAGTATTAAAAATTTCCACGATTTTATTAAGTCGGAAGGATGGAGGAAAAAATAAATGGCTGATGCTCAATTATCCGTAGAACTTAGTGCCCAGGTCAATGGATTTGTCACTGCGCTAACACAAGCCGCTACAGCTTCATCAAGAACAGACGGTGTTGTCACCGCAATGTCTAACAATATATCGCGCAACATCGCTAATGTTAACAGGCTTAATCTATCTGGTTTTCAAAGGTCGCTACAAGCCGGGCAAGTTTCGTTAACCCGGTTACAGGCTACCGTTTCGGCTGCTCCACAACAACTATCACGTTTATCAGTAGGATCTAATCAGGCTGCGTTTGCCTTAACTAATCTAGGTAGGGTTGCTCAGGATGCTCCGTTTGGTTTTATAGGTATTCAAAATAACTTAAACCCTTTACTGGAATCATTCCAAAGGCTACGTACAGAATCAGGTTCAAATGCTGCTGCTTTACGTGCTTTGGGTCAATCTTTAATCGGCCCTGCTGGTATTGGAGTTGCTTTATCATTGGTGACTGCCGCAATCACGTTCTACACGATGTGGCAACAAAAAGCCAATAAAGCCACTAAGGAAACAAAAGAATCTACAGACGACTATATAAACTCCTTAGAAGCAGTTGAGGGCGCTTTACTTAAAGGCCAACAAAACGCGGCTAAAGAGATTAGCAATTTGCGTGTACTGTATGATCTGTACCAAAATGCAAACATACCGCTATCTAAACGTAGGGACGCGTACAGGGAGATACAAAAGGAATATCCGGCTTACTTTGGTAACCTGAAATTTGAAGCAAATGCAACGGCTGTTACTACTCAGGCTTACGAGAAACTTACGCTATCAATTATAGCTACAGCAAAGGCACGCGCTTTATCTGATAAGATTGGAGAAAACTCGATTAAAGAAGCCGAACTGCAAAATAAGATACTGAATACTCAGAACGAAATTAACAAGTCTAAAAAAGAAGATACCGGATTTGCTGCGGCTTTAGGCGGTAGTAGGGAAACCCAGGGGTTATTAGAAGATCAGGTAAAGCTACAAACGCAGTTAAATGCACTGAAAGACCAGGATGCGAGGTTATCTAAAGAAATAACTAAACAAGTTCAAGGACAGGCAGAGGTTAAAGGAAATTTTGATCAGGTTGGCGAAATAGAAAGCCAGACCAAAGCTACCCGCGGTTTATCTGATGTACTTAAAGATTTAAACATTGATCTTGCACAGGCAGAAAATACGTTCGGTGCTACGTTTGGTGATGTGCGTAAAGACAAAGTTGCAGCCTATCAGAAAGCTATTGAGGACTTAATTAAATTAGGCTTTAAACCGGCAGGGGCAGAGATTGAAAGATTGAAGGGATTACAGTCTGGCTTGTTCGATGGCGATTTGATGGCGAAAGATAGCCCTTTCGGTAACCTTATTGCTCAGGCAGAAAAACCACTACTTGTTCAGCCCGTATTATCTATAAAGCCAATTATCACTGGCGTCCCAGAACTTGAAAAAACATTTGAGGATTTAAAAACAAGCATAAACGAACTTGCTTACGAAAGCATAGGTTCTACACTAAACAATATAAGTGGTTCTATAGGTGAAGCAATAGCCAGTGGAGGTAACGTATTAGAAGCCGCTGGTAAGGCATTGTTAGGGTCTTTTGGCAGCTTTCTATCTGAATATGGTCGCTTACTTATTGCTTACGGTTTAGCGGCTACCGTTAAGGGCAAATTAGACCTTGCTTCCGCTATTCCTGGCGGTGGTATTATTGCCGGGCCTGCTGCCATTGCTGCGGGTATAGCTTTGCAAGTTGCAGGAGCTGCTTTAGGTGCATTTGCCTCTGGTAAGTCTAATCAACAGCAAGACCAGTATAATGGTGTTAAAAAAATACCAGGCTTTGCGTCTGGCGTTACTAATTTCGGCGGGGGTCTTGCTATGGTTGGAGAAGTAGGACGAGAACTTGTACAACTTCCACAGGGTAGCAATGTCATTCCAAACTCACGTACTGAACGGTTAATGAAGGGTGGCTCGGGTAATCAGATTATGTTTTCTACCGAATTAGGTATTGAAATGGGGCAATTGGTTGCAAGAATAAGGCAGACTGAAAAACAATTAAATCGTTTAGGGTAATGGCACAAATAGACCGATTTCAGGTTAAACCGTCTGGGTTTCTAGCTAAATGGCGTACTGCTATCGTTGCTATTGATGAAAATGGCAATCTATCAAACCCGGAAGCATCAGGCGAACCGATAATGAACCTGGACCGTATTTCCGATTACAAGTCAAATAATAGGAGGTATAACCCGGGGGATCTGATTACTGAGTTTTGCAACCTGTCAACATATACTAACTACAGGGTTTATGCTACAGACGAGCGTCCGTTTGCTAGGGTTGAAACGGATATTAACGCCACTAAATGCGGCTACCAAACTCCACTACCTGAGCCTTCCGTTCCTTTTAGCCCGTTTGGCGATCCCGTTTACGGTGTTTATCGTGCTTATGGCTGGTGTGATATTGAGGGTGTACAATGTGAATTGGATATTGAAAGTAAGAATTATACCGGCATACCGACCTACCTCAATACCGGGGATAAGTCGCCCGCAACAATTTCTTACAAGGAAATAGATAATAAGTTCGACCCGTTCAGACCCGCTGAACTTAAAATGGGCTTTATATGCGATGAGGATTTCTTACTTCAGGAGTTCTACACTAACGACGAACGCGCTTTCCGGGTTACTGCTCGCAAGGCCGGAGCGGTTGTTTTCCGAGGATATATCATTCCGAGTACTTGCACTGAACCATTTATGTCGGTTCCTTATCCTGTATCGATTTCGGCAACGGACGCTTTAGGCGGGCTTAAATCAAGCTCCTATCCTTTGCCTGTAGGATCAGATATTGAGGTTTATCAGTCTTTCGTTGATATTATAGCTTACTGCTTATCACTTACCAATCTTAACCTACCAATCCGCACGATTTGCAACTTGTATAGTACAGGGATGCCAACTGGATTAGACAACGACCCACTTTCCATGGCAAAGGTTAACCCTTTAGCATTAGCGAATGATAAAGGTGGCGTTATGACTTGTTACCAAGCATTAGAGGCCGTACTGACCGCTTGGGGTGCTTATATCGTACAAGCTGATGGTGTATGGAATATTATAAGGGCAAATGAATTATCGGGATCGGCAATAAGAGCAAGGAATTACAACTATAAAGGCTTATTTTTGAATGCGGAGATATTAGACGTTAACCGCGTAATAGGTTCGGTGCTATGATATACTATAACTTTGTAGGTAATAAATCAGGATTAAATCAGGGCGTAACAATCGCTTATGATGAATTGGCAGGTACTATATCGGCACTGCTTACTAATGGCGGTACACCTCCTGTCAGCTTCGATGCGCATTACCCTAACTTTACGTCTGGTGATACATTAATCCGTAAATGGGCAGCTGGGTTTACCTATACGCTCAAATGGGCTGACTTATATCCCTTCGCTACGTTTACTAAAGTTGCGGTTGCTGTAGATCCTGGATTTAACGACGTACGTATTAATTCAATAACGGTAACAGACGAAACGGGGGCCGGGTTAAATAACGGAACCGCTGTAATCAATGCTACAGGTGGTTCAGCTCCGTACGAATACAGTCCGAATGCTATTGACTGGCAGGATAGCAACCTATTCGGTTCGCTTAGTCCGCAGGTATACACGGCATTTGTTCGCTCGAAATCATTAGCCGGGCTAATCGCTTCTGGTAATTTCGAGGTTGAACCGTTCGAGCCTACGCCGCCTGAACCTGAACCTAGAGTTAAAGAAATAATTGCTCTGTCTGGTGCTGAAATGCCGATACAAGATGCGTATAAAAGGGTAGAGGTATTAACGAAATTCGGTAACGTCCCTTCATTGTTATATAACGGAGATTTTGAGCTGTTCGACGGGCAGAACTTTAATTTCTGGACGCGATTTGGTGGTTTAAACTTTTCACGTGTACCGCGTACAGTCACTAATGCAAAGGGCGAACTTGTGCCTTTAGATAATTACGCCATCCAATTAAATGAGCGCGCAAATGCGGGTAAATATTACCAGTCGGCACCTATACCAATACAGGTAGGCGATAAGATTTCGGTAAAATACCGGGTAGGCAAAACGGACACTGGCGTTACTACTACGGTTGATGACGGTGGTTATTCAGGTGGCTATACGGTAACTCAAACAGTCGGAACCATGTACGTGTGTAAAATACGCATTAAGGTCGGTAACTACTATTTGCGCAACGTAGATTACGGCACTTCATACGAATGGGTAACTTCACTTAGCACGGTATCAAATCTGATCGAGAATAGTAAAGGTGATGCCAATACCTTTTCGTTTAACTTTTCCGCGCCTGAATGTCCTGTATCGGGATTAATGAGTTTGCAGATATACGGTTTCACTAAGGTAAATTATGATAAGGCTGTATCGAGCGGTGGTAATGCTTTGAATAGGCCAGAGTTGATGATTACCGAACTGCCAGGTTATATCCCGATTATAATGGATGATATATCTGTATCGAAAACCAGTGCAGTAGCCGATTCAGATGTAACAGGTATACTGAGTAGTTCCACCAACTTAGGGTTTTATACTGAAAAACCTGATCGTATCGAAATACCATTCGGTGATTACGCGCAAAGGACTGCAGCAGATACACCTTTAAATTCACTGTATGCAATCCGTTACAACGGTGTTTATACTTCGGGTTGGTATGAGTATGGTACAACTGCAGCGCCTGTACCGTTTAGCCTGGCTTTGGCCAAATCAATTCTAAGGGCTTATCAAAAAGCGTTCAGGTTCTGGTTAGGTGATTTAAAGTTGCGCACTGGCGCGTCAGGGGTTAGCTATTTAAATACATTTAGCTTTGAAGTTCCGGGACAATCACTGTCGTTCAATCAGAAAGTATTTGGTATTATGGGTGGTGATATTGACCTAAAATACAACACATTTTCAAATGGGAAGCTAACTGAATTGTTCGATAGGGCTGGTAAATCTGTTGATCTGACAACGCCTGAATATCCAGGAAGCGAGCAAAGCGAAATTATACAGGATCCTACAGTTGATTTAAATCCGAAATATGGTATATTTACCGAAGAGTTTACGCAAGAATTTACATAGATGAACTATAACGATCTTTTAGACGCATACAAGCAACAGGTAAACACGAATGTTGCCGTTAAAGACGATGTAAATTCAATCGATCCTACAGACGTAGCTTCTATCGGGTTACAATTAGCCGATTTACTAAAACCTATATTAGGAATTATAAACGATTTCCCTATATCTGGCGGTACAGTTCCGCCAACAGGAACGGCAACCGATTTATCCCTATATGTGCAAATCAGTTCTAATTTTGCAGTTTGGCGTTATCGGAACTCAGTTTGGGTACAGGAGTTGTCTATACCTTTGGGCTTTGATTTCGGAACTGGAAATATATCATTACAGGCATCAGTGTTCGGGCAGGTAGTTTCGGTAAGCGCTGGAAAATGGGCTATTGATGGTGACCTGTATTCTAAGGCTACTCAAACGCAACTTGATTTAACACCTGCAGATTTAAACTTTAACCGTATTGATTTAGTGTACGCTAATACGGCGGGAAACGTATTGTTGCTAGATGGGGTGGCTACTTCGATACCTAATGAACCTGTTACTCCCGCAGATGCTGTACAAGTTGCCTACGTTTATGTACCATCACAATCGAGTGGCGAACTGCCGTACATAGCGGATAGCAATTCTATGCCGCCAACAGCTAATGAAAATAGGGCAGGGTATTACGCCCGCCCCGATGACGGAAATATCTTGGTAACCATACCACACGGATACACTACTAAACCCCATTGGTTCGATGTACAGGCCAATAACCCAGCGGCCGGGGCTTTGGGTAAATCATTTATAGACGCAGACGAAACTAATATATACTTAACTTTAGCCTTTGCGCAGGGGGATAGCGCAGAATTAAAATATTTATGGAAAGCAGAACTTTAAGAAAATTACTAATCCTGATCCTACTGGCTGTAGGGTTTAAATCCAGCGCCCAGGTCGGGGTAGCTGCAGCGGATACCTCATTACGTGCAACAGTAAACGGGGTGCAAAGAGTTTGGAAAAACTTTGAGTATTACAAAACGGCGTTTGGCCTGTATTATAACAAAGCGCAATCAGACGCGCGATACGCTCCTATTTTTGGCACTGGATACATTCAGAATCAAAATGCAAGCGCTCAGGCGGCTAATGCTTGGATTAATGGTAGATTTCAATCCTTAGATGCGAGATTCGGTACGGCATCGACTTATAGTTCTCTTAGTCAATTTGGGTTATCTTATATGAGTGGAGCTGTAGGTTTAAGTTGGGCGGGAGGAAACCAAAATATTACTTATAACGCTACATCGCATGATTTTTATAATCAGGGGAGTACGCTTCAGTATTTGCATTTGGGCGATGGCACAAATAGTGCTTTTTCTTTTGCTCCAAACTTTCAGGTTCAGAAAACACCCACTTTACCGAACGATGTTTTTAGAAAAGCGGACGGGGATCTAAAAGCTAATATCTCAGGTCAAGTATTCACAGGTGCTATATCTGCTACTAATCTAAGTGGAACAAACACAGGTGATCAAGATATTAGTGGTAAGGAAAACACCTCGAATAAAGTCACAACATTAACAGGAGCAAACAATACTACTTATCCAACGTCTTTAGCCGTACAGACTGCGATAACGGCAAACGTTCCTAACTATCCGGTAAGGTCAGTTAATGGGCGCACAGGGGATGTTGTTAATCTTGCTGAAGCATCAGCACTGACCACTGAAACAAGTCGCGCTACAACGGCTGAAACAACGCTACAGCAGAACATAAATAAAGCTGTTTCATATACAATCGATATTAATGGAGTAGCAGGGCAAAATTTTGTTGTGGATTCTCGTTTAATTGCAATGTTGCCTACTCAGGTATTTAAAGGAACGTTTTATTCGATCAACACTACAGCAAGTGACCCTTTAAAGAATGTAACTTTTGATCCTGCAACGGGTAGAATTACATTTCCTGAAAATATGGTTTCAGGGGAGGTTATTAAGGTTACTTATGCGGGGAGCGGTAATACAGCTTATGTGCCGGGGAGTATAGCTAAACAGGCGGATGTAGATTATTTAACAAACAAATTAGGTCTATTTGTTGACACATATGGTGATTTATCGTTAACATATCCATCGACAGCTAATACTGCGTTTACATTTTTTAATACTCCTGTTGTTTCAAGAACAGGAAAGGTAACTTCATTAAGTTTTTTGAGTGGAGCGTTAGCTGATGCTTCGATTAAAGCCTCAATAGTACAATACCGGGGTTCAACATTAATAAAAACTATCAGTAACTTAACTGTCGTTGCTAATTCAACAAACACATATACAGTAGATATTGACGTATTGCCGGGGGACTTTATAGGAGTAAACAGCCCAAGTATAAAGTTTGCTAGTGGAGTTATGCCGGGTAAAATTTATTACATCAATGCCCCTCCTGTAACCCCCATATCTAACTCTTATGCTGCAATTTTATATACCGTAGAGGTTAATCCTAATATCGTAACTAAAGTCGATGCGTTAACTAGCAAGACCGTGGCATATGATCAAACTTTCGCAGCATACGATGATAAACTACAAGTAATTAATCCGGTATATGGGGATTTGTCATATACTTTTGGGTCGGCAAGTTATTCGGGATTTAATATTTTCAATAATACGCCTGTTCTACAGGATGGTAAAGTGATCCGATTTAAAGCACTCACAAGCGCTAATACCAATGCAGGGAATACGCTTAATATTCTTCAATCCAGAGCAGGTACGATAATTAAAACAGTTACAATACCAGTTACAGCGAACGCGACTATTGACCAAGCCGTTGATATAGATGTTTTAACGGGTGATTATATAGGGGTTTCAGGAGCCACTTCACAAGTAAAATGGGCTCAGGGAACCGCTATTGGTGCGTCAATATATAGTGCACCACCAACAGTTCCGCCGCAAGCAACCATCGCTAACAATGCTATGGCTTATACTTTTGAGGTTCAAAAAACAGCATCTATAGTGTCTAAAATGACTTTGGTAACTACTAAAGCGGCATATACAGCTAAGTTAGTTGATACAACATTTAGTAAGCTATATGGTAATCTAGCTCTGTCTTTTGTATCTCCAAATAATACAGATGCAGTACTTCTACACTCATTGCCTACAGAGGATTACGGGTACATAGATTATATTAATTTAAAGACAGGAACAGGAACAACAGGCACGAACATTGAATTTTATCAATATAGGCTTATCAGTGGCTTAATGTCAAGAATAGCTACATATTCAACAACGTTTATCCCTAGTTCTAATATTATAATAAATCCTAGATTCAAGGTTAACAAAGGGGATTATATAGGTTTTAGACTATATGGAACTAGTTTTTATCTGCTTACAGGGCAGTCTCCTGCGGGTTTCATCTTGGTTAATACGAGTACGGGAACTTACTCCACAACAGTAGGGTCGTTGTTAAGCATGGAGTTTAGAGTTAAAACAACTGCGTTAACAGAAGCAATACGTTCGATCCCCACCAAGTCCGCTATACCTATTATCTTCCCGCCAAAAATATATACCACATTCAACGATATAACTTCTACCGGGCTAGCTGTACCAATTAGGAATTATAGTGCAAATATATATTTGGATCATATGTTAGATGGCTTGAAAGAAGAGCCAAGAATAAACTTCAAAGAATTAAAAGATAAATACACTTTTTATTCGCCTTTGACCAGACAGTTTTTGGCTAGCACGATTGTGGCTAATAATGGTGTGGATATATACAAACCTACCATCCCTTTATCTATTACGGGGGGAGATTTTACGGATAGAGACATATCTATACAACAATTTTCAACTAAAGCCTCTAAAAGTTCTGCTAAATCTATTTTCCTTTTACCTATTGGTGATAGTATAACTTATGGACAAGGGGCGGCATTTTTCTCTGATCCTACCAATTATCTATCATACTCTGTGCTTACAAAAGGTATGTTTGAATTAGATAAAATTGATAATGGCGGAACTGGTTATACATTCTTATCGTTAGGCCATTATAAACGCACAAGTAAGATTAATTACTTAGGTGTTGACAGAACTATAGTAGCCTGTCACGAGGGTGTTCAAGGAGTTAAGACAAGTTATTACACAGAAAACGCGGGCAATCCATTTTGGGATGCAGCTAACAGTAGATTTTCAATTGCAGCATATCTGTCAAAATATAGAACTCTAGATGATAATGGGGTAAGATTAGACCCTAGTAGTCCATTAAAAGGTACGCTTGTTACGGATGTTACGGCTTTTGATGTATGCAGACCAACTCATATAACTTTAGCAACAGGCACTAACGACATGGAGGGCGGCACAGTCTACACTAACAGAATACAGGGTTGGATTAACACAATAAAAGCAGAATACGCAGCTAATGGGTGGGGGGATGTTTATATATCAGTTGCATTGCCTGATGGCGGTGGTTCTTATTTTCCGTCACTGCATCCTAACTTTGATAAATCTGCTTGGATATGGAATATGCCTATATCTGAAAATTATCATTCAAATGCATATCAACAAACGAAATCGTGGTTAGAGCATATTTCTGGCACAGACGAAGATGCCTCAAAAGTTTATTATTTACCTTTTTACTTTGTAGCGCCTACCGCTGAAAGTCTATCAGTAAGAGAGGTTAGTCCATTCAATGCTGACGGAAACCCCTTTGCAAGAGATTTAAGAATGTTCACTCAGTATAGCGATGGTAATTTACCCGCGGTTCACGTAAACCCCAATGCACATGCTTCTTGGGCGCAACAATTATATAGTTGGTTAAAATACACTTCGACACCATAAACAACGCAATCATGAAAAAATACATATCAATATTACTTTTACTTGCATCATTTGCGGTAAAAGCACAGAACACGAGAAGCACACCCGCAACATACCAGAACGGGCTATTCTCCACAGCAACACCTTTAACTGCTAATGCGGTAATGAGGCTGGCAGACTCAACCATATACAGAACGGTAGCTAATAGCTTATCGCTTGCTCAGGAGCAGACTAAGTTGAATCTTAAAGCTAATACTGGCGGAGGTAACGCTACAGGCACTTGGCCTATAAGTATTACGGGGAATTCAGCTAATGCTACTACGTGGAACGGGGCTGTATTCGATGGTCAGTCTGTTCTAACAGGAACGTATACTTATATATTAGGGTATAATGGTACTAAGTGGATGCCCTCAAGTGCCGCGCAAGTTCAAACATTTTTAGGTTTAGGGTCTAATGCCTATACGAGTACCGCGTACACTCCCACAGCACGAACAATAACAATTAATGGTGTTACTCAGGATTTAAGTGCAAACCGAACTTTTACTGTAACAAGCTCGACCCCTACATTAGATCAGGTTTTAACAGCAGGAGCATCAAGCAATCAAACTGCCGGTTTTGGCAACGTCACAGTAATAGGCAATATAACCACAGCAGGTTTTAATGCTACAAGCGGAACTATTTCCAATGCTCCTGTAGCTAGTACAGACGTAGTGAATAAAGCGTATGCAGATGCACTAGGTAAAGAATATTTAACTGTAAATAGTTGGGGGTCGAATCCCACTTTGTACATTACAGGCGGCTCTTTTTATGCTGGCGGTAGCGTGTCTGTAGTTTACATAGATTGCTCTACCGGGAATAAAACTTTGTATTTACCTACAATAACTGATATGTTTGGTAGGAAAGTTGTTGTATATAAAACGGATGCATCGGCAAATACAGCTACCATAACATCTACAGCGGCATTAAATATAAACGGGTCTCCTACTTACACATTAACAACACAATACCAGTCTGTAGAAATCAGAGCAGGTAACAACGGTTTCACAATCCCAAATCAATATTATGCAAGGTAAAATCACCCTATTGTTACTATGTGTAGCACTTTTCGCAAAAGCTCAAAACTACTCGGTAGCTGAACCTCGTATGAGGGTTAATAGATCTACTAATTTAACCCTATCAACTTCATGGCAGACATTAATTTTTAATGGTACCTCAACAGCTAACTTTAATACCTATGGTGTTAATTCTGACACCGGAACTCAAATGATTAGCTACAATACTACCTCTAACCTGTTCCGGGTCTATGGAGAGTACGATAAAAACATCACCGTTCAATTGTTCTTTACTACGCTTACTACGGCTATTTCTATAGGAACAACCATGCAATATAGGTTTGTCATACCTAACGGGACAAGTCCGGGTGTTGATAGTTATTTCCCTTTCCCTGATAATGGTGGGTATGGAGAGATCGCTAGTTTAGGTCTTGCTACTATTGGGATGAACAGTAATTCTATACCATTGCCTGTATATGCAAATGCTGCTATACGAACGAATGGGTTTTATATTCAAGTGAGATTATCAAACACTATAACACTTGGTTCAAGTACCCTTAACTCTGCGGCTTGCGTAATTACATCCAGGTATTAAAGCAAGTCACTATCATCCTCATCGTGCCACTTAGCCGATCTCAGTACCCGTTTGCCTGTCTTATAAAATAGGAATAGGCAGACGCTGTAGATTATGATAAAAACCATAATACAAATGCCCAAATAAGTATGCTACCGAAACACATTATTATTACAGCATATTTTCGTTTGTCTTTCATGGCATACAGGCTTTAACGGCAAAAGCTAATTGTAGGGACAATGCCAGACAGAAAATAAAAAGTACTAATTTGCCAGCACTTAAAGGCAAAGTAAATAACGGTTTGTTGTTGGAGTTTAAAGAGTCCATATTAAAGGTGGTTTTGATGGTCGCCATAAGCGAGTTTAAGTAAATATAATAAAAAGATAAAGCAAAGAAATAGGATGAGGTATTTCATAATCTTGCAGGGTCTACATTTATACGCCATTCTATTCCGAGTTCGTTAATCCTTGCAAGGAGAGAAATTACCTGGAAAAATGTTTGATCCGGTTCAATAACGATCCATCCTGGAGAAAATGGTGGATGCATACCTAAATTGGATAAGTAAATATCTTCCGGCTTATCTGATATTTTCAGAACTGGATAAGAGCTAACCAGATCGGCAGCGCTTAAACTTATCGTGCAATAGTACGGCATACAGTTACGGATTTAATCAGTTCCTTATCAAACAAATGTGTGTGTGTACCGAAATCAAGCAACCATTCTAAATTGCGATCCAATACGCGTTCAGGGTATAGTACAACGCAATGCCCCTGCTCAGTCTGCGCTTTAAATGTTACTTCGACCATGTTATACGTTTTACCTGGTTAATGTTTACATCGATAAAATTCCCATCCTTATAAAGGTATAAAATATTTACCGCAGATTGTTTACGTCCCCTTGCAGGAATCAGTTCAGCAGTTTCGATTGAATCGCAATCTATTTCCGATTGGCCTAAGTGCTGGGTTTTGAAGTGGACTGTGATCATGGTTTTAATGTGTTAATGTCTATTGCTAAACCGGCGGGGATCAGTCCGAAAACGTCGAAGTGGTTAGCGAAAAGGAATGCGGTGACCTGCAGCATATCTGACAAATAGGTGGCATTACCTGTATTTATGCACGCTAAATCTTCATTACTAGCTACATAAGTAGAATCAAAATCAGTTGACAAATCGAAATCGTTTTCAATTTTTTCATAGTCAGACATTGGCCTCAGAATCGGTTTGATCGAGAATATGTCAGCCGCATAAGTTAAGCCTACCAAATAAGCATTTTCTCTATTTAGCCCCTCCAGTATGTAAACTTCATTAAGCGAGGTTTGCACCTTCAACCCGTAAGGCAGATAAGGCGCAAGGTGTTTAAGTTCTAGTTTCATTTCTTAAAATTAAAGGTTAAAAGTATAATTATAGCACCAACACAGATGCCGAGTAAAAGGGCTAACGTGTGGGAGTAGATTATCATTTTATACGGGCTTTGCGTCACAATAAGGGACTCTATATATTTGGTCGCCAATAACAAGCAAATCAAGTTCTTTTTCTCGTCTGTAATTGTTAACTACCACGCATGACACGCCTATCTTATTTAGAGAACCGTCTGTTTCGTGCCTAATCGTTGCTATTGCTCTATCTGCGATATCTAAACTATCGCAAGGGTGTTTATAATCTTCCATACCCCAAACATAAATACAAATTTCCATACGTGAGTAATTGTAACACTATTGTTGCGTTCAGGAATTATTTATACCTTTAAGCATTATGGAAAACTACACAGACCCAACAGAAGACGAAGAAGAAAACCCGGAAACCGATTTAGCTGCGTGCGGAATTAAACCGGTAACTGCTGGAAGTTCCAGACCTGGCAAGTGGAAATGTATCGGTGCAGATTGGAAATGGATCGAAGACATCGGTGGATAGGCGGGCAATCGTAACAGCACTTATGACTGCATGCTATGTGTGTAGTCATAACCTGTTTATCTATTGCATAAATAATCGGCATATAGATGATAGCGAAAAGATTATTTGGCGCAACGCTGAGCTGCTTGTATTTGTAGCTCCTTTACTCATTATGGGTAATAGTTCCACAAAATCAAAATCCGAGATTGCATTCCGAAATATCGCATATGTTTTTCTATCAATTATATCCGGTCTGGTTATTGTTAATGAATTTGGGTTAATCGCCCGTCCATCCCTACAGATTTACTACCTGAACGCTATAACATTCGCATACACATTATACGCGCTATTTCGCGCAGATCAAAACGGTAATATCTGATATGGTAACACACGCAATAAAAACAGTAATTATGTGGGCAGGGACTGTAATAAGGGAAGGAGTAATTTTAACGGGGTTTTTCATAGGCTTCGGCACACATGACATAGCGCAGATCCTTGCTTGTGCCGTCTCGATTACGTGCGGTTTCGGCTTGCGTATGGTGATGATAGCTGCAGGAGGTAGCACATTAGGTCGGGGTATTGTAACGCTGCATGCATTCGCTACGGTGTTTATGTCATGGACAGCATATCAGTTTTGGATCAACGGGCTACACGCTATCCGCCCTTTTAGCTCAGTAGGGTTACAGGTTTATTTGATAATTTGTAGTTTTATGGCTGTGTATTTGATACAATCGCTAGAGAAGATTAGTAAGATTTCTTTTAATTCAATGGTTAAAAAATATTACACTGATGATAAGAACGAGGGGGATAAGTCATGAGTTTTGAACAAATTGCATTAATGATAGCCTCAACAATCACAATGCTTCTAATGGTCGCTTTGACGTGTGTGCTTATGTATTACACTTGCCGGTTAAAGATGGCTTACAGGCCGCTTAAAATCCTTATAAGGACGGTTGTATTTGACTTCTGGTATATAAAATGGTTAGGCCGTTGGTTGTGGCATAATACCCTGGCAATATGGAGCATCCCCACTATGTTTTGCCTGGTATTTATCATATCGCAGTTAAGCGGGTTGTTGTTTAATCGGGAAATATTGAAACGAACGACTGAGTTGATTATCGTTACGCCAATACTTTGGGTATCTTTAACCGGCCTGATCTACTTTTTACTTCGTAGGGGTTATAAATTAATTTAGTATATTTATCCCAATGGAAGCAAAACCCTATATTTCACCAAAAGATAGGAAGTATTATAAATATTTCAAGGTTAACGGTAAATGGATTTTGTATCCTAAAAATAGCCCTTATAAGGGGTCTTGTATTTAATTATTGATTATGGCAAAATTCGGATCTGCTTCACTCGCGAAACTTAAAGGCGTACACCCTGATTTAGTCAGGTTAATGAATGCTGCAATCACAGATAGTCCGGTGGATTTCTCTATCGTGTATGGCGTAAGAACTCAGGCTGAACAGGTAGCTTTATATGCTTTAGGTCGAACTAAAGTTAACCCGGACGGTAAAAGCGCTAAAAAGCCTTTAGGTAATATTGTAACGCAAAAGAACGGTACGACGAACCGGTCGAATCACCAAATCAAATCAGATGGGTATGGGCA
>Ga0247813_10001258_pt1 | contig 19754 bp, 17 predicted proteins | sample UWRJL169409C1_FD_180719 | JGI IMG/M metagenome (GOLD analysis project Ga0247813, IMG submission 180719) | Plant litter microbial communities from Arlington Agricultural Research Station in Wisconsin, United States - UWRJ-L169-409C-1 | ecosystem: Environmental > Terrestrial > Plant litter >... | reverse complement strand
GCCCACCAGCTTCGTCGCCGACGCCGGCCTGCCCGTGCTCGCCGCGGGCGAGTGCCTGCGCGCCGCCGTCAGCGTGATGGACAGGGCCGGCTCGACCGGCTTGGTTCCGCCCGCGCTGCTCGGCCGCTGGGAGCGCGCCACCGAAGACGGCAAACTCTGGCAGTTCCAGACCACCCCGATTAACAACGCGCTGAGCGCCGACTCGTTCCTCTCCGCCGACGGCGTGGTCACCGGGCTGCTCGGCTGGCAGGAGCTGCGCGTGGGCGACCCCGCCCGCGACCTGTCCTGGCTGCTCGGCGCGCCCGAGCCCGTCGCCGACAGCGCCTTCGACGCCTACACCGCGGTGCGCGGCTCGGGCGACCGGCACGTGCGCCAGCGCGCGAAGCTCTACGCCGAACTCGAGATCGCGAAGTGGCTGCTGCACGGCACCGACACGCGCAGCACCGAGATCGTGGATGACGCGGTCGAGATGCTGAGCGCACTGGTCGACTCGACCCTCAACGACGTGATGAACCCGCTGAACCCGCAGACCATGGAGACGGCGACGATCGCCGACGTCGAGGCGCTGCTCGACCGCAGCGAGCGCGCGGTCTGACCCGCGTCGCGTAGCTTCCCGTCGACAGGACGGATGCGCCGGCGCGCCCGTTCGACAGGACGGATCGCGCCTCCGCAGGCGCGCGGTCCTGCCGACTGGCGCCAGCGACCGGCTACTCGCCGACGCTCTCGCGCCAGAGCGCCAGCAGCTCGGCCTCGTCGAAGATGCGGTCGGGCGTGACGACCGTGTCGTCGGCCACGAAGTAGAACACGGCGTCGATGAGCTCGGGCGCGATGCCCGACCAGCGCGCGTAGGCCAGTCGGTAGAGCGCGAGCTGTAACTGCTTGCGCTCGAGGTCGGCGGCGTCTTTCGGCGCCTTGCCGGTCTTCCAGTCGACGACCTGGAACCGGTCGCCGTCGGCGTACACGGCGTCGATCTTGCAGATCACGATGCGTCCGTCGAACGGCAGGTGGATCTCGCGCTCCACGTCGATCGGTTTGCGCCCCGCCCAGACCGAGCGCGCGAACGTGTCTTGCAGGCGCACCAGCTCGGCGTCGCCCGACACCGTCTCGCCGTCGTCGAGTTCGAATCCGGAGGCGTCGAGTTCTTCGCTCGTGCCGCCGAGCCCGTAGCGTTCTTCCACCCAGGTGTGGAAGAGCGTGCCGATCTGGGTCGCCTTGTACGGACGCTCGGGCATCGGTCGACGCAGCGACGAGGCGACGGATGCCGGATCGCTCACGAAGTCTTTGAAGCGAGAGGCGGAGACGCGGGTCGGAACGGCCACCAGCTCGCTCGCTCCGAGCCGCCGGGCGCGCTCGCGCAACAGCAGCGTGAGGTCGTCGCTCCACGTGCCCGCGGTCGTCGGCTCGGCGTCGATGGCGGCGCGCACCGCCGCCGCGCCGGCCTCCACCCGGGGGCGTCGCACACCGAGCGGGTCGACCGGCCACTGCAGGTACTCCGGCTCGCTGCCCAGCGGGTTGTCTTCGTGTTCGCTCTCGACCGGCAGCTCGGTGATCACACCGGAGGCCTCGAGGTCGAGCAGGAACTCGCTCGGCGTGCGCGGCTTCGACTGCTTCGACCAGAACGATCCGCTGAGCAGCAGCGAGTGCCGGGCTCGCGTGACGGCGACGTAGGCGAGCCTGCGCTCTTCGAGCCGGTGCCGGGTCTCGAGGTCGAGTTTGAACCGCTTGCGGTTGTCGTCGAACTCCTTCTGCGTCTCGATGCCGCGCCAACGCAGCATCGGCAGCTCGTCGGCGTCGCCGCGGAACTCGTAGGGCAGGGCGCCGAGCGAGAGCCAGCCGTTGTAGCCGTCTTTCGCCGCCCCTGGCAGCTCGCCCTCGACGAGGCGCGGCACCGCCACGATGTCCCACTCGAGGCCCTTCGAGCCGTGGATCGTGAGGATCTGAACGGTGCCCGGCTCGGGGTCTTCGGGGCGCGGGCCGAGGCTGTCGCGCCACTCGGCGACGGTGAGCCAGCCGAGGAACCCGCCGAGCGAGGCGCGGTCGTCGCTCGACAGGTAGCCGCCGAGCGCGTCGAAGAACGCCTCGAGGTTGCCGTTGCCGAGGGGAAGCCGGTCGTTCGCGGCGACCTCGATGTCGAGCATGAGCTCTTGCTCGACGAGGGTCACGAAGTCGACCAGCTCGAGGCCCGCCCGCGCGCGCAGCCGGGCGAACAGCGCGCCGGCGTCGCGCAGCCGTTCGAGGCCGACCTCGCTGAAGTTCTTCAGCGCGTCGTGCCCGGGACGGGAGTGGGCGATGAAGTCGAGCGCCTCGACGATCGAGCCGCCCTCGTTGTCGGCGACCGAGTCGCGCATCGCCTGCCGCAGCTCGTCGTCGAGCGGCTGCTGCGCGTAGTCGCGGTCGCGCAGCCACGACGCGAGCCGGCTGAGCGCGTGCACGTCTTGCACCCCGAGCCGCCAGCGCGACCCGGTGAGCAGGCGGATCAGCTGCGATCCCGCGGTGGGGTCGTCGACCACCCAGAGCGCGCTCACCAGGTCGACGATCTCGGGCTCCTGCAGCAGTCCGCCGATGCCGAGCACGTGGTACGGAACGTCGGCCGCGTCGAGGGCGGCGGTGAACACCGACATGGTCGACCGGGTGCGCAGCAGCATCGCGGCAGAACGCTGCTCGCCCTTCGCCGACCGCACCGCCAGCTGCGCCTTCAGCCACGCGGCCGTCGCGGCCGCCTCGTCGTTCACCGTCTCTTCGAACACGACCGAGAGGTCTTCGCCCGAGGCCGCGGGGCTCGCCGTGAGCGCGCCCACCTCGACCTTCGTCACGAGGTTGAGCTTCTCGACGAGGGCGTTGGCGGCGGCGAGGATCGCGTGGCCGTTGCGCCAGCTGGTCGAGAGGTCGAACTTCGCGACGGCGGCGGGTGTGCTGCTGAAGTCGGACGGGAAGCCGCCCAGGTTCGCGGCACTGGCGCCGCGCCATCCGTAGATCGACTGGTGGGGGTCTCCGACGGCCATGACCGCGTGGTCTCTGAACAGTCTCTGCAACAGGCGCGTCTGCACGACCGAGGTGTCTTGGTATTCGTCGAGCAGTACGACCCTGAAGCGTTCGCGCAGCTCGTCGGCGACCTTCGGCACGCGCTCGGTCGCGGTGAGCGCGAGCGACACCTGGTCGGAGTACTCGACGAGCCCCCGCCCGGCCTTCGCCGCGGCGAACGCGTCGGCGAGGTCGAGCAGCACGGGAAGCCCCTGCACCGCCTCGACGGCCTTGCGCACGTCGGGGTAGCGCGCGTTGGCCCGCCCGCCGTAGGGCAGCTCGAGAACCCGGCCGAGTTCGCCGACCATGCGCCGCACGTCGTCGGAGTCGCGCTCGATCTCGCTCAACTCGTGGTCGAGGTTGATGACCGCCTTGGTCACGACGTCGACGCTCTTGTCGAGGTCGGCGAGGCGGGCGTCTGTGCTGGCGACCACGATCGACCGGGCGAGCTGCCAGCTCGAGGCCTCGCTGAGCACGGCCGCGTCGCTCTCCCGCCCGATGAGCGCCGCGTTGTCGCGGTAGATGGAGTTCGCGAACGAGTTGTAGGTCGCGACGGTCGGCGCGTCGAAGACGTCGTAGTCGTCGCCGACGAGACCGGCCTCGGCCAGCTGTTCGATGCGTTCGCGGATGCGCGTGGCCAGTTCACCGGCCGCCTTGCGTGTGAAGGTGAGGCCGAGCACCTCGCTCGGCTTCACCATCCCGTTGGCGAGCAGGTAGAGCACCCGGTTGGCCATGGTCTCGGTCTTGCCGCTGCCGGCCCCCGCGATGACGAGCGCCGGGGCGAGGTCGGCCTCGATGACGGCGCGCTGCTGCGGCGTGGGCGGGTTGCCCTTGATCGCGGCGGCGATGTCGAGCGCGCTGACGGTGGTGGCCGCGGTGGTCATGCGCTCACGGCCTTCACGAGGTGGATGCGGTACTTCGGGTCGTTGCCCGAACCGTAGCTGTCGAGGTTGAGCACGCCGGCGAACTCGGCCGCCGCCATGCCGATCGCGGCGAGCTCGATGCGGGCGCGCAGTTCGTCGAGCTCCGCCCCGACGAGCGGGCCCTGCACCGCTTCACGGTAGAGCTTGCCGCCTTTTCCGGATGACACGTAGAGCAGTTTCGCGCCGCCGGGCTTGTGCTCCTCGGGCAGGGCGATGTGTTCGAGCACCCCGTGGTCGTAGGCCAGCTGGTAGGCGCCGAGCTGGGCGTTGGCATCGATCTTCGTCTGGTTGGTCTCGGCGCGGCCGGTTTTCAGGTCGACGATCACGATCGCCCCGTTCTCGTGCTGCTCGACGCGGTCGATCTTGCCGTTGAGCTTGCCGCGCCCGACGACGACGCTGAACGCGGCCTCGGGTGCGACGAGGGTGCGCTTGGCGGCGTGGAAATCGTGCAGGTATTCCGACAGCCCGGCGGTGAGCACACGCGCCGCACGCTTCTGCTTCTCGGCGAGCCACGGCGACTCGAACAGCAGCTCGCTCCAGCGCGACTGCACGGCCTCCCAGAGCGCGTCGAGCGACGGGTCGGTCGCCGTCTCCATCGCCCAGTGCACGATCGTGCCGACCCCCATCGCCGTGCTGGTCTGGGTGCCGCTCATCACGTCGATGAACCAGTTGAGCGGGCTCGCCTCGAACGCCTCGAGCTTCGACGGCGAGACGCCCACGGTGACCTCGGGATCGTCGAGGTCGTGCAGCGGGCCGGTGGTCGACGGTTCGAGCACGCCGTGCCATTCGGCGGGTGCGGCGCCCGGGACGCTCTCGCGCGCCAGGCGGGCGAGGGAGACCGCGGCCTCCGCCCGGTCGGTCTGGGCGAAGACGGCCGACGTGTCGGGACGCGGACGCACGAGCTCGCGGCGCAGCCGGCCCGTGACGCCGCGCAGCGACAGCGGATGCCACTCGGTCGCGTCGAGCGCCTCGGCGAGGCCCTGCGGGACGAGGCCGAACACCACCGACGCCGCCTCGTCTTCGTTGGCGACCGCGGTGAGGATGACCTGCCTGCTCGCGCGCGAGACGGCGAGCGCGAACATACGCAGCTCGTCGCCGAGCACCTGCTTGCGTTCGTCGACGGCCGTCGCGCCGGCGTCGCCGCTCTGCGCGGCGAGGGTCGACTTCGACGCCTCGACGAGGGCCTGCGGGTAGAGCAGCGAGCCGCGGATGCGCAGGTTCGGCCAGACGCCCTCTTGCAGCCCGGCGACGGCCACGACATCGAACTCCATGCCCACGGCGCCCGAGGGTGTGGTGACGAGCACGGATTCGCCGCTCGTCTGCGGCGCGAGCGTGTCTTCGGGCACCTCGGCGCCGAGGAGGTCGTCGATGAACAGGCGGGCGGAATCGTTCGGGCGGCGTTCGGCGAACCGGCGGGCGGCGGTGAACAACGCCATCACCCCGTCGAGGTTGCGGTTGGCGTCGGCGGCGGTGAGCCCGGTGCCGAGCGCCTGCTCGAACCAGGTCTTGGCGAGGCCCGAACGCTCCCAGACGAGCCAGAGCAGCTGCTCGATCGAGCCGTCGGTCTGGGCGAGCTCGGCCGTCGCCGCGATCGTCTGCGCGATGCGGGCGGCGTTGCGGCCGATGCGGTGGTCGATGGTCGCGAACCGCCCGGGGGCGCTGAGCGCCTCGACCAGCAGGTCGTCGCTGCCCCGGTTGCCGCCTCCGGCGAGTTCTTCGGCCCGCAGCGCGACCCGCAGGCGGCGCAGGGCCAGCCGGTCGAAGCCGCCGAACGGGCCGAGCATGATCTCGTTCGCGAGCGGCGGGGTGAGCTCGGTGCGGCCGAGCGCGACGTCGACGACCGCGAGCAGCGCACGGGCGGCGTGGTCGTCGCGCAGGGCGGTGCCGCCGGCGAGCGTGTGGGTGGGCACCTCGGCGAGCGCGAGCGCGCGCGACACGGGGCGGATGAGCGACCCGGTGCGCACGATCACGGCCATACGGCCGAACGAGACGCCGCCGAGCAGGTGGTGCTGCCGGAACAGGCGCGCGATCGCCGCGACCTCGCGGGCGGGGGTGGCCGCGTTCACCGTGACGACGGGGCTCGGATCCTGGGCGGATGACGCGGCGCCCGCCACAGCGGCGTGCTGCCTGCCCGCTGCGGCGGTGCCGATGCGGTCGGTCACCGCGCTCGTCAGGGCCCGCAGTTCGGGCCCCTGCCGGTGGGCGGTGCCGAGGATGAACGTGGCGAGGCCCGGCAACCCGAGCCGGGTGGAAAGCGTGCCGAGGGCATCGCGCTCCCCGCTGCGGAATGCGTTGGTCGCGACATCCGGATCTCCGAACGCGACCACGGCGACGCCGCGGGCCACGAACGCGCGCAACAGGGCGATCGTCGCCTCTGTGGTCTCCTGCAGGTCGTCGACCACGACGAGCCGCAGCCTGCCGAGCTTGTCGCCGATGTCGCCGTCGAGGGCGGCCGTGGCGAAGGCCATGAGCTCGGCCGCGTCGAGGGCGTTGCCGGCCATCGAGCCGACGACGCCGAGGTATTCGTCGATGAAGTCGGCGGCGGCGATCCACTCGTCGTGCTCGTGCCGGGCGCCCAGCTCGCGCAGCCGCTGCGGGGTCACGTCGAACTCGGTGGCGCGCATCATCAGCTCGCGCAGCTCGGTGCGGAACCCCTTCAGCTGCCGCACCTCGGGCGCGAGGATCGGCGGCCAGGCCGGGCCGGTGCCGTCGTCGATGTGGCCCTGCAGCATCTCTTTGACGATCTGGTCTTGGTCGCCGCCGGTGAGCAGCTTGGGGCGGTCGGCGCCGGCGATCTGCGCGGCGTGCTGCACGAGCTCGAACGCGACCGAGTTGGTGGTGCGGGCGATCGGGCCGTTGGTGGCGACGCCGAGCCGCAGCGACAGTGCGTCGCGCAGGCGGGTGGCCGAGGCGCGGTTGGGGGTGAGCACGACGAGTTCGTCGGCCTGCCAGCCGCGCTCGAGCACACGGTCGGCGACGAGTTCGATCAACGTGGTGGTCTTGCCGGTGCCCGGTGCGCCGATGACGGCCGCGGACCGGCCGTCGGCCGTGTCGACGACGGCACGCTGGCTGGCGTCGAGGACGACGTTCGCGGTGCCCGCGACCGGAGCGCTCGCTCGTTCGAATCCCCTGATGGCCACGTGCTCCACGGTACCCGGCGGCACCGACACGGCCGGCCACAGTTATGCCAACAGTGAACGTGTCGGCGGCGCGCTCGCGGGGTGTCGTAATCTTGGCTCGTGGACATTCGCATCGGTATTACCAACAGCCCCCGTGAGATCAACTTCGAGTCGTCGCAGACGGCCCAGGAGGTCGAGACCATCGTCGCGACCGCCCTCGAGTCGGAGAGCAAGTTCGTCAAGCTCACCGACAGCAAGGGCAAGCTCTACATCGTGCCCGTCGCCGGCATCGGCTACATCGAGATCGGGTCCGAGTCGACCCGTCGCGTCGGCTTCGTCGCCTGACATGGAGCTGCTGTTCGTCGTCCTCATCGCCGCGGGCGCCGGCTTCATCTTCCCGTACCTGCTGCGCGGTCGTGAGACCTACGGCATCGTGCTCCCCGCCGCGGTCGCGGCAGCCGTGGCATCCGTCGTCTGGGCGGGTCTCACCTGGCTGGGCTTCGCGTTCGACGGCGGCTGGATCTGGGTGATCAGCCTCGTGGTCGGCATCGCCGCCGGCTTCGTGGTCGCCCTGACCGTGCCCCGTCGCCGGCACGAGGCCGACCGCGCGCTGCTGACCGAGCTCTCGGGCGGCCGCGCGTAGCTCGCGCGTCTGTGCGGGGTGCGGCGCGCCTGCGGGAATGGCGGCGTCCGCGCAAACGCGGCGCGGCGTGACTACGCCGTGAGGCCGAGGCCGTCCATGCGACGGGTGTGCGCCGCGATCAGCTCGGTGAACACCGGCTCGATGCGCTCTTCGTCGCTCACGCTGTTCGCGCTCGGCGCGAGGGTCGATCGGGCGACGAGCATGGTGTCGCCGACGAGTCGTCGACCCCACATGGCCAGGCGCGAGTCGAGCTTGTCGTTGTTCTCGACCACCGTGCGCAGCTCGTCGGCGAGCAGTTCAGACCCCGAGTCGGCGCGCAGCACCGCGGTCACGCGCGCGGCGTAGTCGCTGGGAAGTCCCGCGGCCAGGTGCACGAAGAAGTCGTCGAGGAATCCGGCCGTGATGTGGCAGGCAAGCAGCTCTTCGAACCAGTCGCCGCCCTGGGTGGTGCGCTGGTATTCGTCGATCGCGGCCGTGAACGGCTCCATGACCGCGCCCGGCTCTTCGCCGTGGCGGCGGATCTCGGCCGTGAGCCCGTGGTGCTTCGCGAGCGAGAGGGCGGCCACGCGGCCGAGCAGCTCTTTGGCATCGGTCGTCGGTGCGCTCGCCATCGCGCGGCCGAGGTTCTCGAAGATCGTCAGCTGCAGGTACGCGGCTTTGCCGAGGAAGGTGAGGAGGTCGGGGGTGAGGTCTGCGAGAGCGACCTTCGTGGCCGGTTCCACCTCTGACCGGGGACGGAGACGCGGAACCTCTGCGCGCTTGCCCTTGCGCGAAAACCAATTGACCACGTGCCCAGCTTAGAGGTCGTGCGCACCCCCGGCCGCGCGGCACCGCGTGTTCACAGCGCAAACGGCTAAACTAGCCGCAATGCCCCCCATCTCTGGCGGGGGCCTTACGCCCTAGGACAAAGCGGGCGTACCTCGTAATCCGTAAGGGCTCTCTCAATTGACATTCGCTGATCTCAAGATCGACCAGGACATGGTCGACGCACTCGCAACCAAGGGCATCGTCGAGCCCTTCCCCATCCAGGAGCAGACCATCCCCATGGGTCTCGCCGGACAGGACATCATCGGCCAGGCCAAGACCGGAACGGGTAAAACCCTCGGCTTCGGTCTCCCCCTGCTGCAGGAGCTGGGCATCGACCCCGCGCCCGGCGTGCAGGCGCTCGTCGTGGTACCGACGCGCGAGCTGTGCGTGCAGGTCGCGGAAGACCTCACGCTCGCGGCATCCAACCGCTCCACGACCGTCGCGGCAATCTACGGCGGCAAGGCCTACGAGGGCCAGGTCGAGCAGATCAAGGCCGGCGCTCAGGTCATCGTCGGAACCCCGGGCCGCCTGCTCGACCTCGCCAGCCAGCGCATGCTGTCGCTGAAGGACATCAAGGTCATGGTGCTCGACGAGGCCGACAAGATGCTCGACCTCGGCTTCCTCAGCGACATCGAGAAGCTGTTCGCGCAGACCCCGGCGACGCGCCACACCATGCTGTTCTCCGCGACGATGCCCGGCCCGATCGTGGCCCTCGCCCGTCGCTTTATGAACAAGCCGATCCACATCCGCGCGACCGACCCCAACGAGGGCCTCACGCAGAAGAACATCAAGCACGTCGTCTACCGCGCGCACTCGCTCGACAAAGACGAGGTCATCGCCCGCATCCTGCAGGCCGAGGGCCGCGGCAAGACCGTCGTGTTCACGCGCACCAAGCGCGCCGCCGCGAAGCTGGTCGAAGAGTTGAACGACCGCGGCTTCAACGCCGCGGCCGTGCACGGCGACCTGAACCAAGACCAGCGCGAGCGCGCGATGGCCGCGTTCAAGGCCGGCAAAAAAGACATCCTGATCGCCACGGATGTCGCGGCTCGCGGCATCGACGTCAATGACGTGACGCACGTCATCAACCACACGATCCCCGAAGACCACGACACCTACCTGCACCGTGCCGGCCGTACCGGCCGCGCGGGAAAGACCGGTATCGCCGTGACGTTCGTCGACTGGGACGACATGCACAAGTGGTCGCTCATCAACAAGGCGCTCGAGATGGGCATCCCCGAGCCGATGGAGACCTACTCCTCGTCGCCGCACCTGTTCACCGACCTCGACATCCCCGAGGGCTCGAAGGGCCGCCTGAAGACGGCCGGCCCGCCCCGCGTGCGCGAGCCGCAGGCGGCGTCGGGATCGCGCGACGGTGGCCGTGGTGGCGACCGTGGCGGTCGCGACGGCGGCCAGCGCTCCGGCGGCGACCGTGGCGCGCGTCCTCCGCGCACCGGCGCCCCCGCCGGCACGACGGCCCCGGCCGCGGCACCCGCCGCCGACGGCGCCTCGCGCCCGCCGCGCAGCCGCAACCGCACGCGCACGCGTCGCCCCTCGACGCCCGCGTCGGAGTAGCCCGCAGCAACACCCGAACCGCCCGCCGACTCCCGTCGGCGGGCGGTTCGTCGTTGTGGGCCGCGCGTGCTTTCCATAACTCAGGCAGATCGCACCCGGCAGCGGTGACTGCCGCGGGTTCGCGGGGCGGGCGCCGCGGCATCCGAAAATCTGCCTGAGTTATGCCGAGGTCGATCGGCGACGGGCCGTTAGAACGGCCGCGCACCCGTCGCGGTCGCGAGCAGCTTCTCGAGCACGGCGGGGCTCGTGGTGTTCTCGGCCAGCCGGTTCGGCTTGCCCTCGCCGTGGTAGTCGCTCGACCCGGTCACGGCGAGGTCGAACATCTCGGCGAGTTCGAGCAGGCGCTCTTTGCCGCTCGCGGTGTTGTCGCGGTGGTAGACCTCGAGCCCGAAGAGCCCGGCCTCCTTGAGCGTGGCCATGGTGCGCTCGTCGATGACCCAGTCGCGCCCGCGGGTTCCGGGGTGGGCGAGCACGGGCGCTCCCCCAGCGCCGACGATGAGTCTCACACCGTCGAGCGGCGAGGGCGCGTAGTACTTCTCGTAGTAGCCGCTACGCCAGTGCAGGATGCTCTCGAACGCCGCACTGCGGTCGGAGACGAAGCCCTTCTCGACGAGCGCGTCGGCGATGTGCGGGCGGCCGATGGTGCCGCCGTCGACCGACTGGGCGAGCACGTCGTCCCAGGTGATGGCGTAGTCGGCGGCGATGCGCTCGACGATGCGCTCGGCCCGGTGCAGGCGTCCGTCGCGGATCAGCGCCGTCTCGCGCAGCACGTTCGTGTCGCTCGGGTCGAACAGGTAGGCGAGCATGTGCACGCTCGCGGGGCCGTGGTTGGTGCTGAGTTCCATGCCGGGAACGACCATAAGACCGGTTCCGGATGCCGCGGCTCGCGCTTCTTCCCACCCCGCCGTCGAATCGTGGTCGGTCAACGCGACCGCCCCGAGGCCGGCCTCGACCGCGGCGAGCACGAGCTCGGTCGGCGACTCCGTGCCGTCGGAGACACTGCTGTGGGTGTGCAGGTCGATCGCTCCGGTCATCCTGCAACTCTATTGCGGCCCGGCGCCCGCCCCAGCCGCACCGGGTAGGGTGAGGGGCCATGTTTCGCCGAGTTCTCGCCGCCGCCGTCACCGTCGTCGTCGCGGCGATCCTCTTCGTGCTCGCCTGGCCGCAGTTCTTCGGCCTGCAGCAGACCTTCGGAATCGCCCACGTCGTCTCGCTGCGCGCGGTCGCCGCGCTCATCGCCGTCGCGCTCGTCGTGCTGCTCACCCTCGTCGCGTTGCTCGTGCGCCCGGTGCGCCGCTTCTTCGCCTCCCTCGCCGTGCTTCTCGTCGTGTTCGCCCTCGTCAACGCCGCCGTGCTCTCGACGCGGGGCTTCGGCGACACCGGCTTCGAGACGGCGGCCGATTCGTCGCTCACCGTGCTCACCTGGAACACGCTCGGCGACGTTCCGAGCGCCGAGACCGTGGCCGACCTCGCGCTCGAGAACGGTGCGGGCATCGTCTCCCTGCCCGAGACCACCCGGGCGTTCTCGCTCGAGGTCGCCGCGCTGATGAAGGCCGCCGGCCGGCCGATGTGGGTGGCGACGACCGCGTTCGACGAGATCTCGAAGGCCCGCTCGACGTCGGTGCTCTGGACGGCCGACCTCGGCACCTACACCGCCGACACCACGGTCGGCCAGACCGCGACGCTGCCGACCGTCGTGCTGCGGCCCGACGACGGGTCGGGCCCCACCATCATCGCCGTGCACGCCGTCGCTCCCATCCCCGGGGAGTTCCAGAACTGGCAGGCCGACCTCGACTGGCTCGCCGAGACCTGCGCGGGCGACAACGTGATCATGGCCGGCGACTTCAACGCCACGCTCGACCACATGAGCGGCCTCGCCTCGTCGGCGACCACGACGCTGGGCGACTGCGCCGACGCGGCGCTCGCCTCGGGCAACGGCGCCGTCGGCACCTGGCCGACGACCCTGCCCGCCCTGCTCGGCTCGCCGATCGACCACGTCATGGCGACCGACAATTGGCGGGTCACGGGCATGCGGGTCGTGCTCGACCAGGACGGCGCGGGAAGCGACCACCGCCCGCTGATCGCGCAGCTCGCGCCGGCCGGATAACCGGCCCGCGGCCCCCGGTATTCCGGGCGCGACCACCCCCGAAAGGGACATGGACACGGCGATCCGCACCTGCGACGATTTCCACAGGCGGACCGCAGCAGGTCGGCCGGAAGGATGTGGCCATGTCGGCCTCGGTTTCACTCGTCGCCCCGCCCGTCTCCGCCGCCTCGCCCGAGACAGCGGAGGCCTGGCAGCCCGTCTCCGCGACCGCACACGTCGCCCAGGGGCAGCCCGTCGACTCGTTCCTCTCGGTGCTCCCCGAAGACGCCAACGGCACCGTGCGCGGCGCCCGTCGCTCGACCTGGCGCCGCTGAACCCTCGCGACGCCTGCCGCGCCCTCCCGACCGGGGCACAATAGAGCTATGGCTGACAACACGACCGACGCCCCGCGCGCCACCTCCAACCGTTCCACCACCCCGCAGTCCACCTCGTTCAAGGACTTCATCTCGTCGGGCTGGGCAGACAGGACGGATGCGACGCCCGAGGCCAGGGAGCAGGCACCGTTCGCCGCCGCCCGCCGCGCCCGCATCTCGGCCCTGCACCCCGGAAAGCGCCTCGTCGTGCCGGCCGGCTCGGCCAAGGTGCGCTCGAACGACACCGACTACCCGTTCCGCGCCCACTCCGCCTTCGCCCACCTGACCGGATGGGGCGCCGACGCCGTATCGGGCAGTGTGCTCGTGCTCGAGCCGACGGCCGACGGACACGACGCCACCCTGTACTTCCGCGAGGCCGCCGGACGCGACTCCGACGAGTTCTACGCGAACTCCGACATCGGCGAGTTCTGGACGGGCCCGCGCCCCTCGCTCGCCCACGTGGCCGCCGACCTCGGCCTCGCCACCGCCAACCTCGACCGGTTCGCCGCGGTGCTCGACGCCGTCGACGCCGACACCCTGCTCGTGCGCGACGCCGACCGCGACGTCACCGACCAGATCGACGGCCGTCGCCTGCTCGCCGCCGACACCGACAGCCTCGGCGGTGTCGATGCTCCGGAGAGCGACGCCGATGCCGACTTCGCCCGCGACCTGAGCGAACTGCGCCTGGTCAAAGACGCCTACGAGATCCGGCAGATGCGCCTGGCCGTCGACGCCACGAAGAAGGGCTTCGACGACGTGATCGCCGACCTGCCCCAGATCGTGGCGCACGAGCGCGGCGAACGCCTCGTCGAGGGCACGTTCAACCGGCGCGCGCGTGCCGACGGCAACACCGTGGGTTACGACACGATCGCCGCATCCGGCCCCCACGCCTGTGTGCTGCACTGGACCCGCAACGACGGCCCCGTCGTGCCCGGCGACGTCATCCTGCTCGACGCCGGGATCGAGTTGGAGAGCTACTACACCGCCGACATCACCCGCACCCTGCCGATCGACGGCACGTTCACCGAGGTGCAGCGCCGCGTCTACGAGGCCGTGCGCGAGGCGGCCGACGCCGCGTTCGCGATCGTGCGTCCGGGCATCCGGTTCCGCGAGATCCACGCCGAGGCGATGAAGGTCATCGCGGCCAAGACCGCCGAGTGGGGCCTGCTGCCCGTCAGCGCGCAGGAGTCGCTCGAACCCGAAGCGCAGTACCACCGCCGTTACATGGTGCACGGCACGAGCCACCACCTCGGAATCGACGTGCACGACTGCGCGCAGGCGCGTCGCGACCTCTACATCGACGGTGTGCTCGAGGCCGGCATGGTGTTCACGATCGAGCCGGGGCTCTACTTCCAGCCCGACGACCTCACCGTTCCCGCCGAGTACCGCGGCATCGGCGTGCGCATCGAAGACGACATCCTCGTCACCGAATCCGGCGCCGAGAACCTGTCGGTCGGCATCCCGCGCACGGCCGACGACGTCGAGGCGTGGCTACGCGGAGAGTAGCGGCGTTCAGCCCCACCAGCTGGGCATCATCGCCATCAGCACGTCGGCGACGCGGTCTTTGTCCCACTGGTCGCTGACCACGGCGACGGAGATCGCGCCGACGAGCCCGTTGGCGACGAACGCGGCGACGAGGTCGGGGTTGCCGGGAATGTCTTCCGGCGCCACCGACTCGCGCAGGTGCTGCAGGCACGACACGGTCAGGTGGCTCGAGAGCACGTGCTGGATGGTGCCGTCGGTGGCGTCGTCGAGCGCCAGCCGGTAGATCGGCAGGTTGCGGTCGATGTGCCCGGCGGTCGCCGCCACCGCCTCGCGCGTGACGACGGTCGCGGGAAGCTCACCCTCGGCACGCAGCTCGCTGTCGGCGCGCCGCACCTCGTCGAGTTCGGCGGTCAGTGTGCTCGCCAGCAGCTCGGAGGGCGACGCGTAGTGCGCATAGAACGTCGCCCGGTTGATTCCCGCTTCGCGCGTGACATCCGAAACGGTGATGCGTGAAATGGGGGTCTTCGCGGCGAGCGTGAGGATCGCGGTTTTGAGAGCCGCGGCGGTGTTCAGAATGCGGGCATCGACCATGGGGCGACTATACCGACGAATTCTCGGGACGGTCGAGCACCTGCTGTGCCTGTGCGGTGAGCGACGGGTCGATCACGATCTGGTAGTTCGACGCGAGCACCTGGTGGGTCGAGGTGAAGTCGCGGCGGCGGCGGCCGAGCGAGTAGCTCACGATGCCGAAGAGCATGCCGAAGCCGGCGCCGATGAGCGCGGCGGCGGCCACGAAACCGAGCTGCGGCGTGGTCGAGAACAGGAAGAGCAGGATGCCGAAGAACAGGCCGAGCCAGGCGCCGCTCGCGGCCCCGGTCGCGGCGGTACGGCCGTAGGTGAGCTTGCCCGTGACGCGCTCGACGGTCTTCAGGTCGTTGCCGACGATCGCGAGTTTCTTGACCTCGAACTCGGCTTTCGCCAGCCGGTCGACGACGCTCTGCGCCTCGACGTAGGTCTCGTAGGTACCGAGCACGTCTCCTTGTGGGAGCGTCGGCTGGGCTTGGGGTCTGCGTCCGAAGGCGCTCTGATTGCTCACGAAACCATTCTCCCATTGCGGCGGTAGGGTTTTACCGTGAGCGCCACACGAGTTTTTGCTGCCCGCCTGACCGGGTGCTCCGTTTTCGACCCCAACGGAGACAAGGTCGGCCGCGTCCGCGACGTGCTCGTCGTCTACCGCAACGCCCAGGCGCCCCGGGTCGTCGGTTTCATCGTCGAGGTGCCGGGCAAGAAGCAGGTCTTCCTCTCGATCGGCCGGGTGACGAGCATCGGTTCGGGCCAGGTCATCACGACCGGACTGATCAACCTGCGCCGCTTCGAGCAGCGCGGCGGCGAGATCCGCGTGATGGCCGAGCTGCTCGGCCGCAAGGTCTCCCTCGCCGACGGGTCGGGCGAGGCCACCATCGAAGACGTCGCGATCGAAGAGACCGGCCTCGGCGAGTGGGAGATCGCGCAGCTGTTCTGCCGTCGCCCCAAGCCCGCGGGCAGCCCGTTCGGCAAGGGCGCCACCATCTTCGTGCGCTGGCGCGAGATCGTCGAGAAGGCCGAGACGGGCGAGGCCCAGTCGGCCACCCAGCTCGTCGCGAGCTACGCCGACCTGCTGCCCGCCGACCTCGCCAACGCGATGCTCGACCTCACCGAGCAGCGTATGTTCGAGGTCGCCGAAGAGCTCAGCGACGACCGTCTCGCCGACGTGCTCGAGGAGATGCCCGAGAGCGAGCAGGTCGATATCCTCAACCAGCTCGACGACGACCGCGCCGCCGACGTCCTCGACCAGATGCAGCCGGATGACGCGGCCGACCTCATCGCCCACCTGAGCGACGAACGGGGCGAGGCGCTCCTCGACCTGATGGAGCCCGAAGAGGCGGAAGACGTGCGCTTCCTGCTCGCCTACGCCCCGGATACCGCGGGTGGTCTGATGACCACCGAGCCGATCATCGTCTCGGCCGACGCGACCGTGGCCGAGGGCCTCGCGCTGATCCGCCGCCACGAGCTCGCCCCGGCGCTCGGCGCCGCCATCTGCGTCACCCTGCCGCCCTACGAGTCGCCGACCGGCCGCTTCCTCGGCATGGTGCACTTCCAGCGCATGCTGCGCTACCCGCCGAACGAACGCCTCGGCACGCTGCTCGACCAGACCCTCGAACCGGTGCGCGCCACGGCGAGCGCCGCCGAGGTGTCGCGCATCCTCGCGAGCTACAACCTCGTCTCGGTCCCCGTCGTCGACGAGAACCACCGACTGGTCGGGGTGGTGACCATTGACGATGTCCTCGACTACCTGCTGCCCGACGACTGGCGAAGTACCGACTCCGACGACGACGAGAAACCCGCGTTCGCTTCCGTACCCGTAACCACCTCGAGCATCCCTGTGAAGGGAAGGAGGACAGCGCATGGCCCGCAGTAACCGCATCAACCGAGCCGAGACCCGGCTCGACTCCCCCAAGGGGCTGCGCACAGCCTTCCGGTTCGAGAGCCGCGACCGCTTCGGCCGCTTCACCGAGTCGATCGCCCGCGGCATGGGCACGCCCTGGTTCCTCTTCGGGCTCAGCGTCTTCGTGGTCATCTGGATGATCTACAACACCGTCGCGCCCGAGGGCATCCGCTTCGACTCCGCCGCGATCGGCTTCACCGCGCTCACCCTCATCCTCTCGCTGCAGGCCTCCTACGCGGCACCGCTCATCCTGCTCGCGCAGAACCGGCAGGACGACCGCGACCGCGTGCAGATCGAGCAGGACCGCCAGCGCTCCGAGCGCAACCTCAACGACACCGAGTACCTCGCCCGCGAGGTGGTCGCGCTGCGCCTCGCGATGCGCGACATGGCGTCGAAGGACTTCATCCGCAGCGAGCTGCGCAGCCTGCTCGCCGAACTCGACGAACGCGACGGCACGAAAGAGACCGCGGATTGACTGACAGCCGGTCGAGTGGGAGCACGAGCGACGTATCGGGGCCTGCCGGCGGCTTCGACACGGCCGAGGACGGCCACCTCGACCACCGGGTACTGACCGCCCTGCGACGAGTGATCGACCCCGAGATCCGCAAGCCCATCGTCGACCTCGACATGATCAGCGGGGTCACCGTCGCCGGCGACACGGCCAGCGTCGCGCTGAAGCTGACGATCGTGGGGTGTCCAGCCGCCGACACGATCGAACGCGATGTGCGCGAAGCCGCGGCATCCGTCCCGGGTATTTCGCACGTCGACGTCGACGTGAGCATCATGACGCGCGCCGAACGCGACGCCCTCACCGACAAGCTCCGCGGCGGCCGCGCGAAGACCGTGCAGTTCGGCCCCGACTCGCTGACCCGCATCTACGCGGTCACGAGCGGCAAGGGCGGCGTCGGCAAGTCGACGCTCACCGCCAACCTCGGCGTCGCGCTCGCGGCCCAGGGGCTGCGCGTGGGCATCGTCGACGCCGACGTGTTCGGCTTCTCGATCCCCGGAATCCTCGGCATCGCGGGCGCCAAGCCGACACAGGTGAACGACATGATCCTGCCGCCGCTCGCCCACGACGTGAAGGTGATCTCGATCGGCATGTTCGTCGACGAGCACACCGCGGTGTCGTGGCGCGGGCCGATGCTGCACCGCACGATCCAGCAGTTCCTCACCGACGTGTTCTTCGGCGACCTCGACGTGCTGCTGCTCGACCTGCCGCCTGGAACCGGCGACATCGCGATCTCGATCGGCCAGCTGCTGCCGCAGGCGGAGATCCTCGTGGTCACCACACCGCAGCCCGCCGCGGCCGAGGTCGCCGAGCGCAGCGCGATGGTCGCCCGGCAGACCGGCCAGAAGGTCATCGGCGTGATCGAGAACATGGCGGGGCTCCCCCAGGCCGACGGCTCGGTTCTCGACATCTTCGGCAGCGGGGGCGGTGCGGATGCCGCGTCCCGCCTCTCGACCGCCGACGAACCGGTGACCGTGCTCGCGTCGATCCCGATCTCCATCGCCCTGCGCGAGGGCGGCGACGCCGGCACGCCGATCGTGCTCTCGCACCCCGACGACCCGGCCGCGCGTGCCATCACCGCGCTCGCGGGGCGGCTCGCGGTGCGCGGGCGCGGACTCGCCGGCCGCAAGCTCGGCTTCAGCGTCACCTAGGTCAACCGATTGTGCCGCCGCCGCGGCAGCGATAGACCGGAGACATGACGCAACTGCACTGGGTCGGCGGAGACTCGAGCGAGACGGCCGACGTGTCGATGTCGGCCGACGGATGCCACGTCGACGGCCTCATCGACGGGGCCGCCGAGACGCGCTACGCGATCGACACCGATGCGAGCTGGGCGACCCGCACCGTGCGCGTGGCCACCGCGACCACGTCGCTCGTGCTGTTCGCCGACGGGCGCGGCCACTGGACGGAGGGCGACGGCCGCGTGCTCGACCGGCTGTCCGGCGCGATCGACGTCGATATCACCGCGACACCGTTCACCAACACCCTGCCGATCTGGCGGCTCGGGCTCGCGGTCGGCGAGAGCGCCGACATCGTGACCGCCTACATCGCGGTGCCCGAGCTGACGGTCACGGCCGACCCGCAGCGGTACACCCGGCTCGACGAGCGCAGCTACCGGTTCGAGTCGCGCGACTCCGACTTCCAGCGCGACATCACGGTCGACGACGCCGGCTTCGTGGTGGATTACCCGGGGCTCTTCCGCCGGGCGTGAGCCGCGGCATCCGCTGGCCCGCCCCTCCCCGTCGACGCGCTGTGGTTTTTCGCCGGCGCTGGGGAAATTTCGGCCGCGACGGCGAAAAAGCGGCGCGCGAACCCTGCGCGCCCCTTTAAACGACAAAAGTGCAGCGCTCGAAGCGAGCTGCTGCACTTTCGGACCGCGACCGTGGTCGCCGTCGGGATGCGGGGGTTAGGCGCGGCGGGTCGGGATGCGGCGGTAGCCGTCGCGGAGGGTGACGATGACGGCGCCGACGGCGGCCGCTGCCGCGAGGAGGCCGACGATGACGATGAATTCGATGCTCATGGGGGGTTGTTCTTTCTCTAGGTCTGAAACAATTCAACCGCCGCTTACCGTTTAGCACAATCGCATATTGCTTGCGCATATATGTAGAGTTGCTACATGGACGTTCGCCGGTTGGAACTGCTGCGCGAGCTCGCGGAGCGCGGAAGCATCGCCGCGGTCGCCGCCGCCACAAACCGCACCTCGTCTGCGGTTTCGCAGCAGCTCAAGGTGCTCGAACGCGAGGCCGGCATCCCGCTCACCGAGCGGCGGGGCCGCGGCATCGTGCTGACCGGCGCCGGACGTATGCTCGCGCAGACCGCGACCGACGTCGCCGTGGCGCTCGAACGGGCCGACGCGGTCTGGAACGACTTCAAACAGGCCCCTCGCGGCGACGTCACGCTGACGATCTTCCCGACGGGCGGGCAGATGCTGTTGCCCGGTTTGTTGTCGGCGATCCAGGATGTCGCGGGGCTGGTGCTCTCCTGCAGCGACCAGGACCCGCTGCTGCCCGACTTCGCCGACCTCACGCCCGACTTCGACATCGTGGTCGCCGACGCGCCCGCCATCCTGCCGTCGTGGCGCGAACGCGGGCTCGCCGTCGTGCCGCTCATGACCGAGCCGCTCGACGTGGCGCTGCCCGAGGGCCACCCGCTCTCGGAGAAGAAGTCGCTCTCGCCGAAAGACCTCGTCGACGAGACCTGGATCGGCGTGCCCGTCGGATTTCCCTTCGAC
>Ga0247813_10001257_pt1 | contig 19757 bp, 15 predicted proteins | sample UWRJL169409C1_FD_180719 | JGI IMG/M metagenome (GOLD analysis project Ga0247813, IMG submission 180719) | Plant litter microbial communities from Arlington Agricultural Research Station in Wisconsin, United States - UWRJ-L169-409C-1 | ecosystem: Environmental > Terrestrial > Plant litter >... | reverse complement strand
CCTGTATGCTGCGCGGTGGCGTTGAAAAACCTGGAAATCATTGAAAATGAGGGCCTTGTCGAACGTGTGCGCGATGACACCGGACCCTATCTTGCCGCGCAGCTGGCCAGGCGCCTCAACGACCATCCACTTGTCGGCGAGACGCGATCCGTCGGCATGATGGCGGCAATCGAGATCGTCAACGACAAGGGGGCCCGAACCCGCTTTCTGCCTGCCGGGTCCGCTGCCGGCAAAGTCCGCGATCATGCCATTCGCTCGGGCCTGATGGTGCGTGCCACCGACGATACCATCATCATGTCGCCGCCCCTGATCTGGACCCGCCAGATCATCGACCTTGCATGTGACCGTCTTCTCGCAGCCCTTGACCTGGCCGAAACGGAACTCGCGTCACAACGCGGGTAAGGGAAGGCGGCCGCTGTCGGTTGGCGACGGCCGCTTCATCACTCCTTATCGTCCAACGCTGCGCCAACGGCGTGGCTGGCTTGCCAGGAATACGCCTCACAAACCCCATTGAACTGTGACATCGCGCAGCCCCGGCCGGGTGGAACGCGGGCCGCCTCCGATTCCCTGTTGACAGAAATCGTGCGGCGATTATTCTGTTATAAGAATACATATAACATAATAATGGAACAATCGGGAGCTCCAACATGAAAATCGTCACGGCACTTTTACTTGGAACGGCGATGACTGTCCTTCCTTCCAGTCTTTTTGCGCAGGAAAAGGGTGGGATCGTTAACGTCGCCACGATCGGGGAGCCGCCAACCCTCGACCCGATGTCATCGACGGCCGATCTGGTTGGCATTGTCACGCAGCACATTTTCGAAACGCTCTATACGTTCGACAAGGATTGGAAGGTGACGCCGCTTCTGGCCGACAGCCTGCCGGAGATCAGTGCCGACGGCAAAACCTACACGATCAGGCTGCGCACCGGCATCAAGTTTCACGATAACACCGACATGACGTCGGAAGACGTGGTCGCCTCGCTTCATCGCTGGGAGAAGATTGCCTCGCGCGGCAAGCAGGTGGCCGGCTTCATCACATCCGTCGAGGCTGTCGATCCCGCCACCGTCAAGATCACGTTGACGCAGCCCTACGCGCCGCTCGCCTCGCTGCTCGCATTCAACAATTCCGCCGCCATCATCATTCCGTCCGAAAAGCAGGATGAAGTGATGAAGGATTTCATCGGTACCGGCCCCTATATGCTGAAAGAGCGCAAGGCCGACCAGTATATCCAGCTGACCCGTTTTGACGGCTACGCTTCGCGCGACGGCGAAAGCGATGGTTACGGCGGCGCCCGCCATCAATATCTCGATGAAATCCGCTTCGTACCGGTTCCAGATCCAAACACGCGTGTCGAAGCGGCCGTCTCTGGACAGTATGATTATGTGGATTCCATCCCCGTTGAATCCTTCGACAAGATCAAGGCTTCGTCTGCGACGCAGCCGATGATGCTGAAGCCTTTCGGCTATCCGGTCTTCGTCTTCAATACGGCCGATGGCGTGAGCAAGAACGTCGCCGTGCGCAAGGCCATCCGCCAGGCGCTCAGCATGGAAGACATGATGGCGGCGGCCTTCGGCAGCCCCGACTTCTTCTCGCTCGACGGGGCAATTTATCCCGAGGCCTATTCCTGGCATACCGAGGCTGGCACCGATGGCGCCTATAATGTGGCGGACCCGGAAGGCGCTGCGGCTGCATTGAAGGCCGCCGGTTACAACGGCGAGCCGTTGCGGATCCTCACCAGCCGCCAGTATGAGTTCCACTACAAGATGGCTCAGGTCGCCGCGGAGTATCTGAAGCTTGCCGGCTTCACCGTCGATATGCAGGTTGTCGACTGGGCGACGCTGACCCAGCGCCGCGCCGACCCGAAGCTGTGGGACATCTACATCACCCACAGCCCCTTCCTGCCTGAGCCGGCGCTGATCGGTTCGCTCTCGACCAGCTCGCCGGGCTGGTGGGACACGCCAGCCCGCAAGGCGGCAGTCGATGCCTTCACGGCGGAAGTCGATCCCGACAAGCGTGTTGCCCTCTTTGCCGACGTCCAGAAGGCCATCTATGACGATGTCGCCTTCATGAAGATCGGCAACTTCAATGCCGTCGCCGCCAAATCGACCAAGCTCGAAGGTGTCGATCCGGCGCCGTGGCCGTATTTCTGGAATGCATCGATCGCGAAATGATCATTCGATAATCGAAGACACCGGCTCACCAGGGCCGGTGTCGGTTCCGGAGATGCAGGCCCTCGGAGCATAAGGATCAGGCTCTCATGATACGGTACATTTTCCAGCGCCTCTTTGGCATGATCGTCGTGATGTTCCTCGTCGTCACGATCGTCTTCGTTATCGTGCGCGTCACGCCCGGCGATCCCGCAGCCGTCATGCTTGGGCCGGATGCCACGTCCCAGGATATTGCCGACCTGCGCACCCAGCTTGGCCTCGATCGCTCGCTCGGCGTTCAATACCTTTATTACATGGGGCAATTACTCAAGGGGGATCTCGGTCAGTCTATCTTCCTCAACATGCCCGTGACGTCGGCATTGCTCGACCGGGCCGAACCGACCTTTTTCCTGACGGTGTTCTCGTTGCTGATCGCCAGCGTCATCGCCCTGCCGATCGGCATCTATGCGGCCTACCGCCGTGGCTCGATTTTCGATCAGGCAGCGACCGCGTTGGCAATGCTGGCCGCCAGTATCCCAAGCTTCTGGCTGGGCCTGATCATGATGCAGGTCTTTGCCGTGCGCTTCGACCTGTTTCCCGTATCCGGTTATGGCGGGCCGGGATCGAGCTTTGCCGATCGGATGTATCATCTGGTTTTGCCGGCGTTTGCCCTCGGGATCGTCTCTTCGGCGCTGGTGCTGCGATTTACCCGCGCCTCGATGCTCGACGTGCTCGGCGATGATTATATCCGCACCGCACGAGCCAAGGGACTGATCGAGCGCCGGGTCATCCTCAAACACGCCTTGAAGAATGCTCTGATCCCGATCTTGACCGTCATCGGACTGACGGCCGCAGTTCTCGTCTCGGGCGCTGTCGTCACCGAAACCGTGTTTGGCCTGCCGGGCATCGGCAACCTGGTCGTCTCCGCCGTGCTGCGCCGCGACTACCCGGTCATTCAGGGCGCTCTGCTGGTTATTGCTGCGCTCTACGTCCTGATCAATTTTGCCATCGACATGCTCTACCTGCTGGTCGATCCAAGGGTGCGTTACTGATGACAGCAATCGTCTCCAAACCGGCGCTCAGCGAGCGCAGCAAGTTCATCCGGCGGCTTTTAAGGCGCAAGACGGTGGCATTCGGGCTGATCGTGCTGACGATTTTCGTCCTCCTGGCTATCTTCGCGCCGCTGATCGCACCCTATTCCCCGTCGAAACTGTCGATCATCAATCGGTTGAAACCACCGGGCGGCACCTTCATCTTCGGCACGGACGAATTCGGCCGAGACGTGTTTTCGCGAACGATCTATTCGGCACGCCTGTCCTTGCTGGTCGGCGCTGCCGTCGTCACTTTGTCGGCAATCATCGGTGTGACACTCGGACTGGTCGCCGGGTTCTTCAAGCAGTTCGACGCGCCGATCGCCCGGTTGATCGATGCGATGATGGCCTTTCCGGACATCCTTCTCGCCATCGCGTTGGTGGCGGCGCTCGGACCATCGCTGACCACCGTCATCATCGCGCTCAGCATCGTCTATGCGCCGCGTCTGGCCCGTATTGTCCGCGCTTCGACGCTGGTGATCCGCGAATTGCCCTATATCGAGGCGTCCCGGGCGTTGGGTATTTCGACACGGCACATCATGACCCGACATGTGCTGCGTAATCTCTTGTCGCCGATCCTCGTACAGGGCACGTTCCTGTTTGCCAGCGCCATGCTGGCGGAAGCCGGCCTCTCGTTCCTCGGCCTCGGCGTCAGCCCGGAAATTCCCACCTGGGGCACAATGATATCCGCGGGGCGGCAATATATCGGCCAGGCCGACTGGATGACGCTGTTTCCAGGCTTTGCCATCATTCTCTCCGTGCTGTCGCTGCAGATGGTTGGCGACGGACTGCGTGATCTTCTCGATCCAAGACTTCGAAAGGACCTATGAAACATGGCTTCCGGATATGAAGCGAAGCAGCCTGTGCTTCTCGCCAACGTCAAACCCATTGCCTTCGGTGCCGGTGCACCAAGCGGCATGATCGATATCCTCATCAGCGCGGATGGCCGCATTGCCGAACTGGGTCCGTCGCTTGCCGTGTCAGAGGATGTCCAGCGCATCGATGGCAAGGGGGCGTGGGTTTCGCCCGGCTGGATCGATCTGCACGTGCATATCTGGCACGGCGGCACGGACATATCACTGCGACCGTCTGAATGCGGCGCCGAGCGTGGCGTCACGACGCTGGTCGATGCCGGTTCTGCCGGTGAAGCCAATTTCCACGGCTTCCGCGAATATATCATCGAGCCGTCACGCGAGCGCATCAAGGCCTTCATCAATCTCGGCTCCATCGGCCTTGTGGCCTGCAATCGCGTGCCGGAACTCAGAAGCATCCAGGACATCAACCTCGATCGCATCCTGGAAGTCTATGCCGAAAACAGCGAGCACATCGTTGGCATCAAGGTGAGGGCGAGCCATGTCATCACCGGTTCATGGGGCGTGACACCGGTCAAGCTCGGCAAGAAGATCGCCAAGATCCTCAAGATACCGATGATGGTGCATGTCGGCGAACCGCCGGCGCTCTATGACGAGGTCCTGGAAATCCTTGGCCCCGGCGATATCGTGACCCATTGCTTCAATGGCAAGGCAGGCTCGAGCATCATGGAAGACGAGGACCTGTTCGATCTGGCCGAGCGATGCGCCGGCGACGGTATCCGGTTGGACATCGGCCATGGCGGTGCGTCCTTCTCGTTCAAGGTTGCGGAAGCGGCCATCAAGCGTGGCCTTCTTCCCTTTTCGATCTCGACCGACCTGCACGACCATTCGATGAATTTTCCGGTCTGGGATCTGGCGACGACCATGTCGAAACTCCTGGTGGTCGGCATGCCGTTCGACAAGGTGGTGGAGGCGGTCACCCAGGCGCCGGCATCCGTCATCAGGCTGGCGATGGAAAATCGCCTGACCGTCGGCGAGCGTGCCGACTTCACCGTCTTCGATCTCGTTGATTCCGATATTGAGGCGACGGATTCGAATGGCGACGTGTCGGTGCTGACTCGGATCTTCGAGCCGCGTTATGCCGTCATTGGCGCCGAGGCGATCTCCGCCAGCCGCTACGTTCCCCGCGCTCGCAAGCTCGTGCGCCACAGCCATGGCTATTCGTACCGGTAGCCGTGCGGTTTGTTAACGTCTTTGCAGGACACAGGAGTTCGCGTGAACAGTTCCACAGCAACCACGGCCGGGAGGACGGGCTCACCCGCCGAGCGGCTGGCCGCGCTCGGCCTGACGTTGCCACCGCCGCCGCCGCCGATCGCCAATTTCGTCACGCATGTGCGCGAAGGCAATCTGATCTATCTCTCCGGCCAGGGGCCGCGCGAGGCCAACGGCTTCATGCATACCGGCAAGGTCGGCACGGGCGGTGTCAATGTCGCCGATGCCTACGGCCATGCAAGGCTCACCGGCATCAACCTCTTGGCGGTGCTGCAGGATGCGCTTGGAGACCTCGCCCGCGTGCGGCGCGTCGTCAAGCTGCTCGGCATGGTCAATGCAGAACCTGATTTCGAGGATCACCCAAGCGTGATCAACGGTTGCTCCGACCTCTTCATCGAGGTCTTTGCAGACGCAGGACATCATGCGCGCTCGGCCGTCGGTTTCGGGTCATTGCCGGGCAACATCACTGTCGAGATTGAAGCGATCATTGCCCTTCATGGCTAAGGAACAACCCGGCATGTCAATGGCTGCGCCAGCCCATCAAGGTTTCGATCCGTTCCGCCGACGCGCGGACATGGGAGGTGTAACGGGTTTCGTCGGAAAAAGCCTTCTGCTCGGGCAGGACGATCGAGATCGTGGCGACGCACTGGCCGTCGCGGTCGCAGATCGGCGAGGCAATGCAGGCAACCGCATAGTCGGATTCTCCAGCCTGAATGGAAAGCCGGGCATGCATGGCATCCGCCGCCGCGGCCGCAAGGGTTGCCGGGTCGACATCGGCGCGGCCGGTGGGCGAGGAACGGGCGCAGCGCCTGAAAAGCTCGATACGCTCGTCATCCGGCAGATGTCCGACCAGAAGGCGGCCCGATGCAGTCCAGTTCAATGGCACGCGGGTTCCCACGCGCGACGTGACCTGAAAATGACTTGGCCCCGCCGCCATCGCCAGCACCAGCATATGGTCGCCATCGCGGCCGCAGACCTGCACGGTTTCACCGGCCTCACGGCAAAGATCGTGCATCTCATGGGTGGCGACACTCATGAAATCAAGCGATCGGGCATAGGCGAGGCCATAGTGGTAAAGCCGGGCACCGAGCCAGATCATGCTGTCGGCATCACGCGTCAAAAGGGTCTTTTCGACGAGATCGTCGATGATCACGTAGACCGTGGACAAAGGGGCACCGATCGCCTTGGCGATAGCGTAAGCGCCACACGGCGTGCCGGTCTCGTAGAGATAATCAAGCACTTGAAGGGCGCGGTCTATGCCACTGACTCGCGAACGTTTTTCGCTTGTGGCGTTATCCCGGACGGTGGCGGAAACAGGTTGGGCTTTGGTATCCAAGGCGAGAGCTCACATTGCGATTTTGACCCGCTATTACATTATTATGGCATAGTTGTCGACTGCTGGAAGACCGTGTCTTCCGATTGTGACAGCGAAATTTTCGGAGAAGACAATGCCCATTGAAGATATCCACACATCGCTTGGTCTGCGTCCCGTCATCAACGTTTCGGGCACGATGACCAGTCTTGGTGCTTCCATCGTGGTGCCGGAGGCCATTGCGGCGATGACATCGATCCTGCCGCAATTCGTCGAGATGAATGATCTCCAGCGCAAGGCCAGCGCCGTCATTGCGCGGCTGACCGGAGGTGAAGCGGGTTTTGTCACGGCGTCGTGCTCGGCGGGCATCAGCCTGGCCGTCGCAGCAACCATTACCGGTAACAACCTGCTGGCGATCGAAAAGCTGCCGGACGTCAACACGGAAAAGACAGAGATCCTCGTGCAGATGGGTCATGTCGTCAGCTACGGCGCGCCTGTTGACCAGGCCGTCCGGATTGCCGGCGGCAGAACGGTGATGATCGGCCAGGCAACGTCGTGTCATCGATATCACATGGACAACGCCATCACCGATAAAACCGCAGCGGCACTTTACGTTGTCTCCCATCACGTCGTTGATTACGGCCTGTTGAGCCTCAAGGAGTTCGCCGAGATCGCCCATGCCAAGGGCGTGCCCGTGATCGTCGATGCCGCATCCGAATATGACCTGCGCATCTTTCTCGAGCATGGCGCCGATATCGTACTGTATTCGGGCCACAAGTTCCTTGGCGGCCCGACCTCCGGTATCGTCGCGGGCAAGAAGGAACTGGTCCGCAATGCCTTTCTCCAGAACATGGGGATCGGCCGCGGCATGAAGGTCGGCAAGGAGAGTGTATTTGGCGTCATGGCCGCGCTCGAAGCCTGGGAGACGCGTGATCACGACGGCATCCGCGCCCGCGAGACGCGTTCCCTGCAGCTGTGGAGCGACACGCTCCAAGGCCGCCCGGGGGTGCAGGCGCTGATCGAGCCTGATCCGACCAACAATCCGCTAGATCGCATGCGTGTGATCATCTCGGCGCCTGAGGCCCATATCACCGCCTGGGACCTTGCCGATGCGTTGGCGCGTGGCACGCCGCCGATCATCGTTCGCGATCATGAGGTCGAGCACCGCTATTTCTATCTCGATCCCTGCAACCTGCACCCGGGCCAGGAGACGGTCGTTGCCAACCGTCTTGCCGAGGAACTCGACAAGGCCAGGGCCTCGAACGAGATCATCGCAACACCGTTGGAAAACCGCAGCAAGCACCGCTTCGACGGCGCCTTGCGCTGGCCGGATTGATCCGCCCGCTCCCAAACCGAACAAAGGATCCTGCCATGGCCAGTTCACACGCCCACAAGATCGATCCCGTAAAGCCCGTCCTGTCGGTGGAGAATCTGACCACATCGTTCATGGTCGACGGCGCGTGGAAACCGGTCGTTCAAAATGTCTCCTTTGCGGTTGCCCCGGGCGAGACGGTGGCGATCGTCGGCGAATCCGGTTCCGGCAAAAGTGTTACATCGCTGTCGATCATGCGGCTGTTGCAGGCCGATACCAGCCGTATCGACGGCTGCGTTATGCTCGACGGACGCGATATACTGACGCTGCCGGAAACCGAAATGCGCAAGGTGCGCGGTAATGACGTCGCGATGATCTTTCAGGAGCCAATGACGAGCCTCAACCCACTCTTCACCATCGGCGACCAGATTTCCGAGGCGCTGCTTTGCCACTCGGCGATCAGCAAGCGCGATGCGAAGGCAGAAACCATCCGGCTCTTGGAAAAGGTACGCATTCCCGCCGCCGCGTCCCGTTTCGACGAATATCCGCACCGGTTTTCCGGCGGCATGCGCCAGCGCGTGATGATCGCCATGGCGCTGGCTTCGCGGCCAAAACTCCTGATCGCCGACGAGCCGACGACGGCGCTTGATGTCACTATCCAGGGGCAGATCCTCGATCTCATCAAGACCCTGCAGGAAGAGGAGGGCACCTCCGTTCTGTTCATCACGCACGATATGGGCGTCGTGGCCGAAATCGCCGATCGGACAGTGGTGATGTACCGCGGCGAACAGGTGGAAACCGGCCAGACGAGCGACATCTTCTTTCGTGCCAAGCACCCCTATACGCGGGCGCTTTTGTCCGCCGTTCCCGTGCTTGGCTCGATGAACGGCAAGGATCGACCGATGCGCTTTCCAATCGTCGATCCGGCGACCGGAGTATCGGATATCCCGGTGCAGACGACCGATACGGTCGCATCGGGCAAACGCCCCGTCCTTGAGGTCAGAAACCTGACCAAGCGTTTCGACATTCATTCCGGTCTGTTCGGCCGTCTGACCAGCCGTGTTCACGCCGTCGAAAACGTTTCCTTCGACCTGCATGCCGGCGAAACCCTGTCGCTGGTGGGTGAATCCGGCTGCGGCAAATCCACCACGGGCCGCGCCATCATGCGTCTGATCGAGCCGCAGACTGGCTCTGTGCGGGTCGATGGCACGGACGTCCTGACGCTCGACAAGAATGGCATGCGCGAGATGCGCAAGACTGTCCAGATGATCTTCCAGGATCCGTTCGCGAGCCTCAACCCACGCATGCGCATTGGCGCCGCGATTGCCGAACCCTATCTCGAACACAAGATGGGAACCGAAAAACAAGCCCGCGATCGTGTCGCCGATCTGCTGGCCAAGGTCGGGCTAACCGCCGACATGGCATCGCGCTATCCGCACGAGTTTTCCGGCGGCCAGCGCCAGCGCATCTGTATCGCGCGGGCGTTGGCACTCGATCCCAAGGTGATTGTAGCTGATGAAAGTGTCTCGGCCCTTGACGTTTCGATCAAGGCACAGGTGATCAATCTGCTGCTCGACCTGCAGCAAAGCCTCAACCTTGCCTTCCTGTTCATCTCTCATGATATGGCCGTCGTCGAGCGCGTCAGCCACCGTGTCGCCGTGATGTATCTCGGTGAAATCGTCGAAATCGGCCCCCGTGCCGCCGTCTTCGGCAATCCGCAACATGCCTATACCAAGAAGCTTATCTCGGCCGTGCCGATCCCCAACCCGGACCGGCGTCGCGAGAAGGGCAAGATCGGCAGTGACGAGATCAAAAGCCCGATGCGACCAGCGGATTACAAGGCCGTGCCGCTCCGGTATCGCGAAGTGTCACCGGGCCATCTGGTGGCGACCATCTGAGTGTTCTTCACCGCCAATGTTGATGACCGGCCCGTGATCGAACACGCGCCGGTCACCCGTGACGCAGAACGTCGGTAATCTCGACGTCGAGGAGATGATCCTCACAGAAGTATCGGAAGCGTGCCTCACCGCAAAGTTTGTCCTCAAGGGCCGCTGGCGCGAAATGGAAGAGTTGCTGTCTAAAACGGCTGTCGACGAATTTGGGAAGATCGACCCTGACGATATCTTGAACGATCTATGGTTGACGGGGATTCCCCAAGACGAGCGGGAAGAACGGTGACGATGGATCCACGACCGTTTTGCTTGAGCGTGAGAGAAGCATCGAAACACCGCCTGTTAATGACACCTCGGCGGGACCGGTTACCGTGTTTTTGGAACACGGAATATCGCTCCTCTCTGGGTTTCGTTTTTTACCTCTGGAAACGAAAAGCCCGCCGAAGCGGGGGTGACGTCGTCAAAACGGCCAACATGCTGGTTTCTTGTTTACACCGTGAGGATAAGCCCACAGGTTCCATTCTCACAAGGACAGGGCTTCGGACACTTACTTTAAGCCGTTTTACCCCGCAAAAAATCACGTTCATGTGAATTTTTCGATTTGATGACAGAGAGCTAAAATAGATCTCGGCATTCGTTAGCATCAAAGCATTGTGAATCAACGACGGTTTAGCATTGAAAATAAACGTCATTGTGGCATTGTGAATGCACGACAACATCGCATTGTTAGGACACACAGCATAGCGATTACAGGGGTACAAAATGGCTCTTGGAAGAAATCACGTGGTACTGGCCAAGGCACTTGAAGCTTTGAAAGCGATCACTGACCGTCATAAGACCTCCGTCATAGAGAGCGAAGAACTACGTCGAGCCTACCGAGAGTCACTGGTCGCTAACGGCTTTCTGGAGCCAATCGTGCGAGGTTGGCTTGCGGTCTCAAAGCCCGGCGCACAGCCTCGCGTTCAAACCATGTGGGGAAGCGTCTATTGGGAGTTCATTGCCAGATATCTGCATAAGCGCTTTGGACAGAATTACTGGCTCGACGCAACGGCTTCGTTACGAATTCACGCCGAAAACCGAAAGGTACCGGATCAGGTCGTCATCTGCACTCCGTCGAAAATGAATGACCGCGTCGAACTGCCTCATGGGAGTTCGATCTACATCTACGGGGCACCGCAACCGATCCTACCAACCGCTATCGTAGTGAAAGATAATCTTCGGATGCTTTCTCCCGAGACTACCATCGCCATGCTGCCGGTGTCGGCCTGGAGTACAGACCCGACTGACGCTTTGTCGGTGTTGGGTTCGATTAAACCCGACGCGACCTTGCTTCGAGCTATTCTAGCAGATGGAAAGACTGTCAGGGCAGGTGCAATCGCTGGAGCACTACGCCAAATCGGGCGTTCGGAGCACGCTGAAGAGATTATCAGAGGAGTGCAAGACGCCGGTCACGACATTCGTGAGCAAGCTCCTCTAGATTCCGCTACCGGCAAAATTGATCCTGACAAAACTCCAAAACCAGCTGCTGCGCGTATCGAGCTTTTGTGGGCAAAGCTTCGCTCGCAGGTCTCTGAAGAGTTCTCATTGGCGCCACAAAAAATTCATGACGTTAACAGCTATCTTGCGGAGATAGACGAACGCTACGTTTCTGATGCGTACAATTCGCTGAGCATCGAAGGATACCAAGTTTCTGCTGAACTTATCGAGCGAGTGAAAGCAGGCAATTGGCAACCTGAAACTGACCCGAAGGACTTCGATCTACAGAATGTCCTCGCTGCCCGTGGTTACTGGCTCGCTTTCAGTGAGGTCAAACAAGACGTGGAACGCATTCTGAAAAATGAAGCGGTTGCACCGCTCCTATGGAAACGCCATCAGGAGTGGTACAAGGCGATGTTCCGACCGTTTGTGAATGCTAAGATTATGGAGGAGTATCAACTCACAGGGTATCGTGGATCGCCTGTCTATCTGTTCGGATCAAAGCACGTCCCTTACTCTCCTGACGCTGTTACTGATGGTATGGAGGCGCTCTTCAAGTGCCTTGGGCGAGAGACCGATCCACGGGTCAAAGCGATCTTGGCACCTTTTCTGTTTACCTACGTTCACCCTTACATGGATGGAAATGGCCGGAACGGACGCTTTTTGATGAACGCGCTTCTTGCTGAGGGAGGTTTTCCATGGACAGTGATCCCATATAATCGTCGGCATGAATATATGGCATGCCTTGAGCAGGCCAGTTCAAAAGAGGACATAAGGCCTTTAGCCAAATTCATCGCGGAACTGGTCGTATCACCGCCGCCGCCTCGTCCCGGTAAGTGACACTACTCCGCTCAATCGACAGAGAACCAGAAGCCAAAAAGCGATCAGCGAAATTTTCGGTGCACTTGGCGACCCGACCGGCGTTTCCGAGGAACAAGGGGAAGCAATGAGGCGCATCGAAGAACTACCAAAACTGGAAAATAATTTCGGCCCGCGAAAAACCTTCTGGCGGCTGGCTTCCGAGGAACTCAATAAGCGACCCCACGCGGAGATTGATTGGCGAAAGGTAGAACTACGTACTGCGCGGGAAAGCATATCTGATAATGGGCAATCACCCGAGAACGTAATCGAAGCAATTTTCGAGAACAGCCCTGGCGCGGTCACATCCAAGCAAAAAACTGAGATATCACTGATCGTGATAAAGCACTCTGCTGAATGGACCAAAGCTTTCGAGGCGTCTCTGAAGAAATCCGGCCCCCCTTTGGGTCCTGAAGCGGCGACGTAGACCGCAACGGTTTCGTCGACGGGAATGGCCAGTTTTGACAAAGAGTCAGAAGTGTAGGCATCGCCATCAGAGGCCCCCTACCAACGGCGGTATGAAGTCGAATGGCGGCCGGTTTGGGTCTTGATGATTCCGCTTGGTTGTGATGCTTCGCGACACCATTCCGTTCGGATGCTTCACCCCGAATTTCGCAGGCACCTCAATACCAATTCTTCCGCCCGGCTGTGAAGTGCATCAAGCATATAGCCCGACCCATCCGTTGATTGAAACGACAATCTTTTGCGATTGGGCGACTCTACGGATGAGAACCGGTGGAGAAATCTACCTTATAAGTTGCGGTTAGCCTGCTTTTCTGAGATGGCGTGAACAAGATCAAAATGGAACTGCGAGGCGACCTTTTCGGAATGATTCCGCATATTCCTGCAAAGGCGGGGTGCCCGAGCATTGCTTAGTTTTCTAACATAGGTAAGTGTATGTCCATGTTGATAATTTCGACGGGATTTATACAGGGCCATGCCTAGAGTTGTGTTCAGATTTCGTAATGTGCTTGGTATGTTCCTGGCAGCAACAATGGCCGGCCACGCGTTCGCAGAAGATGTGTCTTCCGACCAGATCTTGAAATCCCTGACCACGCCCGTCGGGAAGACGCGATCGCTCTCCTCCAAAAAATCGAATGCCGACAGTGCTGCGTTTCTGAAGGGCTTGCCGAGCAGGGGCCTGCGGATCGACGAGCGCAAGAAGGTCGGCGAGATCATCGACGCACAGAACCTGCCGAAGATCGATCTGGATATTCTCTTCGATTTCAATTCGGCGAAACTTCGACCAGAAGCGACACATGCCGTCGAACAGCTGGGCAACGCCTTGAACAGCGATGCCCTGAAGTACGCCAGGGTGGCTTTAAACGGCCACACGGACGCAACCGGCAGCGACGCAGACAACCAGCTGCTTTCCGAGCGCCGGGCCGAAGCCGTCCGGGATTATCTCATAGCGTCCTACGCGCTCGATCCTTCGCGTCTGGTGGCCATCGGTTATGGAGAGGAAAGGCTGAAGGCGCCTGCCGATCCGCAGGCAGGAGACAACCGTCGGGTCGAAGTGGTGAAGCTGACCGACTGACATCGGTCGCCGCATAGAGAATGCTAAGGCGTGAACACACACGCCATCAGGGGAGGTCGCCATGATCAGGAACTATATCGTCGCATTGATGACCGTGTTCTGGTCCTGGTCGGCCTCTGCGAACGACATTTCGATAACGGTTTCCAACAAGGACGACAGCCCAATCTCTGCCCTGCGTTTTTCGCCGGATGGAGAAAGGCTGACCTCGGTGAGCGACTACGGCGTGATACGTCTCTGGGAGGTCGAGTCCGGTCGCCTGATCCGGTCATTTGGTAAAAGAACTGAGACAGTTTCCACTTCAGCGATTTCAAGTGACGGCGAGACCGTCGCAACGACCTCCATTGCTAGCAATAATAACATCAGTCTATACGATACCCGCTCCGGCAAATCGCTGGAGCCAAACCTCGTGATTAAGGGCGACGCTCACGAATTTATTCTCTCAGATGGTGTCATCGCTCTCGCATTTTCGCTCGATGGAACCCGTCTTGCCTTCGTGATGAACAGTGTTGCCGGCGTTTACGATATTGCGCTGAAAGAGATCGTCTGGACCACGTCAGAGTCGGACATGCCCTTCGTCAAAACCGTATCCGGCCTGGTTTTTAGCCCAGATGGAGAGACCGTTTTTTTGTACGGGCAGGAACTCACGGTGATGAATGCGCGGACCGGGCAATCGGTCAAAAACTTGAAGGCGCCGAGTTTCCTCGTGCTCGCCGGTCTTTTTTCCCGGGACGGGCGCTACTTTATCGGTGTTGACCAAAACCGGTACGCCGTCTGGGACGTTGAAAGCGGCGAGCGCCTGATCCTGAACGACCTTGATTTCGAGCTTTCGGCAATAAGTCTTTTACCGGATGCAAACGGCCTTTTTCTGGCCGCTGACACCGGCGTCGCCACGGATTTTTTAAAGCCCTTCACGCTCGACAATCGTGCTTCGCAAGAACTGGGAACCAATGTGGAAGCCTTTGACGCCTCATCTGACGGGCGGCGCGCCTTCGGTGAACTCGACGGTGGCGTTTTCATCTCCGATGTTACAGGTGAAAACTATAAGCAGGTGGGCAACATCTCCGGAGAGAAGTATGTCTCCGGATTCGACAGAATGAAGATGTCCAAGGATGGTACGGCGGTTCTTATCGGCGGGTCCTATGGACCTGTTCGAAAATGGGATCTCACGACAGGCGAACTCCTGAAACCCGCCTGTTCAGGGACAGACGCCCTACCGGGCTTCGGCGCATCCGACGATCTCTCGCTCGTCGCATTCGTAAGCGGTGATGAGGATTACGTGCAGTACTGCAGCGATGAAGCCACCGATAGCATGATATCCCTGGAAGACACTGCTCCCACCCCCGGGCGTCGACTTGTCGAGGTATCGCCGTCCGGTACTATCATAGCGGCCGCATCTGCCACGGACAAGCCGAGCCTGAAAATCTGGCGCCGCAAAGACAAGCGTCTGATATTTGAAACTGACGATCCTAAATATGCATATGCCGTTAGCGTGACGTTTTCACCGGATGAAAAGACTTTGCTGATCAGCACGCTCACGCTTGTTGACTCTAGCCGCAACGCCTTCTTCATCACCGTCGATGTGGAATCAGGCGCGGCGATGGTCATACAGGGCGGGTCCATCACGGATAGTGTGCAAGCGGCACGATACGGGCCGAATCAGTATGTGGCGCTGACAAACGAAACGGCGCTGTTCTTCGACAACAGGACGTCAGAACTGCAAAACCGTGTCGATCTCCTGAAGAACGATTTTCAGGATGTGATAAGTATCGATCGCTCCCTCGAAGCCATGGCGGTGTCGCCCGACCTCGGAACGACGGTTTATGGCGGTGGCCCCGATCTCTATTTCTTCGACTCGCAGATGGGCGTGGCGAACATCGCCGTCACGCCATCCTCCGACGCGATAACGGCAGCCTCCTTCAGCCCGGATGGAAAGCGCGTGCTTGCGCTAACAAATACCGGCACGATCTTCGTGCTCGATTCATTTTCCGGGGCCACCATTGCAACGATGTATTCCTCAACAGAGGCCTGGCTGACGATAACGTCGCAAGGATTTTTTACCGGCAATCGCGCCGGGGCGGAACTGGTCAATGTCGCCACGGGGGTGGAGGTCGTCGGGGCCAGCCAGTTGTTCCAGACGCTGTATCGGCCGGATCTCGTACGCCAGGTTCTGACCGGCGCAAACACCGTCAAACTCGACGGCGAGCAATCCGCCATAGATCTCGCCACAGCGATGGGTTCAGGGCAGCCGCCGACTATCGCGTTGAAGAACCTCACGGACGATCAGACCCAAGCGACCGTCTCGCTTGAGGCGACGCTGTCCGACAATGGCGGTGGCTTCGGGCGCGTCGAATGGCGCATCGACGGGATTACGTTGGGGGTCGATGAACCCGAGAACACGGGCCAGACCAGCATCACCGTTAAGCGCGACATTACCGTCACCTCCGGCACGACCAAGATCGAGGTTATCGCCTACAATTCCCGCAACCTCATTTCGTCGTCGGTACAATTCATCGAGGTGACGTCGCTCGATACGCTCAACGACAAGGCGAGGCTCTTCGTCCTTGCGGTCGGCGTCGACGATTACGACGACCCGGACCTCAAGCTGAATTTTCCGGTAAGGGACGTGACGTCTTTCGCAGATGCCCTCAAAAGCTCGCAGTCGGGGCTCTATGCCAGCGTGGAGATCATTCCAGTCTTGAACAAGGACGTCACGCGTGAAAACATCAACGCGGCGTTCAACACCCTGCAATCAAAGATCCGGCCAATCGACGTTTTCGTATTCTTCATCGCGGGCCACGGGAAGACCGTCGATGGGCGCTTCTATTTCATCCCGCCGGCCTTCAAGCTGGGAGACGGCGAACTCGACATGGCGCAGGCCATCGACCAGGACCAGTTGCAGACCTGGTTTTCACGAATAGTCGCGCGTAAAGCGCTGTTTATGTCCGACACATGCGAAAGCGGATCGCTTCTGGTCGACCGATCGGATGTCAGCGGCGCCGCACGGATCGCCGCGATCGATCGTCTTTCGCAGGCAACGGGGCGGGCGATCTTTGCTGCCGCAGCTAGCGACGCGCCGGCGCTCGAGGGAATTGATGGCCACGGCGTATTCACCTACTCGATGCTGAACGCACTCGACGGTGGCGACACCAATGGCAACGGAACGCTGGAAATCAGCGAGCTCGTCACGTTCACGACCACGCAAATCCCCAAGCTGAGCCTCGATTTCTTCAAGATCCGGCAGGATCCCCAGATCAGCCTTGCCGGCCTCGATTACTCCCTGACGCCGGTCGTGAAGAACCTCGTCAAGGAGCCGGAGCTACTCGTGGCCGAAGCACGCAGCATCGAGCGCCGCATAACGGTAAAGACAGCCAAGATCACAAAGGATGCGAAGGGCAAACTTACGACGAAGCTCGACCCGCTGCCACGCGGAACGCGTTTGAAGCTGCTGAAAAAGGGCAAAAGCCGAACGCTGGTGGAGGTTGCGGGAAAAGAGGTCGGCTGGATACCGAATGCGACGATCAGTTCGTCGAACTGAATGCAGCAGGCGTTTTTGCCGATTACGGAAGCGCCTAAGATCATTGCTTATCAATTGGTTGCGACGGGAAAGGATATGATATTGCCGATGTCGCTTGCCGATGTTTTGTTGGAAAGTTTCAGCGCGCTTGCACACGTTAATGACGCCGAGGCATCAGCGAATGCCCATCGACGCAAAATCATGCCGTCCACAATCGCCAGCTTGGCGCAATACAAATCGATTATCCTTTTTAGAGAACGTTGACGGCAGCCTCAGCTGACACAAGCATCAGATGTGTCGCTAACCCATTGCGTTTGCAAAGGTTGTGTTGATGACCCACATTTGAAGTGGCTTCATTAGGAAAAACCCAAGGCTTCTCAATGTCCTTTATTCTCATGTAATGTGTCGGACGATAAAACATCTCCCTAAGAAATTGATTTCTTTGAAGGTGCATCTGCTTAGGGGTTTGGGTGCGACCTACATCTTGTTCGCGAGGCGTTCCGATGCGCTGTGTGCGAGCTCTCTTTTTGTCCGCCTGGCGGGTATGCATCTCAGCCATCGATAGCCTCGCCCAGCCGTACATTGCCATCAGTTCATGCGCTTTTGAGCCGTCGTTGGCGGCAACGGTCGCTCCGTCTTTTCGAGCCCTATGAGCCGCGGACGCGTTGGGAAGGCTAGCTTCAACACACCTGTCCCCTTCTGACGACATCCTCGGGGGGAGCCATTCACGACGCCGGCTTCATTCGGGCGAGGATGCTGGCGATCATTGTAGCCGTATTCCAACCCGCGCTTACCACTAATGATGAAAACCACCTTGTGTCGCGCCGGCGTGATTATTCGGCCATGCTGTTGCCCACCTGTGAATGTCCGCTCGTCGATTGTAGCGCCGACCACGTTCGAAACCCCACGACATAACCAGGCCTCCACGCGAATTGACCGTGTGTTCGGCGCACACCGACATTGCACGGGCGTTTACTCGCGCAAGCGTGTTTGGCATTTGGTGCTCAGCTCAAATCGTTCAGCACATCGCTGATGCTCGGTTCATCAGATCCGGGGGCTGGCGCTGGCTTGTCGTCGGGAACGCCATCAGGATTTGGCTCGCCCGGCATTGGATCGGGCACATCGATCGGCGGAACGGGCGGGGTCGGGCCGGGGAAATCTGGGCCTGGATTTACAGGAAGCGTCACGGTCAATCCTCCTTGGTTGATCACATCCAACACGTCTTGGGCCACATTGTTCCGACGGCGAGGGCGGTATGACCGAATCCGAACTCCTCCGCGAAAAGATAACCGAACTCGACGCCCAGATATTCCGCCTCAAGGGCTCCATGAACAAGGAAGCTGAGGCAGTAATGTCGCCTCGAAATCAGCCACGATCTGAAACTAGCACGGTGGCTTCAACCGAAACAAACACGAGAACGATAACATGGCAATGGCCCGGACAATCATCCGGGCCATTCTCTTCGCCTGGATCGATTACGATTCTGGCGAGTTGCGCAGCCTCAGCACAAGCCGCCAATGGCGCTTCCGTCACGTCATGGTTTCATCGTGTGAGTAGATAGGCGTGCTATACGGAAGGAGAGAACGCACGCTCGACACGGTACATACCGGGCTCAAATGTTGAGAAAGTCAGCGCTTCCTTGAGGTAGGGCAACGGCCTAGGGTCGGCACGCATGGCCTTGTAGTCGGCGGCGCTTCTCCACCTCGCATACATGGCAACTTTGGTACCGTCGACACTTTTGTGCAGCGCTGCTGAAATGAAGTCAGGTGCTTGATCCACCACACCGCTCGTTGCGGATGTCAAAAGGTCCACAAGCCTATCTTGATCGTCCGAGCTGACAGTAAAGACGTTGATCATTACGATGCTTTGGTCATCGGTCATTCGTATACTGCTTTCTGTTATTGTGTGATTTATCGGCCGCTCGCTGACGGCTGAATTCACCCGAATGGGGACAAATAGTTTAGAAGACAATTCACTATGGACCCGTAGAGCGTCTGGGAGCAGCGTCATGCTTCACCTGCTAAGTTTGCCCAATACACGACCACGCGTCCCTGACACTCTAGCCGCATAGGGCATCGGCTTTAGAATCATATCTCCCCTAAATAGGGTATTGATGCTCATCTTTGCAGATGGTTATCTATCATTGCTCTTTTGAGGGGCTTTTTCAGTATCCTTTTCATTACGAAACAACCGCTAGTCCTGGGGCACAGGGCTGGCGGTTTTTCGTTATCCTCTAGCGCTGAGTGACCTTGCCGCCGGTACGTCACCCCGACCGATCAATCAAGGGTAAACCCACCTGTTATAGTACAGCCCGCGATGTCCGTCCGCGTTGATCGCATCGTCGAGAACCAGGCGGCGAATATTTTAAAGGAATGAGGATTTTGCGACGTGAAGGCTCCGAGGAAACCTCACCGAAGCAAGGTCAATTTTGTCTGGGGACCTGACCAGACGTCGATGCTGAAAGGCTTCGGCAATCGACGCATGATCAACGTCGAACTATTGACTTGGGGATTGGTTCCATCAGGGTTTGC
>Ga0247813_10001256_pt1 | contig 19765 bp, 15 predicted proteins | sample UWRJL169409C1_FD_180719 | JGI IMG/M metagenome (GOLD analysis project Ga0247813, IMG submission 180719) | Plant litter microbial communities from Arlington Agricultural Research Station in Wisconsin, United States - UWRJ-L169-409C-1 | ecosystem: Environmental > Terrestrial > Plant litter >... | reverse complement strand
CTATAACCGCCTGTTCCGATCCCGATCCCTATGGATGGAGAAAAGCGGAGGCGGCTGCGTTTTTTCTTTGGTGTTCCGGTGCTGCCGCCCATGGAATATAAGTTAACCGCCCCTGCTTCTACAAGCTTAAAAAAACGGTAATCTGTCTTTTTGTTGGTAACAAAGGTTTTGCTGACATACGTTTCGCCGTTCCACATAAATTCCTTGATGTCTTTCGCTTTGAACTGCTGAACCTCGCCATCGTCAGTCTTAATACCCACTGTTTGAAAGTCGGTGCCCTGTACTGTTCCACGGATAAAATTTCCATCAGAAATGATCACTGCATCCTGTGCAGAAACACGTAATGTGAGTAAAGAAAAGAGCAGCAGTATGCTCAGGTATTTTATCGTTTTCATATCAACTCAAATAACGTGATTTGTTATGAAAATGTTGTCATCTGCAATCCACATAATTCTTACTTGATGCTAAATAAGGTTAAATAGGTATGTTGTTGACAGGAATTGTAAAAACAAAGGTATTTATATCTGTGTTATGTGGTTATGTTAAATAAATCTTACCCTGAAGGAGTGTTCAAAAAACCAGGTTCAAAATGGATAGAGCGGCTCGTTTATCTGATGGACGAACAGTTCCGTATTCCGGGTACAAAATTCCGGTTTGGATTTGATCCGTTGATGAACCTGTTCCCGGTTGTAGGGGATATGACTGGGTTTATGATCGGTGCGGGGTTGCTATTGGCGATGGCCAGAAAGGGTGCGGGTAACAAATTGGTAGTATTGATGTCTATTAATATCTTTTTAGATGCTACGATAGGCGCTATCCCTGTGGCCGGTCAAATCTTTGATTTCTTTTATAAATCAAACAGCCGGAACCTCAAACTGATGCAGGAACATTATGTAGAAGGGAAACACCAGGGCAGTGGTAAAAATACCCTTGTGCTTGCCTTAATTATTTTATCGGTGATTTTCCTCCTGCTGATCTTCCTGTTATGGAAAATTGGTGAGTGGATACTTTCTGCTTTCTCATGGTGATAGGCATTAGCTGTTCAATCACCTGTTGATCGGTTTAATTCGCATTCAGCCTCTTACGGTATTCCTGGATCGCATTGGTAATATTATTGACGATTTCCTGTCTTCCTGCTGGGGAGTTCATATATTCTTCTTCTGAAGGGTTACTGATAAAACCGATTTCGGTAAGTACTGCAGGCATACCGGCTTTGGCAAGTACGGCGAGGCTCTGCATTTTCACGTCACGGTTTACGCGGCCGGACTTCACGTATTCATCCTGTAATGAGCGGGCGAACCGGATACTTTCTTTACGGAAGGCATTTTTATACAATGATAACAAGATAAAACTTTCAGGGTCGTTCGGATTGTAACCCTCATAGTTATTCTTATAGTCTTTCTCGAGTAAGATGGATGCATTCTCACGCACCGCTACGTCTTGTTCGCCTACTCTTCCGGCACCTGACACAAAAGTTTCAACACCCCTGCTTTCCGTTCTTCCCCGCATATTGGCAGGCATGGAATTGCAGTGTATCGAAATAAACAGATCCGCCCTCGCCCGGTTAGCTATTTCTATACGTTCATATAACGGAATAAAAACATCTTCTGTTCGTGTATAAATAACTTTTATATTCTCACTTTCCTTTTCAATATGCTGTCCCAGCAGCAATGCGACCGCCAGCGCAACATCTTTTTCTTTGGAAAACAATCCGTGCGTGGAACCGTCTTTTCCGCCATGACCGGCATCGATCACAAGGATAAATGGTTTAACAGGAGTTGGTGGTGGTGTGGCGGTAACGGGTGTCTGTCCATGCAGATACATACATGGGAAAAGCAGCAGGGCAGACATTATGATGGTAAGTGATTTTCTGTTCTTAAAGTAGTGAGGCATGTTGATGTGTTGGTTTAGCCAAAAATACAAAGATAACGCAGAAATTTTAAACTTAGTTTATCACTGTTTAGTGTAGTAGCGGGATAGTTTATAATTTGACTACTGTGCGGAATCTATAAACTGCTGCTGGCCAGCACCGGCTGGATATATCCGATGTGTTATAATGACTTCATTTGATCAAAATCATTGTTTTTACCTATTCTTTTAATACTTTTACAATGTATTGTTGTCTTAAGTAATTTTTTCTATGAATATCCTTGTCTACGAAGATTTGAATGTTGGCCGCCTGGGTGATAAAGTAGAAAAGGTTACCAAATGTTTACTTGAAGGGGATTTTGCTGCAGCTGATGTAAAAAAAATGAGCAATGGTTTTTACCGGGCTAAGCTGGATGATACTAACCGGCTGTTATTTTGCTTTGGACGCTATGAAGGAAGTACTTATGTGTTCATTTTGGAGGTTATCCATAACCATGCCTATGAAAAGTCGAAGTTCCTGAACGGAGCAGTGATCCAGGAGGAAAAACTAATACCGTTGCGATGCGCAGAAGAGGTGATGCCTGAAGAATATAAAGAGGTGAGTTATGTGAACCCTCATAAGAAATCATTCCATCTTCTCGACAAAATCTTATCATTTGATGATAAGCAGGAGGAAGTATTGTTCCTGCCTGCTCCAAGCATAATTATAGGTTCGGCCGGTAGTGGTAAAACTGCGCTTACGCTTGAAAAACTGAAGACACTAAAAGGTAATATCCTGTATATTACCCTTTCCTCATACCTGGCAGAAAATGCAGGACACCTTTATTTATCGTTTGGTTATGAGAATAAAAAGCAGGATGTAGACTTTTTATCTTTTTACGAATACCTTTCAACTATAGCCATGCCATCCGGCAGGGAAGCGGATTTCACCAGTTTTGAGCGGTGGATCTCTCGTTATACCCAAAGCCATAAAATAAAGGATGCTTACCGGGTTTTTGAGGAAATTAAGGGAGTGATCACAGGATCAGTGATCGACAAGCCTTATCTGTCGGCCGACGAATACCAGAGGCTAGGGATTAAACAATCGATATTTTCTGCTGCGGAACGTGCACAAGTTTATGATTTGTTCCTTAAATATAAAAACTGGCTGGCGGAAGAAAACTTTTTTGACAGTAACATGGTGGCGTATGACTTGTTAAAAAAAGTAAAGCCTATTTACGATTATATTGTAGTGGATGAGGTGCAGGACCTGACCGCGGTGCAGCTTACATTGATTTTGAAATCCCTGATCAATCCAGCTAATTTTGTATTGTGTGGTGATTCCAACCAGATTGTGCACCCCAATTTTTTCTCCTGGGCACAGATCAAGTCCCTTTTTTACAAACAGGATCTTCAGGCCAGCATTGTCAGGGTACTGGCAACCAATTATAGGAATACACCTGAAGTTACTGCCATCGCCAATCAGCTTTTACTCATAAAGAATGCAAGGTTTGGTTCAATAGATAAAGAAAGCACTTATCTGGTAGTTCCCAATTCCAGCCAAAGAGGAGAGGTGGAATACCTTGAAAATAATGCGAAGATCAATACAGAATTAAATTCTAAAACCAGTTTATCTACCAAATTTGCCGTGCTGGTGCTCAGAAATGAAGATAAAGCTGCTGCAAGAAAGTTTTACGCTACCCCATTACTGTTTTCCATACAGGAGGCCAAGGGACTGGAGTATGAAAATATCATTTTATACAACGCAATTTCTACTTACCGCAATGAATTTGCAGAATTAACCAATGGAGTTACTACAGAGGATCTGCAACCAGAGTCTCTACTGTATTCCAGGTCAAGAGATAAAGCCGATAAATCTCTGGAAGAATACAAGTTTTACGTCAACTCCCTCTATGTAGGAATTACGAGGGCGGTAAAAAATCTGTACGTGATTGAAGCGGATAAAAAACATGCGCTCCTTGCCTTATTGGGACTGGTTGATTTTAAGCAGGGTTCTTCGCTGACCAACCAGACTTCCAGTAAAGATGAATGGCAGAGGGAAGCCAGAAAGCTGGAACTGCAAGGAAAGCAGGAGCAGGCGGATGCCATCAGAGAACAGATACTGCAGGTTAAGCCCGTACCATGGTCGGTAACTACCAAAGAACAGTTTCCTGAGTTATTAGAGCAGGGTTTAAACCCGGATTCCTATAATCGGAAAGCGAAAGACCGGTTATACTATTATGTGCTTTTTTATCAGAAAGATAAATACCTGCCTCAATTAGCAGCGTTAAAATACCGGCCTGCAGAGCGTTATGCGAAATTAGGATATGCAGAAATCAATTTAGGACTGATTAATACTTATATACAGGATAACCTGAAGCTACTCATGCCCTACTTTTTAAATTATGGTATTGATTTCAGGAATGAAGTGAACTTTACGCCGCTGATGTGTGCGATGATGTCTAACGCCACCAAAACGATCGACTATCTATTGGAAAACGGGGCTAACATCAACCTGCAGGAAAATTCAGGCAAAAATGTATTTCAGCGTGAGATCTCCTGTGTTTATGAGGAATATGAAGGCAGTACGTTTTTAAAAGAGCATATGTTTAATCCTTACTATACCCGGATCAGACCGGAAAGTATTAAAGTCAGGATTAACAACCAGCTTGTTAAAATCAGTTGTAATGAAGGGGAGTTCCTGATCCTGAATATTATGCTAGCGGTACTTTATGCGAAGTTGAGCGTGGGTACAAGAGCTGAACCCATGTATGGTATTGAGCCAGGCTTCCAGGTAGCTGATTTTACTAAATTTTATACAGATCTGGGAGAACATGTTTTACCGGAGTACAGGCGGAAGCCAGCCTATATCACCTCGATATTAAGCAAAAATGAATTGAACAGGAGCGGGGCGGGGAATAAAAAACTATTCTTCCGGACGGTAAGGGGACAATATTTACTGAATCCGATAATGGAGGTTCAGGTAGGAAAAGACTGGGTTAACATATATGATACCATCGATATGGCAAACCTGGAAGAAATTAACCAGGATTCGGGACGGATAGGTATAATTTCTATGATTAAAGCCTTCCGTCAGCAGTTGGAAAACGATCCGGAATCGCAGTTAGACGCAGATTTATTCTGGACCCGGCAAAAGGAAAACCGTATTAACTATCAGGAATAACACGGTTTTCAGTTGATTTATTTATGAGGTTTATTTCAGTATTATTGATCCGTTTGACGGACTGCATTTTTCAGTGCTTTGATTTCCAGTTTTAGCTGCTGTATTTCTTTTTTATTGTCCCTGTTTTCGATATACAGCAAAATATAAAGCACTAAAAATATTTTCCAGAGGGCGAATACGGCAATAAATATCCATTGCCATACTTTATGTACACGCATTTTGTTTGAAGCTGATTCCACTTCAATAAACTGGCTGCTTTTTCCTGTTTTGGACTTACCGTTATTTCCAGGCTTATTTACCGTTAGGGCATCACCCCTGGGCGTTTGTACAAGCTCGTTGATTTCAGCTTCTATTCTGAACCAGAAATGCGGGGGAGGCGGCACAGCCATATGCTGTGCGATCCGTTCCAGATCTGTCTCAAGATCATCAAGGGCAATTTGAATCTCGGGATGTAGGGTCTTAAGATACAATAACTCATTGATCTCATTCTCTGATGCTGAACCTAAAACGTAAGATTCAAGGATTCCGCTTTCGATGTATTCGTTAATTTTCCGCACCTTTTCTCATTATAGCGAAAGCCTCCTTTAGAGTCTTCCTGATTACAACCTCTGGTTTATTTAATTCGATTGAAATATCAGCGGTTGATTTCCCGTGATAATAGACATTGCAAAATACGATTTTTTGTTCATCAGTCAATCGTTCAAGATATTTATTATGCCCGCTATGCATCACCAGGCCACCTGCGCTGTTTACTTCCAGTTGTTTTTTCGCAGTATTAAAGTGTGCCAGTCTGCTTTTGGCAAACCTTTGCAACTGGCACCAGCTACTGGTATTTTCCCAGTTTATTTCGTGGATATGGAGGGAAAGATCACAAAAAAGCTTCACAAGCCATTCTTCGGCTAATTTACGATCTTTTACAACTTCAATGATATACCCTAATAACATACCTGCGTGCCTGTCGTACAGGTTACGTAAATTTTCGGCATTACTTTCAACTGATACTTGTCGATTGGTTTTTAACATAAAAAATATACTTATATAGGATAAGTTGCCAATTGGGTTGATGACATAGGCGGCAGACTTACTAAAGCAGTTATAAAATTAGAGAAAGTTTATAAGATTCGAAAATATCAGGGAATTATTGACAGAAATGTACTTAAACGAAACGACCCTACCGGTAGCCGGTAAGGTCGTTTGGTGGAATGTATCCCGTTAAGTGCTATCCATGAACAGGATAATATTATAATGACTGCACAGGTTTTTTTTCTGTGTAGGTTTGTGCATCCGGCTTGCCCGTTAACCCATTCAGGTCAATCACAATTTGTCCAGCCTCAACTTTAAGGAAATCCAGATCTTCATTTTTAGGACGGCTTTCTCCTTTTTTCAATACTTTTAATCCCAATGCTGCACGACGAAGGTTATTTCTTTCGAACGATTTGGCCTCATCCTCATCACGCTCTTTTTTTAACTCTGCCTCGTTAAGTGTTACACTTTTTTCCGCTTCCCGCTTTTTAAAATCGGCAATATCTTCCAGTAAATATTTATAACCTGCGTTGTTGCTCATCCGGTCCTGGTGCATTTTCCTTAACTGTGGTATTACACCTTTTAAATCTGCTATAGGCGTATATACACTTTCCTTGATTACATCAAAAGGAAGGGCCGAAGGTTCTGTATCCTCACCATATTTATCCAGACCTATAATTGCCGGGAACTCAATATCGGGGGTTACGCCCTTATGTTGTGTGGAACCTCCGCTGATCCGGTAAAACTTAGCGATGGTCAGATTTAACTGTCCCAACTGATCGGTCTTTGGCTGGCCTTTGGCTTTGATGGCACTTAAAAATCTTTCTTTGATAGATGAGTTGATTACATCATTCAGGTTATAAACAGTCTGTACAGTACCTTTACCGTAGGTTTGCGTACCTAACACCACTCCACGGCCATAATCCTGTATCGCAGCGGAAAAAATCTCTGAAGCAGAAGCGCTGAACCTGTCGACCATAACGGCCATCGGACCTTCCCAAGCCACTCCGGGATCTTCATCCTTATCAATCTCCACACGGTTGCGGGTATCACGCACCTGCACAACCGGGCCGGTTTTAATAAACAGGCCAGTCAGGTTAATCGCTTCTACCAATGAGCCGCCACCATTCTGGCGTAAGTCTACCACCACACCATCAACTTTCATTTGTTTTAACGTATCCAGAATCAGTTTCACATCACGTGTTGTACTTTTATAATTTGGGGAATGCGCATTATACGCCTCAAAATCAAGATAAAACGCAGGCACATTAATAATACCGATTTTGATCGTTTTACCATTTTCCTGATAAGTACGGATTTCCTTTTTAGCAGACTGGTCTTGCAGGATAATCTTTTCTCTGACCATCTCTACAATTTTTGGCTGATCTGATGCGGCTTTACCTTTCGCCAAAATCTTAAGCCTTACTACGGTTCCTTTTACTCCTCGAATCAGCGTAATCGCATTGTCCTGTCTCCAGCCTACAATATCCTGAAATTCAGCCTTGCCCTGTGCTACACCAACGATACGGTCGTCGATATTGATTTGTCCGCTTTTATCAGCAGGACCGCCAGGTATAATACTTTTAATTGTAACATATTCATTCTCAGTAAGGAGTGATGCTCCGATACCCACCACTGAACGTGACATTTCAATATTAAACTGGGCTGCATTCGCAGGGTTAAAGTAGTTGGTATGGGGGTCTATAGAATTGGTGAGCGCATCCATAAACACCTGAAATACATCCTGATTAGACAGTTTGTTTAATTGCGACAGCAGATTTTCATATCGTTTTTTTAACGCCGCCTTGTTTTTGGTCATGTCCGCAGTTGCCAGCTTAAGGTTCAGCAGGTCATACTTCGCACGTTTCGTCCATAAGTTATCCATTTCTACCTGTGTAGCCACCCATGGAAGTTTTTCACGATCAAATATAAAATCTTCCTTTTTAGTGAAGTCGAAAGATTTATTTAGCTGGCTTAATGAAAATTTAACATGCTGGTTATATCTTTTTTTATAAGTATTAAAGATCAAAAAAGCATTGTCAAGATTACCAGCCATAATATCATTGTCAAGCGTTGTTCTGAACGGTTCAAAACTTTTAATATCAGACGCCAGGAAGTAGTTATGATTTTCATCCAGGGCTTTAATATAGCGGTCGAATATGATTTCTGATATCGAATCATTAAGTGGTACTTTTTTGTAATTATAATTCGTGATCATCTCTGCAATAGTCTTGCAAACAATGCTTTGCTGCTCATCCGGCTTAAGATCGCCGGGCAGTGGCGCTGTTTGTGCGGTACAGGCTATTGGCAGGCTTAAAGCAATAGCAACATATAGTGTTTTGATTATATTTTTATTCTTCATCAATCAATCTGGTTTAAAACATCAGGTTAGCGACGTTTTTGTGAATGGATAAATATAACGTAAAAACAATTATAATAAATGGAACCTGCAGTGCTTAATTTACAACTTTAAATACTTTTTACAAGAAGAGGCTGGGGGAATTGGCCGCAAGAAATATTTGGCCAAAGTCATTTCTCTACTCTGACTATTTATTGAATATATTATCTGCTACCTTGTGCTTAAGGAGCAGGCGCACCATATTAACTTGGCCGCCTCTTAACTACATGAATATGAATAATTCTATGATCAACCCGGAGACGGGGATTGCCAACCCACCAGTTTATTCCGGTACTGAATATTATGAACTACGGGTTTATATCTGCGCTGATGCTCAGCAACTACAGCTTGTCCAAGATTACTATGAAATTGCTATACCCGCTCTCAACCGTCTCCGGGTGACCAACGTCGGGGTTTTTACTACCCTGGAACCATCTGCGCCAGCTAAATTGTATGTATTTATACCCTACAACAGCTTGCAACATTTCGCCGATGTAAACGCAGGTCTGGAGAACGATGCCGCCTACCAGAGAAATGCTGAAACCTATCTGAATGCGCCTGCGGCAAGCCCTGCCTATGAAAGAATCGAAAGCTCACTGATGCAGGCTTTTAAGAACTTCCCTGAAATGGCAGTTCCGGAGAAGAAAGAGCGCATTTTTGAACTGCGCCAGTATCAAAGTCCCACTGAATCCGCCGGAAAGAAAAAAATAGAAATGTTCAACGATCAGGGCGAGATTGATATTTTTAAACGTCTGCAGTTTAATCCCGTTTTTTGGGGCGAGACAATCATCGGGGCTGAAAGACCTAATTTAACTTATATGGTTACTTTCGAGAACCTTGAGGCAAAAGATGCCTATTGGGAAACATTTATAGCTGATCCGCAGTGGAAGGAAATCAGCACTGTACCGGGATATTCCAATCAATTGCTGATCAACCTGATCACCTCAACTGTTTTATTGCCCACTAAAAGTTCACAGTTATAGGAACTTATAATTTATCATCAATATTACGATCACATGAGTGAATTTAAAATAGCAGTATTAGACGACTATCAAAACATTGCCTTGTCCAGCGCCGACTGGACAGGATTAAGCACAAAGGCCAGCATCACGGTTTTTAATGATCACCTCTTTGAGGAACATAAGATTGTCGAGCGGTTAAAACCTTTTGACGTGATTTCCGTGATGAGGGAGCGGACACCATTGACAAGGAGTCTGCTTTCGCAACTTCCGAATCTCAAACTGATTATTTCTACAGGTTTAAGAAATGCTTCTATTGATTTGGATGCTGTTGAAGAGTTCAATATTGAATTGCAGCATACAGGTTACGTGACTACGGGTGCACCTGAATTGACATGGGCACTACTGATGGCTATAGCAAGGAATATTCCCGCAGAAAATCAACAAGTTAAACAGGGCGGATGGCAGACCACTATCGGGGTGGACCTGAAAGGAAAGACCTTGGCATTGCTCGGTTTAGGAAATATCGGGCAGAAGCTGGCTGCAATTGGTAAGGCTTTCGATATGCATGTGATTGCATGGAGCGCAAACCTTACTGCAGAAAAGGCTGCTGAATTTGGCGTGAAATATGTAAGCAAAGAAACTCTTTTCAAAGAAGCAGATTTTCTGACTGTATTATTGGTATTGAGTGCCCGGAGCAGGCATATCGTGGATCTGGCAGATTTGCAGCTGATGAAACCTACCGCTTACCTGATTAATACATCAAGAGGGCCGCTGGTAAATGAAACTGCTTTGATTGAAGTTTTAGCAAACAGACAAATCGGAGGCGCAGCGCTTGATGTTTTTGAAACAGAGCCTTTGCCTGCGGATCATCCGTTCCGTAAACTGGATAATGTATTAGCCACCCCGCACATCGGTTTTGTAACCGAAAATACTTACCGGGTGTTTTTTCATGATATTGTGCGTATCCTTCACGAGTGGATCGAAAGACGACGTTAATAAATTCGGATAATAGTAAAGCCAGACTGAAGAGTCTGGCTTATAAACAAAACTTAGATCTATCAAAATCTATTTCCTCCCGGTCACATGTCAATTTATCGGATTGATGCGATTTTAATGTGATTCGCATCATTTAACGGGACAAATATTATAATGTCTATTAAGCAGTAGTATAAAGGGGTGTTATATTTTTTAAGAGGAAATAACCGCAAAAGCTAGTATATTAAGCGCTGTAAAACGGTACATGGAACAAGGAAAAAAAGAATATGATGTAGTGGTCGTCGGTTCCGGCCCGAATGGACTGGCTGCGGCAATTACAATGCAGCAGGCTGGTTTGGCAGTACTGCTAATTGAAGGTAAAGACACAATAGGGGGCGGACTGCGCACTGCGGAACTGACTTTACCAGGATTTCATCATGACATCTGTTCTGCGATACATCCTATGGCATTAGCTTCACCATTTTTCGCCACGTTGCCATTACAAGAGCACGGACTGGAGTTTATACAGCCAGTAGCTGCTGCGGCACATCCCTTTGACGATGGTACAGCGGCGGTGCTATACCAGTCTTTAGCAGAAACTGCTGCGTCGCTGGGGCAGGATGAACAAGCTTACCTGGACCTGGTAGGGCCACTGGTAGAAGACTGGGATAAAATAGCTACAAATATCCTCGGACCGCTCACTATACCCAGACATCCTTTTCTGCTGGCCAGATTCGGTTTAAGCGCTTTACAATCTTCCCGGATGCTTTCCCGTAAATTTTCTACAGAAAAAGCTAAAGGCCTGTGGGGGGGGATGACCGCACATTCCATACAGCCATTAACAAATCTTGCAACAGGTGCAATCGGTATGGTACTTTCCGCTGTTGGACACGTCCATGGCTGGCCGGTGCCCAAAGGTGGCTCCCAAAAAATAGCTGACGCATTAGCTTCTTATTTTGTCTCGCTTGGTGGTAAGATACAGACGGGTTTTATGGTTAAATCACTAAAAGAGCTGCCATCCGCCAAAGCGATATTGCTTGACCTTACCCCACAGCAGCTGCTGGAAATTGCCGAAGAAGAATTTTCCTGGTTTTATAAGCGCCAGCTTCGTAATTATAATTATGGTATGGGAGTATTTAAAATCGACTGGGCTTTGTCGGCCCCAGTACCTTTTAAAGCAGCTGCCTGCCGGCAGGCGGGAACTGTTCACATTGGAAATACCTTTGATGAGATTGCCCGCACAGAACAACAATCGGCTGATGGTCTTCATCCGGATAAACCCTTTGTCCTGTTTGCGCAGCCCAGTGTTTTTGATGAGTCACGAGCACCGGAAGGAAAACATACCGCATGGGCCTACTGCCACGTGCCTAATGGTTCTGTGAAAGACAGGACTGATGTAATAGAAAATCAGGTAGAAAGGTTTGCGCCAGGCTTTAAAGATCTGATACTTGGAAAAAGTACGATGAATGCTGTACAGGTACAGGCTTATAACCCCAATTATATAGGCGGCGATATTAACGGCGGGATAATTGATCTTAGTCAGCTCTATACCCGTCCGGCACTACGTTTGTCCCCGTACCGCACTTCGGCCGACGGGATTTATATCTGTTCTTCTTCGACACCCCCTGGCGGAGGGGTACATGGCATGTGCGGATTCTATGCGGCCAAACGTGCATTAAAGGATATTTTCAAAATCACACTCCCGGCGCCATAATAATAAAAAGTACTATATTAATTGGTAATGCTTTATTTAAGCTGTGCAGATGATGCTATAGTTATATAATTCAAAACTATTTTTATCTGCCATTTGGGGGCGACCACCACTTTCCGGCACTCTATAGTTTACCATAAAGATTGATTATAATCCATTGAAAATGAAACGACTTGTTTTTCTCCTGTTTATTGTGCTGACGAATTATTCTTTTTCTGTTATCGCCCAGCAGCCTGCGAATCAACCAAATATTGTTTTTATCCTGGCGGACGACCTTGGTTATGGTGATGTTGGCGTTTACGGGCAAAAACTCATGCAAACACCAAACATAGATCAGCTGGCGAAAGAAGGAACGAGATTTACTGACTTTTACGCCGGTGCGCCGGTATGTTCGCCATCGAGAGGATCATTACTGACAGGACTAAATACTGGACATGCGACCATCAGGGGAAATGCTACGATACAGGGAGGTATTGGTGGTAAAAAAGGTAAACAAACAGTTTACAGAACAAATTTAAGTACAACAGATTATACTATCGGGAATCTTTTGCAGGACGCAGGCTACACGACTGCGTTAGTTGGTAAATGGCATGTTGATGGTTATGATTCACTGGCTACACCGTTACAACGGGGTTTTGACCAGTTTACCGGTTGGCTGATCAACTATCCGGAAACATATGCAAGTACCTACTGGCCGGAGAAAAGATACAGAAATGGAAAGATCGGACCTGTAAAAGGGAATGAAAATGGCAAAAAAGGGTACTACTCTCCCAATATAGATACTGACGAAGCGTTGGATTTTCTGAAAGGACAGAAGAATAATAAAAAACCATTTTTTCTGATGTTAAATTATAACAATCCGCATTCGCCGCTTGATGTGCCAGATCAGGAAATTTATGCAGATAAAGAATGGCCTGAGGATATGAAAAACTATGCCGCTATGATTTATTACCTGGATAAATCCGTTGCCAGGGTCAAAGATTATTTAATCAAAAGCGGGCTATCAAAAAATACAATTGTCTTTTTCTGCTCAGACAACGGTCCGAGATCCGAGCCTACTGCAAAATTATCGGCTGTTGCTGATTTCTTTAACTCCAATGGTGCTTTAAAGGGTTTTAAACGTGATCTTTCAGAAGGAGGCATCCGGGTGCCGCTGATTGTTTGGGCACCTTTTCTGAAAAACTTACCTCAGCTATCATCAGTGCCGGGCTATTTTGCTGATATCATGCCCACATTTGCGGATATAGCAGGTAAAACAGGCGGTTATAAAACAGATGGAAGCAGTATGTATCCTTACCTGATAAATCCTGAAACTAAGACGACTGACCGTTTCCTGTATTGGGAGTTTTTTGAATTAGGCTTTGAGCAAGCTGTACGTTATGGAAAATGGAAAGCTGTAAAACGTAAAAATAAACTGGAGTTGTATGACCTGACTGCAGATATCGCAGAAAACAATAATATTGCGGCAGCTCATCCGGATATTGTTAAACAGGTGGAGGAATATTTGCTGACCGCCCGGACGGTTTCTCCATACTGGCCCGTTAAGTAGTATGAACAGACCTGATGTTCAGGACTGTTCATACACTGTGTCAAACATTGATGGGTTTACATACTTTCCAATAAATGGCGTGATTCCGTTACCGCATTTTTGCAGATGCTATCCAGTTCGGCTATCGCAGTAGAAACTGCCGGGGTGTCAGCGTTTGAAAATTCAAGTATATCCAGACAGGCTTTCAGTATCGGTAACAATCCCATAATAGCCACACTTGTTTTCATATTATGCGCCACTGTATTTATCTTTTTGAAGTCCTGTTGCTGATAGGCCTCCTGAAGCGCAATGAGGTCTTGCGGTATAAAGGTGATAAACTGGCTGATTACCTTTTTTTCATAAATCAGATTCCCTTTACTAATATCCTTCATGTAAGTTAGGTCGATAAACCTGTAGCTCTCAGCAGGCGGTTCAGTGTATGTTTCATGGTAAGGCTTGGGTTCGATAAACCGGCTGATAATCTTAAACAGGTCGTCTTCATTGATGGGTTTGGCAATGTATTCATTCATCCCGTAACTGATACATTTTTCCCGCTCACCAGCCATTGCGTGGGCGGTCATCGCTATGATCGGCAACTCTAATTTTAACTCCCTCCTGATAAAGTCGGTAGCCGCGTAACCATCCATTTTTGGCATCTGAATATCCATTAATATCAGGTTATATTTCTTTTGCTTCAGTTGGTCGACAGCCTCCAGACCATTAGATACGATATCAAACGAAGCATTCCATTGCATCAGCAAATGTTTAATCAGGCTTTGGTTCATCGCATTATCATCCACAACCAGTATTTTTAGTAGTGGATTGATATATTCTTTGAATGTCTCCTGGTTTTGCTGATCGATGTGTGCTATCTGGTCATCCGCAATCAGGTAAGGCAACGTGAAATTAAACTCGGTACCCTTTCCTGGTTCGCTTTTCACTGAAATGGTACCCTGCTGTAATACGATCAGGTTTCTCACAATCGACAAACCCAATCCGGTACCCCCGTAATTTCTGGTGATATATTCTTCGGCCTGGTTAAAACGGTCAAAAATTAAGTTCAGCTTTTCTTTTTCAATACCGATTCCGTTATCAGTCACATTAAAAGCAAGCTGTATGGCCTTACCATTAATTGGTCTGGTGCTGTATACATAGATTCTGATTTTGCCTTGTTCACTGAATTTGATCGCATTGCCAATTAAATTCACCAGGATCTGCGTTAACCGGGTTGCATCACCCAGTAGTGTGTCGGGCACTTCTTCATTGATCTCACAACTGAATGATAACCTTTTTTCGCTGAGCTTTTGGCTGAACAGTGTCTCGATGGAATGCATTAGTCCACGGATACTGAATGGTTGGTTTACGATGCGCATCATACCCGCTTCTATCTTTGATAAATCTAAAATATCATTGATAATCGCCAGCAGATTTTCTCCTGCACCCTGGATGGAATATACAAATTCCTGTGATACCGCATTCAGTTCCTGTTTCCTTAACAGGTTGGTGAAACCAAGAATGGAGTTGAGCGGAGTTCGGATTTCGTGGCTCATATTCGCCAGGAAATTCTCTTTGATCTTTAAAGCATCCAGCGCCTTTTTTTCAGAAATATCCAGTTGTGCGATCAGGAGGTGTTGTTTATTTAGCTGACTGATAATATACCAGCAAAGCAGGCAAGAACTGAGTAGCACCAATACAAGAAAAACATTACCAACTAACTGTGCGATCCTGCCTTTTTCACTGATCTGGCGACTTAGACTGGACATCACCTGCTGGCGGCGGTCAAATATATTACTTGTAATTGCCGTGATTTCATCAGCCACCATTCTCGCCCTTGGGTTGGCAATAAAGCTTGTATCATTCAATTTTCCGGTTTTATTAAACAGGAATTCGAGCTGATGGGCCACTACCAATTTATCATTGGCACGTTTGGCCAGCTGATTCAGATCTTTCTGATACTTGGGGTCATTATTTCCTCCTTTCAGGGAATCCAGATATCTTCTTAATTCTGTGGTTTTTTCATCGATACCAGAGAGATGGGAGGTATCGTTCGTTGCTATAGTGGCGCGGATCCTGTTTTCTATACTTAATAAGTTATGATCTACTGTTCGCAGATAGTTCACTGCACGCAGTTCATGAGATAGTTTTTTATTGCCCCTTAACAGATCATCCATATTGGCGATCGCATAAATCCTTAAGAGAACTAAAGTGATAAAACCCAGTATAAAGGCCAGAATGATAAGATTACTAACTCTGTTATTTCGCATTTTGTGATTTAATGGAAGCATTATTGCGAGTAAATATCCATAGACAGACCTGAAGTCTGGTACGCTATTCGTTAAATCATGTATTTTGATAGGTGAACCGGGCAATTTTCCCGATGAGACTTAGCTCTTGAACGGTGAAGTCAACATCCTTTCAGTATTCCTTTTATGGTAAGACGATTTTTATTTTTGACATTCCGTTCGCTGATTCTGGTAATAGTTCAAATGATACTCCATTTTTAATCAGCGGTTTATTGATTTCCGCAGATTCTCCCGTCATAAACTCCTCCAGGTTAATATAGCTTGATTCGTAGGATCTGATCCATGGCAAATTTAGTTGCACCCTGATGCGTTGGAGATGAATAAATTCTTCCGCCATCCATACTTTTGGTGCGACCTCGCAGATGTATGCTGAAAAATCTTCGTGCTCTGGCAGGTCGCCGAAAATACTCTCCGTAATATCCTGCATGGTTACAATGCCGATAAAAACATTCTTTTTGTTTACAACTACACCGAAATCAGATTTTTTTTCCTTAAACAGTGACAAAAGTTCCCTTGCCGGCATTTCCGGAGGTACCGTGCAGTAGTCGACCATTGTTTCCTGCCAGGGTTTTGCCTCGTTCAGAAAGAACTCCTTGGTATTGATCATTCCTGTGATGCAGGTCTTTTCATTTTTATATACAGGGAAGTAGGAGTATGGTTTATCCCTGATAAATTTCTTAACCTCTTCATTTTTCCAGTGTATAGGTACACAAGCAATCAGACGGGCTACCTTCATCATCCGTTTTGCGGTAAGGCTGTTAAAACTGATTACATTTTCCTGCATCCAGTATTGCTGTTTCTCAATATTACCCTGTTTATAAGCAGCACTTAGTATCTGTTTGATATCTTCTTCTGTAATCTTTTCCTCCTGGTTTTTAAATTTGGCGGCAGATAAAATAATACGGGTACTAACTGTCAGGATTTTGACGAAAGGATAAAGTATTCTGGAGAGTAAGGTGAGTGCAGGCGCAATGCGAAGGGAAACTTTCAATGGCATCTGCAAGGCAACGGATTTTGGAACAAGTTCTCCCAGAACGATACTCAAATAGGTGATTACAGCAATGGCGATTACCAGGGTCGCATTATGACTGATGACGTCTGAAAGATTTAAATAGACCATCAGGTGGTCCAGTTGCACCGCTACCATACTACCTCCGTATATCCCTTCCAAAATTCCTACTAAAGTAGTACCAACCTGAATGGCACTTAGAAATTCGGCCGGGTTTTTAATGAGGTCGAGGACTTCGGCAGCATGTTCATTATGGTTGTTTTCTTCTTTGTGCAGTTCCGCTTCCTTTACCGATATCAATGCTACCTCGGCAAGGGAAAAAAAAGCATTAAAAAATATCAGCAGCAATAGGATGAGGTAAGTCATAATTGGCGGTTATGTGTAAATCTGATTACAGATTAGTGTGTCAGTTTCTAATTGTAAAATTATTGAAACTTTTTTACAATAATTCTTTATCATCCTTATAGTACTGTCCTATTGATTAGAAAATTGTTTTGCAATCATTGCGATTTAGTGAAAAAATATACTGATTATATAAATAAAATGTAGCGTTATTTAATAATGCCACGTTTTAATGCATAAACCATCCTTCACCAAACCAAAATAATATATGAAAAATCTAATTTTACTCTTAACTGCGCTGTTCTTCGTTTCTTGTTCCAAAGAGGAACTTTATGGTCCTCGCAAACTTGCCAATGGACAGGAAGTGGAATTATTAGTTGACCATCGTTATGCTTCTGACAGTGATGTGCTGTTACACTTACCTGCTAATGAACCTGCTGGTGCAAGCTTAGCTGGATTTAAGGACAGACAACCAGGTTTCGTTTATCGTGTGAAAGCCAGGTTCAACCACCAGGAAAATCCGCCGCAAGATGGGCCGGGCTACTGGTTTGACTTTTTAAATGTTATCAGTAAGGAGCAGTATAAGGGAAGTGAAGCATTCAACGTTAACCTGATAGTATCCTATATACCTGGTGGACCGTTTATACGAATAGAGAAACAAGTGAACGAATATTTTCTTGTCGGAGAGAAAATCCAACTAACATACACTGATCCGGTAATTGGAAATCAGTTAGAGGAAATTGCGCAAAATGCCAGGACCGTACGTGAAAGCTGGCCTAATCTGCAGCAACCCAAATGGAAATCAATCAAAGCTACGGTTGTACACGATCCGAAACTATTCGGCCAAGCATATTTAGTGCAGCAATTACAATTTAATTAAATCTGGTATTTTGAGCGTGTATATACAATAGTACGGGTGAATTGTTATTAATTACTATAGCTCCTGACATAGGGTTGTCAACCTGCGGAGTATATTTGTTCTCTATACGTTTAGCATTTATAGCTGATCGTTGACAAATTATGGAAAATAAGGAAATAGAAACTTTTTGTCCGGCAAGCCAGCAAGATTGGAGGCGGTGGTTACAGGAAAACCATGTTGCTAAAATATCTGTCTGGCTTGTTTATTTTAAAAAAAAATCTAATGTCCCTACAGTAACCTATACTGAAGCAGTTGACCAAGCACTTTGTTTTGGGTGGATAGACAGTACCCGGAAGAGCGTTGACGATTATACCTTTGTGCAATTCTTTTGTAAGCGCAAATCAAATAGTGTCTGGTCAAAAATTAACAAGGCAAAGGTCTTACGTTTAATTGAAGAGGGGTTAATGACAAAAGCCGGACTCGACAGCGTTGAGCTTGCTAAGCAAAATGGTTCGTGGACCATTTTGGACGATGTTGAGGAACTTGTTATACCGGTGGATTTAGCTGAAGCGTTCAATAATCAGGGCGGTTCGGAGGACTATTTTTCAGGCTTAAGTAAGTCGGTCAGGAAAAGTATTTTGCAGTGGCTTGTCCTTGCTAAGCGGGCCGAGACGCGACAAAAAAGAATAACAGAGATAGTTAGCCTGGCAGCACAAAAAAGAAAACCTAAACAGTTTAGCTGATCGGGGTGCTGCATATCAATATTTTTATTCAGTTTAACTGCAGAGACGGAAGAGACTGTAAAGATTAAAAATCAGAAATCTCTATAAACGTACTCAATTCGTTTACATAAACTTGCAGGAATGGAGTACTTGCGACCCAAACAGATGTTTCTGTAATTTCATCCATATGAGAAATATAGATATATCCCATATCGATGGTGTTCCACATTACCTGGTACATCCCTGAATTATAAATCGGCTTAAAGATGTCCGCATGATGTCCTTCCAGATCATATGTAATCTTGTTTATGTCAGTCACCGCATATAAATCCGCTTCTGATTGAACAGGGACTGAGTTGGAATGAGGAGCAAATTCCCGAGAAACTGTGATCTCAATTGCTTCAGGAATTTGTTCCTTCTGTTTTGTTAAGTTGTACACCGCACACATTACGTTCGTATTAGTCAGCAAACATTCGCTATAGCCAATATAGGAATCAGTATCCGTTAAAAGAAGCAGATTGCTAATTTTACCATAAATATAATATTTTATATATATTGACTGTTTTATTGCTTTATCCGTAACATATTTAGTAAAAGGTTTTAATATTTAAATGTACAGGATCTAGTTATCAATTCATTAACCATAAACGGTTTTAAGAAATTCTGCCACCGGCTGAGTTTTTCTACCGAGAATTTTTTCCAGTTCAGTGGTCTGCTGTTCAAATTCACCATTCGCTATACCAATGCTGAACATGGTAACCAGCTGAATTATTGATGCAGGCAAGCCATATGAAGCCAGGGTTGTTGTAAATTCTTCGGTGACTGGAGAGGTGTAATTAATTTGCTCTCCTGTCAGATCAGAAAGAATAGTTGCAATCTCTGCGAAAGTTATTTCCTCACT
>Ga0247813_10001255_pt1 | contig 19770 bp, 16 predicted proteins | sample UWRJL169409C1_FD_180719 | JGI IMG/M metagenome (GOLD analysis project Ga0247813, IMG submission 180719) | Plant litter microbial communities from Arlington Agricultural Research Station in Wisconsin, United States - UWRJ-L169-409C-1 | ecosystem: Environmental > Terrestrial > Plant litter >... | reverse complement strand
GTCACCGAGATTCGTCGCGCCGTCGTGCGGGGCGCAGGGTCGTCCGTCATTACGGTGAGGATGGTGCGTGTTTCGAAGCCGTCCCGTGCGCATCGCCGCCGTCTGGTCAAAGCGCACAGGCCTCCTAGGTTGTCGCTTCGAGGCGTCTTGGCGGCTGGTCATCGTGACTTCCGATCGGGATGTGCCTGTCGAGAGAGGCGTGTACGAGACCGACCGCGTAGTGCTTGCCCGGTTGGGCGCACCAAGCAGCAGGACGCTCGCCCAGCCCTCAGACTTGCGGGCGGGCATGTGCAACGATCTCGACATGCGACTCGAAGCGAGTGAGGTCCCTGATGATGTGTGGTCATGGCTCAACGCCAACGGGGGAGCGGTCTCGACGATCGCCACCGTCATCACGGCGCTGGTAGCGATCGGCGCCCTCTACGCCGCCGCACGCGACAGCCGCGAACGATCACGTCCCTACCTGGCGGCCGAGCTCGTTCCCGCACGGAACAGCGGATCCTCGGTCGCGTACCGCATCGTCAACTACGGGACCACGTCAGCTCGCGACATCTCGGTGACCTTCGATCCGCCCATCACGGCAACGGCTGATGACGACCCGGCGAGCAAAATCCGCCTGCGCTACGAGCGTCCGGTGGCTCACCTCAGCCCAGGACAGTCCCTCGGCAACGTCTGGCAGACCTTCGCTGCCAACGGCAAGACCAGTACCGTTCCGGACGAATGCGCAGTCACGCTTACATACCGAGGCGCGCATCGACGAACCTTCGTCGACACGTACCAGCTCAGCCTCCATACCGTCAGCCTCGAGTCCGAGTCGACCGCGTCGAACTCACAACTCGGGGCTGTCCGCCGGATCGCCACGTCGCTGGAAGCTCTGGTCAAGAAGAAATAGTGCAGCTGGAGTCCCAGCGAGCTCGGGATGGGGCCCGGTGCCGCACATGTACTGACCATGATGGGTAAAGGACACGCCGTCTCAGGCGCAGCAACATGGATCGCAGTCACCTCCACCGCGCCCCTCGTACTCGGCGTCGAGCCGCTACCCGCACAGTCCGTTCTCATCGGTGCGCTCGTGACCGCCGGCGCCGCGCTCCTGCCCGACGTCGACCACCACTCCGGCACCATCGCCCACTCTGGCGGCATCGTCACCCGTGGGGTCGCCGCCGCAGCGAATCAGCACCGGCCGGCTGACGGGCCCGTCACTCGTCAGATCAGCAGGTTGGTGAAGCGTCCGCCGGGGAGCAGGTTCCCGTCCTCGTCGCGGCCGATCTCGACCTCGGTCGAGCGGATGTCGGTGAGCTCTTCGAGGCAGACGTCGCCTGCGAACTCGTCGTCGGGGTCGCTTCCGTGGCTCTTGAGCGAGCTCATGCCCGGGCGCGGGGGAGTGCGGCTGCTCACCGGCTTCGGCCAGTCCTGCGGCCCGCAGTACGTGAGGTCGCCCACGATGTAGAACGCCGTGGCCTTGTTCTGGTCGTGGCGCACCTGCGCGATGCGTACGCCGACGTCGCCCCACTTCGCGAATGTGCGCACCGCGAAGATCCGTGACGCGGCCGAGCACGGCATCTTCTCGATCTGCGGGGTGCGCGAGAGGTCCGGCTGCCATGTCCCGGACAGGTCATTGGCCCCGCGCCATACAGTCATCTCGTCCAGCTGCCAGAGGTTGACCTTGTAAGTCACCCCGCCGATGACCGCGAATGCGCCGTCTCTGATAACACTCCTGCTCTTGGTCATGCACCGACCCTAGGCGTGCTGTGCCGCGCCGTTAGCAACCTCGCCGACGCTCGCACATCTACTCAGCATGAGCAACCACGAACCACGGCGCGTCAAGGCCGGAGCGCCTCAGGGCGCCGGCGGGCAGTTCGCTCCCGACCGGCGCGCCGAGGCGAACCTCGCTCTGGATTCCGGCCTGACGCCCGAAGCCGACCTTGCCCCCACCCAGGCGGCCCGCGAGGACGCCCAGGAGCGCTACCGCAACGCGGGTACGGATGAGTAGAGGGGCGAACTCTCTGACGGCATCGAGGAGCCCGCCCTGCGTGTCCTCGCCCTCGACGTGCGCGAGCCGTACCCGACTGCCAGCCGCGGGGTGCTCGTCGGCTCCGACCACGGCGAGTTCATGTACCTCGCAGGCGTGCTCGACGCTCACGGTGAGCGCCTCGACGACCCGGCAAACGAGTGGGGCGTGGCGGACAACTACACCGCGGCAGCTGATCTGCTGACCGGCTATGACGTCTGGACCACGCACGCCGTCGAAGTCGGTCCGGGAGCCGGAGAGAACCAGTGCGCCATCGGCATCGACACCACCCTGGCGGGAGTGGTCAATCTCGAGGCGCAGCAGACGCCGGCTGGCGAGCTACGATCCAGATCCGTCAGGAGACGCGAGAGACTTCGAGATGATGTGCCCCGGGTGGGATTCGAACCCACACTGGATCGGGTTTGAGCCGAACGCCTCTGCCGGTTGGGCTACCGGGGCCTGGTGCTTGCTGGCAGTGCCCGACTATGAAACCACAGACAGGGGTCGGTGCGGGCATCCGGTGGCGGGCGCCTGGGGACCCACGCCGACCTCTCGAGGTGGACCAGGCCCGACGACACAGAGCAGGGGAGCGACGCAGGGCCCGAACCCGACCGGACGGTAGGTGTGGCACAGACGACGCGCGCAGATGCTCACCGCCCAGGTCCCGACCGACTAGGATGAACCCGTGACGGACAACGAAGAGAAGAAGAGCATGCTGCCTCTGGACCTCCCGCCTCTCCTGGAGCCGGTCGAGACCCCCGAGGAAGAGCCCGCAGCACCCCCGGCGCGCAAGGTGCGCCGTGCCGTCGTCGCCGAGGACGAGGCCCTCATCCGCATGGACGTCGTCGAGACGCTCCGCGAGGCTGGCTTCGACGTCGTCGGCGAGGCCGGCGACGGTGAGACCGCCGTGAGGCTGGCCCTCGAGCTCAAGCCCGACGTCGTCGTGATGGACGTCAAGATGCCCGAGCTCGACGGCATCTCGGCAGCCGAGCGCATCGGCAAGGCGCACGTCGCGCCCGTCGTCCTGCTCACGGCGTTCTCGCAGACCGAGCTGGTCGAGCGTGCCCGCGACGCCGGGGCGATGGCCTACGTCGTCAAGCCCTTCAGCCCTGCGGACCTGCTGCCTGCTGTCGAGATCGCGATCTCGCGCTACTCCCAGATCAGCGCCCTCGAGGCTGAGGTCGCCGACCTCGCCGAGCGCTTCGAGACCCGCAAGCGCGTCGACCGCGCCAAGGGTCTGCTCATGTCGAAGATGGGCCTGAGCGAGCCTGAGTCCTTCCGCTGGATCCAGAAGACGTCGATGGACCGTCGCCTCACCATGCGTGAGGTCGCCGACGCCGTCATCGACCAGGTCGGCGACAACTGATCTGATCTCACACTGCCCGCTGTTGACCCGCACGGGTCAGCAGGGGCACGCTAGGTCGAAGCGTCCACCCCCTCTCGAGGAGCCTTGCCCATGCGTGCACTGGTCGATGTCCGGCCCGCCGTCGCGTCGGACCTTCCGGTCCTGGCGAGGCTGAGCGTCTCCGCACGGCACGAGGCAGGTACGGGTGTCCAGCTCTGCGTCAACGACGAAGAGCGTCTGACGCGGCAGCTCGCGACCCTCACGGGTCTGCCGGGTGGTCGTATCAAGGTCGCCGTGATCGAGGGGCAGCCCGTCGGGTTCATGCTCGTGCGCATCATCGAGCCGAGCCTGTTCAGCGACGTGACGTCGGTCTACATCGAGGCGCTCTACGTGTCGCAGGACTTCCGTCGTCGCGGGGTGGGGCACGCGCTGCTCACCGCGGCGGGCGACCTCGCCGCGTCGGTCGGTGCTCTCGACGTCTACTCCGTGCCGCTCCCTGGTTCCCGAGGTGTGCAGCGCTTCCTCGCCAGGCTCGGCTTCGCGCCCGCAGCATCGCACCGTGTCGTCACCACGGCCGTGCTGCAGCGCAAGCTCGCCGCCGAGAGCGCCGGCCGCCGCCACCAGGTCCGCAGCATCGAAGACCTCATCGCCCGGCGTCGCCGCGCGCGCATCGAGACGAACAGCGGTCCGCTCGACCTGCGCAGCTTCCAGGCGAGCCTGTCGCTCGACAAGGCCCCGGAAGAGCCGTCGGCGACCGACGAGGCCGCCGCAGCGGACGACCTCGTCGAGTCCTCAGACCGTCGGCACGAGCACCAGGCAGGTTAGCCGCGCCGTGCATGTCCGCCTGCCCCGGTCGTCGGTCACGACGATCTCGTAGCTCGCTGTCGTCCGCCCCAGGTGGAGCGGCGTCGCGATCCCCGTGACGATCCCGGACCGTGCCGCCGAGTGGTGCGTCGCACCCACCTCGATCCCCACCACCGTGCGCCCCTCGCCCGCGTGCGCCTGGGCCGCGAGCGACCCGAGAGTCTCAGCGAGGACGACGCTCGCACCCCCGTGCAGCAGCCCTGCGGGCTGGGTGTTGCCCTCGACGGGCATGGTGCCCACGGTGCGCTGAGCACCGATCTCCAGCAGCTCGATCCCCATCCTCTCGATGAGCGTCCCGCGGACGAGGTCGGCGATGACGGGGGAGGCGACTGTGGCGTCGCCCTGCGTGGTGTCGTTGTCGGTCATGGGAGATAGGTTTGCAGGTGTGACCGACACTTCGCGACCCAGACTCCTGCTGATCGATGGCCACTCGATGGCCTACAGGGCATTCTTCGCCCTGCCGGTGGACAAGTTCTCCACCACCTCTGGCCAGCACACGAATGCCGTCCACGGGTTCATCTCGATGCTCGCGACGCTGCTGCGCGTCGAAGAACCCACGCACGTGGCCGTCGCCTTCGACGCTGGCTCGACCACCTTCCGCACCGAGGCGCTGCCCAGCTATAAGGGCACCCGCGACGCGACGCCCGAACCCTTCAAGGGGCAGGTGCCCCTCATCAAAGAGGTCCTCGAGGCGATGCACGTGCCGCACCTCGAGAAGGACAACTTCGAGGCCGACGACATCCTCGCGACCCTGTCCTCGCAGGCCGACGCGCTCGGCATGGAGGTGCTCGTCTGCTCGGGCGACCGTGACTCCCTCCAGTTCGTCAACGAGAACGTCACCGTGCTGTACCCGGTCAAGGGTGTGTCCGAGCTCGCCCGGATGACCCCGGAGGCCGTCCGCACCAAGTACGGCGTCGAGCCCCACCAGTACCCCGAGCTCGCCGCCCTCGTCGGCGAGACGAGCGACAACCTCCCGGGTGTCCCGGGCGTCGGCCCGAAGACGGCCGCGAAGTGGATCAACCAGTTCGGCAGCCTAGAGCAGATCCTCGACCGCTCCGACGAGATCAAGGGCAAGGCTGGGGAGTCCCTGCGCGACAACCTCGACGTGGTCCGTCTCAACCGCCAGCTCAACCACCTGCTGACCGACGTCGAGCTGCCTTTCGGCCCGGACGACCTCAAGGTCCAGCCGTGGGACCGCGAGGCCATGAGCACGGTCTTCGACGCGCTCCAGTTCCGGACGCTCCGCGAGCGTCTCTTCGCGATGCACCCTGCGGCAGACGACGACGAGAACGTCGGCCCGTCGGTCGACGTCACCCTCGAGGACCTCGCTCCGGGACTGCTCGAGGCCTGGTTCGCCGAGCACGACCAGCGTCCGCTCGGGCTCGACGTGGCCGGACGACCCGTCCCCGCAGGCGGAGACGCCTGGGCGCTGGCAGTCGCCGACGGACCCGCCTCGGCTGTCGCCCTCGACCTGACCGACCTCTCGGACGACGATGACCGTGCGCTCAGCGACTGGCTCTCCGACCCCACCCGGCCCAAGGTCGTGCACGGCGGCAAGTCCGTCTGGCACGAGCTCGCGTCTCGGGGATACTCCCTCGAGGGGGTCGTCTTCGACACCGAGCTCGCCGCCTACCTCTGCTTCCCCGACCAGCGCAGCTATGACCTCGGCGACCTCGCCGAGCGTCACCTGCACCGCGAGCTGACCCCGCTCGACACGTCGAACGGCGACCAGGGTGCGCTCGACCTCGCCGTCGGCGAAGACAGCGAGGGCGGGCGTCTCGCCGTCCGTGCTGCTGCGTTGACCGATCTCGCCGAGGTCCTGCGCGGCGAGCTCGGCGACCGCAGCGCCGAGTCCCTGCTGACCGACCTAGAGCTCCCGCTCTCGGCGGTGCTCGTGCACATGGAGCGTCACGGGATCGCGATGGATGTCGACTACCTCCGCGAGCTCGAGCAGCACTTCGGTGAGCTCGTGGCCGGGGCCGCCGGAGCGGCTTACGAGGTGATCGGGCGCGAGGTGAACCTCGGGTCGCCCAAGCAGCTCCAGGAGGTGCTCTTCGAGCAGCTCGAGATGCCTAAGACCAAGAAGATCAAGACGGGGTACACGACCGACGCGGCGGCCCTCGCCGACCTCTTCGTCAAGACCGAGCACCCCTTCCTCAAGTTCTTGCTCGAGCACCGGGACTCGACCCGGCTGCGCCAGACCGTCGAGGGTCTGCTCAAGTCTGTCGCGGACGACGGCCGCATCCACACGACCTTCCAGCAGACCATCGCCGCGACGGGTCGACTCAGCTCGACCGAGCCGAACCTGCAGAACATCCCGATCCGCACCGAGGCTGGGCGCCGCATCCGTCGCGCCTTCGTGGTCGGTGACGGGTACGAGACCCTGCTGACGGCCGACTACTCGCAGATCGAGATGCGCATCATGGCGCACCTCTCGGGCGACGAGGGCCTCATCGAGGCCTTCCGGACCGGCGAAGACCTGCACAACTACGTGGGCTCGCGCGTCTTCCAGGTCGAGACCTCAGCAGTGACACCGGCCATGCGCTCGAAGATCAAGGCGATGTCCTACGGCCTCGCCTACGGGCTCTCGTCCTTCGGTCTGTCCAACCAGCTGAACATCGACGTCAAAGAGGCGTCCAAGCTCATGGAGGACTACTTCACCCGCTTCGGCGGTGTGCGGACGTACCTCGCCGGAGTTGTCGACGAGGCGCGTGCTAACGGGTACACGGCCACGATCATGGGGCGCCGCCGCTACCTGCCCGACCTCACGAGCGACAACCGTCAGCGCCGGGAGATGGCCGAGCGCATGGCCCTCAACGCGCCGATCCAGGGCAGCGCAGCCGACATCATCAAGGTCGCGATGCTCGGGGTCGAGAAGGAGATCGCGGTCCGCGGGCTGAAGTCCCGCCTGCTGCTCCAGGTCCACGACGAGCTCATCCTCGAGGTCGGCCACGGCGAGCTCGAGGAGCTCACCGCCCTCGTCCGCGAGCAGATGGGATCGGCGGCCGACCTGCGCGTCCCGCTCGACGTGTCGGTCGGCACGGGGTCCAGCTGGCACGACGCCGGACACTGACGACAGCTCGTGCGGGCAGGCTCGCACCCCGGGCCGACGTGGACGCTCAGCCCGGCGTGCGCGCGCTGAAGATCGCCGTCCCGGGGAGGAGGCGTCCGCGGGTCGGGCTCCATCCTCCCCAGGTCTGGTCGTGCCCCTCGGGCCACTCCGGCTCGACCACGTCGACGAGCTGGAGCCCCGCGGCCGTGATCTCACGGACGTGGTCACCGAGCGTCCGGTGGTACTCGGCGTAGGTGACGGTCCCGCTCTCGTCCCGCTCGGCGTACGGCCTGCGGTCGAAGTATGACCGCTGAGCCGTGAGCCCGCGCTCGGTCGGGTCGTCGGGGAAGGCCCAGCGGACGGGGTGCGTCACGGAGAACACCCACCGTCCGCCGGGCCGCAGCACGCGCGCGACCTCGGCGTGCACGGCCAGGGCGTCGGGGACGAAGGGGATCGCACCGTAGGCGCTGAAGACCACGTCGAAGCTCGCGTCGGCAAAGGGCAGGACCCGGGCGTCGACCTGGAGGACCGGGACGTGCGTCCCCTGCGCAGCATCGATCCGCAGGCTCTCCCGCAGCATCCCGAGGGAGACGTCGGTCGAGACGACCCGCGCTCCCTGGCGGGTGAGCCACCTGCCGCACTGCGCCGCACCAGAGCCGATCTCGAGCACCTGGGCACCGCGCAGCGACTCGAGAGGCCCGAGCAGGTGCGCGTCCTTCTCCCGGAGTCCTTCCGGGCACCAGCAGAAGTCGTCGGCGCCGAGAAATTCGCCGTGCTCGTCGAGGTATTCCGTCGCGTTCTCGTCCCACCAGCCGCGGCTCGCAGCCCCGGCTGATTCGTCGGGCACGTCCTGGTAGCCGGCGCGCAGCGCTCTGTCGTTCGTCACGGGACCAGTCTGAGGCATCGGGTCGCTCGGCTGGCCGACCTCTCGGTGGGCGAGCGCGCCGGTCTGCCGACGAAGATGCTGGTCAACCCGCCGCGCGACACGCTGCTGGGCTCGCAGCGGGCCTGCCGGGCGGGGCGCCCCTCGCGTGCGGCCTGTCCTCTGCGGGGGTGTGGTCAGCAGAGCGACACCTGTCCCTCCGGATGGGACCAATGGCGGCTCGGACCAGCGGAGGGGCTCTGTAGGGTTGAGGTCGAGGGTCCAGTTCTGGACCACGCGACGACGCTGCTCACCTGACACTTCTTGAGGGAGTTTGAATGAGAATCGGTCTGCTCACCGGCGGTGGCGACTGCCCAGGGCTCAACGCTGCGATCCGTGCGGTCGTCAAGCAGGGGCTGGGGGAGTACGGGCACACCATCATCGGCTTCCGCAACGGGTGGAAGGGTGTCGTCGACGGCGACGTCCGGACCATGTCCCGTGAGGACATCCGCAACGTCCTTCCCCAGGGCGGGACGCTGCTGGGCACCGCGCGGTACCACCCGCACTCGGCAGACGGCGGTCTCGACGGCGTGATGGCGACGCTCGAGGCCGAGCGGATCGAGGCGCTCATCTGCATCGGTGGTGACGGGACGCTCCACGCGGCCAACAAGGTCGCCGAGCAGGGCATCAAGATCGTCGCCATCCCGAAGACGATCGACAACGACGTCGCCGGGACCGACCTGTCGATCGGCTTCCACACCGCCGTCAACATCGCGACCGAGGCGATCGACCGCATCCACACGACCGCGGAGAGCCACAACCGCGTCATGGTGGTCGAGGTCATGGGCCGCCACGCCGGCTGGATCGCCGTGAACGCCGGGATCGCCGGAGGCGCCGAGCTCGTGCTCGCCCCCGAAGAGCCCTTCGACATGGACCGCATCGTCAAGTTCCTCAAGCACCGTCACCGCTCCCACGCGAACTTCTCGATCGTCGTGGTCGCCGAGGGTGCGCTGCCCAAGGAGGGCAGCTCGATGCAGTACGAGGCACAGCTGGGCAGGTTCGGCGAGATCGTCGCCGGCGCCATCGGTGAGCGCGTCGCGAACGAGATCGCGACCCGGACAGGCTTCGACACGCGACTGACGATCCTCGGTCACGTGCAGCGTGGAGGCACCCCGACACCGACCGACCGGATCCTCGGCAGCCGCTTCGGCGTCGCGGCCGTCGACGCCGTCAGCCGCGGCGAGACGAACGTCATGACGGCCCTGCGCAACGAAGAGGTCGTCCTCGTGCCGCTCGAGGAGATCGCCGGCAAGGTCAAGCACGTCCCCGAAGACCTGCTGCGGGTCGCTCGCGTCCTCGCCTGAGAGACCAGCACGCCCGCGCGGGCGACGACGGGTCTGCCCTGATCAGGGGCCCGTCGTCGCCCGCGCGCCCACGTTGACCCACCCACCGCCGCGCCGGTAAGGTATATGGCGGTGCAGTACGGTCGCGCCCGCTCGTCCCGGAACGGTCAAGAAGCTCTCAGAGGCTCTCGTCCGTCGTCGTGACGAAGGGGTCGGCACGCAGGCGCTGCGCACGACACGCACCACCAGCCTGTGGCACCAGCACCACTCAGCACCATCTCGCAGTACTGAGCACCATGTCCCGTGCCCTCGCGCACGAACAAGCAGCATCCCTATCCGAACTACTTCCTGTCCGCATCGGAGCACCTGACTCAATGACCATCTCTACCCCCGCGAAGTCTGCCCCGCAGGTCGCCATCAACGACATCGGCACTGCAGAAGACTTCCTTGCAGCCATCGACGCCACCATCAAGTACTTCAACGACGGTGACATTGTCGAAGGCACCATCGTCAAGGTCGACCGTGACGAGGTCCTCCTCGACATCGGTTACAAGACCGAAGGCGTCATCCCCTCCCGCGAGCTGTCCATCAAGCACGACGTGGACCCCGGAGAGGTCGTCCAGGTGGGCGACGTCGTCGAGGCGCTCGTCCTCCAGAAGGAGGACAAGGAAGGCCGTCTGATCCTGTCCAAGAAGCGCGCACAGTACGAGCGCGCCTGGGGCACGATCGAGAAGATCAAGGAAGAGGACGGCGTCGTCACCGGCACCGTCATCGAGGTCGTCAAGGGTGGCCTCATCCTCGACATCGGTCTTCGTGGCTTCCTCCCCGCCTCGCTCGTCGAGATGCGTCGCGTCCGCGACCTCCAGCCGTACGTCGGCAAGGAGATCGAGGCCAAGATCATCGAGCTCGACAAGAACCGCAACAACGTGGTCCTGTCGCGCCGTGCCTGGCTCGAGCAGACGCAGTCCGAGGTTCGTTCCACCTTCCTGCAGACGCTGCAGAAGGGCCAGGTCCGCCCCGGTGTCGTCTCCTCGATCGTCAACTTCGGTGCCTTCGTGGACCTCGGCGGGGTCGACGGTCTCGTCCACGTCTCCGAGCTGTCCTGGAAGCACATCGACCACCCGGGCGAGGTCGTCGAGGTCGGTCAGGAAGTCACCGTCGAGGTCCTCGACGTCGACTTCGACCGCGAGCGTGTCTCCCTGTCGCTCAAGGCGACGCAGGAAGACCCGTGGCAGACCTTCGCCCGTACGCACGCCATCGGTCAGGTCGTGCCGGGTAAGGTCACCAAGCTCGTCCCCTTCGGCGCGTTCGTGCGCGTCGAGGACGGCATCGAGGGCCTCGTGCACATCTCGGAGCTGGCTGTCCGCCACGTCGAGCTGCCCGAGCAGGTCGTCAACGTCGGCGACGACGTCTTCGTCAAGGTCATCGACATCGACCTCGAGCGTCGCCGTATCTCGCTGTCGCTGAAGCAGGCCAACGAGGGCGTGGACCCGGAGTCGGACGACTTCGACCCCGCTCTGTACGGCATGGCTGCCGAGTACGACGAGGCCGGGAACTACAAGTACCCGGAGGGCTTCGACCCCGAGACGAACGAGTGGCTCGAGGGCTTCGAGTCGCAGCGTGAGGTCTGGGAAGGCCAGTACGCCAAGGCGCACGAGCGCTGGGAGTCGCACCGCAAGCAGGTCGCCGAGGCCGTCAAGGCTGACCTCGAGGCTGCTGAGTCGGGCGACACCGACTCTGGCTCGAGCTCTTCCTCGGCCAGCACGTACTCGTCGGCTCCGGCTGCCGAGCCCACCTCCGGTGGCGGCACGCTCGCCTCGGACGAAGCTCTCGCCGCACTCCGCGAGAAGCTCACCGGTAACTGAACTGACCCGGGGCCTCGGCCCTGAGACGGCTCAGCACTGACAGCAGAGGCCGGTCACCTTCGGGTGGCCGGCCTTCGCTGTGCCCGGAGCCACTCCTGATCTCCGATGCTGCCTGCTCGTCCGCTCGCAGTCCTCGTCGTCGTCCCCCCGTGCCGACGAGGTCGTACCTGGGTCCGCGAGGTCGTACCCGTGTCGACGAGGTCGCACGGACGCGCCGAAATACCGGCATCGAGCCGTGATTCTGGCGTGTCCGTACGACCTCGTCGTTGGGGGACGACTTCGTCATCGTCCGGACGACCTGGGTGTGCGCGATCTGGGTGCAGGGCCTACGACCTCGGCGCGGAGCCTACGACCTCGTCGTGGGGCGGACGACTTGGGCACAGCGCACGACCTCGTCGTGGGGCGGGCGACTTGGGCACAGCGCAAGACCTCGTCGTAGGGCGGGCGACCTGGGTCCGGGGCCGGTGACTTGAGAACGGGGAGCCGGGTCGGGCCCCGGTCCGGAGAGACCGGGGCCCGACCCGGCCCGAGCCGGAACCTCTGTCAGGCTGGGTCGCTCAGACCGCTCACGGCCTCGGCGAACTGGGTGTGGTACAGGTCGGCGTAGAGACCGCCGGCCTCGAGCAGCTCGGTGTGCGTGCCCTGGGCGACCACACGACCCTCGTCGAGGACGACGATCCTGTCCGCCTCACGGATGGTCGACAACCTGTGCGCGATCACCACCGAGGTCCGGCCGACCAGTGCTGCGCTCAGCGCACGCTGCACGGCGGCCTCGGACTCCGAGTCGAGGTGTGCTGTCGCCTCGTCGAGGACGACGACGTCCGGTGCCTTGAGCAGCAGGCGCGCGATCGCGAGGCGCTGCCGCTCGCCGCCCGACAGCCTGTACCCGCGGTCGCCCACGACGGTGTCGACACCCGAGGGCAGGGACTCCACGAGGTCCCAGATGTGCGCGGCGCGCAGCGACTCCTCGATCTCCTCGTCGGTCGCGTCCGGCCGGGCGTACCGCAGGTTGCCCGCGATCGTGTCGTGGAACATGTGCGAGTCCTGGGGGACAGTGCCGACCGTCGCGCGCAGCGACTCGAGGGTCACGCCGCGCAGGTCCTGGCCAGCCACATCGATCGTGCCCTCGGTCGGGTCGTACATGCGGGTGACCAGCTGAGACAGCGTGGTCTTGCCAGCACCCGACGGGCCCACGAGGGCGACCATCTCGCCGGGCTCGACCCGGATGCTCACGTGGCTCAGCGTCGTGGACTGCGGGTCGTTGACGAGGGTCGCGACAGACTCGAGCGACGCGAGCGAGACCTCGGCGGCCGTCGGGTACCGGAAGGTCACGTCGCGCAGCTCGATGCTGGCTCCGTGCTCGGCGACCGCGGGGCGCAGGTCTGTCGCGTCCTGCGCATCGGTCACGCTCGGCTGGAGGTCGAGGACCTCGAGCACCCGCTCGAAGCTCACGAGCGCTGTCATGACGTCGACCTGGACGTTGGACAGGGCGGTGAGCGGCCCGTAGAGCCGGCCGAGGTAGGCGGTGAGCGCGACGACGACCCCGACGGTCAGCCCGCCGCTGATCGCGCTCAGCCCACCGACGCCGTAGACGACCGCGACCGCGAGGGCGGCGACCGTCGTCAGACCCACGCGGAAGTAGGTCGAGTACATGGCGAGCTTCACGCCGATGTCTCGGGCGCGGCTGGCGTCGTGGGCAAACCTGCGCGACTCGTCGGCCGGGCGGCCGTAGGTCTTGGCCAGGTGTGCGCCCGCGACGTTGAAGCGTTCGTTCATGGTCTGCGAGGTGTCCGCGTTGATCTCGTAGGACTCCCGTGTCAGCCGAGCCAGCCGTGGTCCGATCCACCGGGCCGGCAGGATGAAGGCGGGCAGCAGGACGAGGGACAGGGCCGTGAGCTGCCAGGACATCGAGAACATGGCGGCGAGCACGAACACGACGGTCAGGGTGTTCGAGAAGACGTTCGACAGCGTCGAGGTGAAGGCCTGCTGGGCGCCCAGCACGTCACCGTTGAGGCGCTGGACGAGGGCACCGGTCCGGGTGCGGGAGAAGAAGGCGAGGGGCATCTGCTGGACGTGGTCGAAGACCGCGATCCGCAGGTCGAGGATGAGTCCTTCGCCGATCCGCGAGGACAACCAGCGCTGCGCCATCGTCAGCGCCCCCGAGGCGAGAGCCAGGACAGCGACGAGTCCTGCGAGCCACAGCACGACGTCTCGCCGGCCCGGGGTGATCCCGTCGTCGATGATCGCCTTGAAGACGAGCGGCGTGGCCGCCCCGATGAGGGCGTCTATCGCGATGAGCACGAGGAACACCGAGAGCTGCCGCTTGTACGGGCGGGCGAAGGCCAGCACGCGTCGGACCGTGCCGTCGGCGAGGCGGTGCTGGGTGATACCGCGTTCCTGGCGGAACGAGCGGAAGTGTCCGCCGCCCCCTCCACCTCCTGCGTGCATCGACACGATGTGCTCCCTTCGACGTGCTGTGTGGTCGTGCTGCTCGCCGCGACCTGTCGGGGCTCGGCGCGCCGTGCTCACGGCGGACGCGATACGTTGGGCCGACGCCCGTGCACCGGGCACCGGACGGATCGGCGCCCAGGGCGCCGTCCTCGCCGGCCGTGCGACGAGAGGGACGAGATGATCAGGATAGGTCTGACCGGCGGGATCGCCGCCGGCAAGTCGGTCGCCTCGACGCGCTTCGCGGAGCTCGGCGCGGTCGTGATCGACCACGACGTGCTCGCCCGCGAGGTCGTCGAGCCAGGGACTGTCGGTCTCGACCGGGTGGTCGAGGCCTTCGGTCCGGAGGTGCTGCTCGAGGACGGCTCGCTCGACAGGCCGGCGCTCGGTCACATCGTCTTCGGCGACCGTGCGCGGCTGGACCTGCTGAGCTCGATCATCCACCCGGAGGTGGCGCGGCTGTCCGCAGAGCGCGAGGCTGCCGTGGCCACCGCAGATGCCAACGCCGTGGTGGTCCACGACATTCCCCTGCTCGTCGAGACGGGGCAGCAGGAGACCTTCCACGTGGTGGTCGTGGTCGACGCCCCGGCCGACCTGAGGATCCGCAGGCTCGTCGAGAAGCGCGGTCTGGACCTGCCAGAGGCCCGCCGCAGGGTCGCCTCGCAGGCGACAGACGAGGCGCGCCTCGCAGCTGCCGACGTGGTGCTGCCCGGGGCCGGTGACGTGTCGCAGCTGCGCGCTGCTGTCGACGCCCTGTGGCGGCGGCTCCAGGACGAGGTCGAGGCAGAGGTGCCCGTCCCCTGACGCTGCTGCTCGGGCGCTGTGGCCACCGGCACGCTCATCCCGGTGGGCGTTGTCGGTGGCTGGTCGTACGGTTGTTCCATGCGACCTGTGACAGATCTCCAGCGGACAGTGGCACCCTTCGAGGTGATCTCCGAGTACACACCGTCGGGGGACCAGCCGACGGCGATCGCTGAGCTCGCAGAGCGTATCCAGGGCGGTGAGAAGGACGTGGTGCTCCTCGGCGCCACGGGTACCGGAAAGTCCGCGACGACGGCCTGGCTCATCGAGAAGCTGCAGCGTCCGACGCTCGTCATGGCGCCGAACAAGACCCTCGCCGCGCAGCTCGCGACAGAGTTCCGCGAGCTCTTGCCCAACAACGCCGTCGAGTATTTCGTGTCGTACTACGACTACTACCAGCCCGAGGCGTACATCGCGCAGACGGACACCTTCATCGAGAAGGACAGCTCGATCAACGACGAGGTCGAGCGCCTGCGCCACTCTGCGACGAGCAACCTGCTCACGCGGCGCGACGTGATCGTCGTCGCGTCGGTGTCGTGCATCTACGGTCTGGGTACCCCGCAGGAGTACGTGGACCGCATGGTCCGGCTCGACGTCGGCGACCAGGTGGACCGCGACACGCTGCTGCGCAAGTTCGTCACCATGCAGTACACCCGCAACGACATGGCCTTCACCCGCGGCACCTTCCGCGTGCGCGGCGACACCGTCGAGATCATCCCGGTGTACGAAGAGCTCGCGATCCGCATCGAGTTCTTCGGCGACGAGATCGAGGCGATCCAGACGCTTCACCCGCTGACGGGTGACGTCGTGCGCAACGAGACCTCCATCCACCTCTTCCCGGCCACGCACTACGTCGCCGGTCCGGAGCGCATGGAGAAGGCCATCGCGTCGATCGAGACCGAGCTCGAAGAGCGTCTCGCGACGATGGAGGCCCAGAACAAGCTGCTCGAGGCGCAGCGCCTACGGATGCGCACCACCTACGACATCGAGATGATGCGCGAGATCGGCACCTGCTCCGGCATCGAGAACTACTCGCGGCACATCGACGGTCGTGGTCCGGGCACGGCACCGCACACGCTGCTCGACTACTTCCCCGAAGACTTCTTGCTCGTCATCGACGAGTCCCACGTGACGGTCCCGCAGATCGGCGCGATGTACGAGGGTGACATGTCGCGCAAGCGCAACCTCGTCGACCACGGGTTCCGTCTTCCGAGCGCGATGGACAACCGTCCGCTGCGCTGGGAGGAGTTCGTCGACCGCATCGGCCAGACCGTCTACCTCTCGGCGACCCCCGGCAAGTACGAGCTGTCGATGGCTGACGGCTTCGTCGAGCAGATCATCCGTCCGACGGGACTCATCGACCCCCAGGTGATCGTCAAGCCGACCAAGGGGCAGATCGACGACCTCCTCGAGGAGATCCGCGTCCGCGCGGAGAAGGACGAGCGCGTCCTGGTCACCACGCTGACCAAGAAGATGGCCGAAGACCTCACCGACTACTTCCTCGACAAGGGCGTGCGAGTCAGGTACCTGCACTCCGAGGTCGACACGCTGCGACGCGTCGAGCTGCTGCGTGAGCTCCGGATGGGGGAGTACGACGTCCTGGTCGGCATCAACCTGCTCCGTGAAGGCCTCGACCTCCCTGAGGTCTCGCTCGTGGCGATCCTCGACGCCGACAAAGAGGGCTTCCTGCGGTCCGCGACCTCGCTCATCCAGACCATCGGTCGTGCGGCTCGTAACGTCTCGGGCCAGGTGCACATGTACGCGGACACCGTGACGCCGTCGATGGCCATGGCCCTCGAGGAGACCGACCGCCGCCGCGAGAAGCAGGTCGCGTACAACCGCGAGCACGGGATCGACCCGACCCCGCTGCGCAAGAAGATCAGCGATGTCACGGACATGCTCGCCCGCGAGGACATCGACACCCGCGAGCTGCTCGAGGGTGGGTACCGCAAGCCCGCCAAGGGTTCGGCGCCTGTCCCGGGTGGCCCGAAGGAGGGTGCGTCCGGCAACAGGCTCGCTGTCGCTGCTGCCGGTGATCTTGTCGGCCTCATCCAGGAGCTCGACGAGCAGATGCACGCTGCTGCGGCCGAGCTGCAGTTCGAGCTCGCGGCCCGCCTCCGCGACGAGGTCTCGGGGCTGAAGAAGGAGCTCCGGCAGATGCAGGCCGCCACGGCCTGACCTCCTCGCGCGTGACAGAGGTCGGCGGGCACGCCCATGACAGACGAAGACGCGGCCACCCCCGACGGGGTGGCCGCGTCTTCTTGCGTCTGCGGGGGAGCGCCTGCCGGGAGGGCCGAGGGACGAGGAGCGCCGGGCCGAGTTCCACCAGAGGTGTGTCACGTCGGGCGCGACGGGAGGCATGTCAGGCCGGCCGCGACCTGGCATGCGGCAGACCGAGCGCCATCGACGCTGCGTCGGACCTGTGGGCCGAGAGGCCGATGGAGCGTCAGTCCGCCCAGGGCCCGTAGACGACTGTCCACTCGGTGACCGCACGAGCCGCGACGAGCTGCTGCTGGTGGAAGGGGTCGGCGTCGAGGATCGAGCTGACGGCTTCGGCCGAGTCGCCCTTGAGGATGAGCAGCGCACCCTGCATGTCGTCGTCGGAGACCGGGCCCGACGCGAGCAGGATCCCCGCGGCGTACAGACCGCCGAGGAAGGCGCGGTGCGCCGGGCGGTGCGTGTCGCGGGCAGCAGAGTCGTCGGTGTAGACGTAGGTCACGGCGTAGGTGGTCATGCCCGCCATTCAAGCACCTTCACCAGCCGCGAGACCGCCACTCGTCGAGGTGCGGACGCTCAGCGCCGAGGGTGGTCGGGGCTCCGTGTCCGGGGTGGATCACGGTGTCGTCCCGGAACCGGCCGAAGATCTTCTCCTCGACGTCACCGAGGAGCTGCGCGAACCGCTCCGGGTCGTGATTGGTGTTGCCGACCCCGCCGGGGAACAGAGAGTCACCGGAGAAGATGTGTGTGCGACCGGCGACGGCGTCGGGCTCCGTCACCTCGTCCGGCTCGACGAGCACGAGGGCGACCGAGCCGGGGGTGTGGCCGCGGAGCGGGACGACCTCGAGGTCGATGGTCCCGGCGACGAGGTGCTCACCCGCGTGCAGGCGCTGCCGCGTGGGCACGCCGATGGCCTCGGCATCCTCGGCACCCGCGGCCGTCGTCGCACCGGTGACACCGACCATGTCTTCGAGCGCCCCGACGTGGTCGTGGTGGCTGTGCGTGGTGACGATGAGGTCGAGGCGCGCAGAACCCGACCCCTCGCGCACGAGCGCGAGCAGCCGGTCCGAGTCGGCAGCGGCGTCGACGAGCACCTGTGCGCCGGTCGACCGGCAGGTCAGCAGGTAGGCGTTGTTGTCCATCGGGCCGACCGCCACCAACCTGAGGTCGACGTGGTCGAGCCGGGTCAGTCGTGTCGGCGAAGCCGGCGCGGTGCTCTGGTCGTCGGTCATGGTGCGTCCTCCCTCGTCCTCGGAGCGCCGCTCGGCGCCTCCGCCGTGCCGGTGGTCGTCGTGCCTGTGCTGGTCGTCCCGGTGCCAGTCGTCCCCGGGCTCGTCGTGCTGGGGGCGTGGTGCCCCGCGGAGTGCAGACCGCCACGGTCGCTCGTGGCTCGGTCGAGGCTGTGGACAGCGCGCACGAGCCCGAGGTGGGAGAAGGCCTGCGGGAAGTTCCCGGCCATCCGTGCGCGCCCGTCGTCGTACTGCTCAGCCATGAGCCCGAGGTCGTTGGCCGAGCCCACGAGGGTGTCGAGCAGCTGCTGCGCCTCGTCGGTCTGGCCGGTGCGGGCGAGGGCGTCGACGAGCCAGAAGGAGCACACGAGGAACGGCGCCTCGTCGCCCTCGAGGCCGTCACCTGTCTGCTCGGTCTCGTAGCGCCTGACGAAGCCGTCCTTGGTGGCGAGGGTCCGCTGGATCTCCCGGACCGTCCCGACGAACCTCTCGTCGGTCGGCTCGATGAACCCCACCTGGGCCATCTGCAGCAGAGACGCATCCGTGTGCTCGGCTCCGTAGTACTGGACGAAGGCACCGAGCCCCGTGTCGAAGCCGTGCTCCATCACCTGGGCGTGGATCTCGTCGCGGGCAGCCTTCCAGTGCTCGACGGGCCCGTCGAGGCCGTGCACCTCGACACCCCTGACGGCTCGGTCGATCGCTGCCCAGCTCATCACGCGCGAGTGCACGAAGTCCCGCTCGGGTCCTCGGACCTCCCAGATCCCGCGGTCAGGGCGGTCCCAGTGCTCGACGAGCGCGTCGACGAGGTGCCTCTGCAGCGACCAGCTGTCGGCCGTCTCCGTGAGGCCAGCGTCCCGCGCCATGTCGAGGGCGCACATGACCTCGCCGAGCACGTCGTTCTGCACCTGGTCCACGGCCGCGTTCCCCACCCGCACGGGCCTGGAGCCCGCGTACCCGGGCAGGTGGTCGAGCTCGTGCTCGGGGAGGTCGCGACGCCCGTCGACGCCGTACATGATCTGCAGGTCTTCAGGGTCACCGGCGACCGCGCGCAGCAACCAGTCGCGCCATCCGACGATCTCGTCGTGGTAGCCAGACTCGACGAGCGCCTCGAGGGTCATGGCGGCGTCGCGCAACCAGCAGTACCTGTAGTCCCAGTTGCGCTCCCCGCCGAAGTCTTCGGGCAGGGAGGTGGTCGCCGCCGCGACGATCCCGCCGGTCGTGCTGCTCGTCAGGAGTCGCAGGACGAGCAAAGACCTGACGAGCGGCTCGCGGTAGGGGCCGGAGTAGGGAGTCTGACGGGCCCAGTCGTGCCAGCTGTCGGTCGCTGTGGCGATCACGTGCGCGACGGACAGCGGTGGGGGAGTCGCACCCCAGGACGGTGTCCAGGTCGAGGAGAACGTGAACCGTTCACCCTCGCTCGCCTCGAAGACGTCTCGGTGACGGTGGTCTTCGGCCCGCGGCAGCCGGGTGCCGCGCAGCAGCAACGAGTCTGGGCCGGCGACGGCGCGGATCGCGTGGCGCCCGGTCCGGTGGTCGTCGTCGACCCGGCTCACCCAGGGTTCGTAGGCGCCGTAGCCGAAGCGCACCACCCACTCGTGCTCGATCGTCACGTGGCCGTCGAGCACCTCGAGCTCGCGGACCAGGTCCGCCCGCCCGTCGCCGGGTGGCATGGCGTCGACGACGCGTGCCGTGCCTGTCGCCGTCGTGTAGGTGGTCTCGAGGACGAAGGAGTCGCC
>Ga0247813_10001253_pt1 | contig 19796 bp, 16 predicted proteins | sample UWRJL169409C1_FD_180719 | JGI IMG/M metagenome (GOLD analysis project Ga0247813, IMG submission 180719) | Plant litter microbial communities from Arlington Agricultural Research Station in Wisconsin, United States - UWRJ-L169-409C-1 | ecosystem: Environmental > Terrestrial > Plant litter >... | reverse complement strand
TTACCTGACCTGAATAAATTAATTCTTCGGGAACAAGTGCATCATAACTTTCTGGATATTTTTTGGCTAAATATTTTCCGAAAACGTCGTGACGGGCAGATGTTAATCCGTTGCTTCCCATTCCGCCGTTATAGCTTTTTTCGTAAGTTGCCTGACCAAAAGAGGTTAAACCCACTATTACGTCACCTGCTTTTATGTTTGCATTGTCTACAACATCGCTGCGTTTCATACGGGCGGTTACGGTAGAATCTACAATTATCGTACGAACTACATCGCCAACATCGGCAGTTTCTCCACCAGTTGAATGAATGGTTACGCCAAAAGATTTTAATTCGTTGATTAATTCTTCGGTCCCATTGATGATCGCTGAAATAACTTCGGCAGGAATTAAGTTTTTGTTTCTTCCTATTGTAGAAGACAGTAAAATATTATCTGTTGCACCAACACATAATAAATCGTCGATATTCATGATTAAGGCATCCTGAGCAATTCCTTTCCAAACCGAAATATCACCTGTTTCTTTCCAGTACATATATGCCAGTGACGATTTTGTACCTGCTCCGTCAGCGTGCATAATTAAGCAATATTCCTCATCCTGGGTAAGGTAATCGGGAACAATTTTGCAAAATGCTTGAGGAAATAAACCTTTATCGATATTTTTTATGGCGTTGTGTACGTCTTCTTTTGATGCCGAAACACCTCTTTGTGCGTACCTTTTGCTAGAATCTGAACTCATGAAACTTAGTTTGTGTTGATGTGGTGCAAAGATAATCCCTTTTTTTAATTCTCAGGGCTATACTATTTAAAATTGAATATTTTAAGGCACAAAAAAAATTCGGCAGGTTTTATAGCGCTGCCGAATTTCCTGAGTAAAATTGGTTATAAAATTTTGGCTCCTAAAAGTTACTCCCAATCGGGCATTGCCGTTCCTGAAAATAATACCACTCTGGAATTGACAACGCCCAAGGTTGTTTTTACACTATTTTTTACCGAAATACCATCATTAGAAGTATTGGTAAAAATTAATTCGGATTCGTTTGGAGAATATCTCACATCGAGATCGTTTGTACCTGCTGCTTTCTCTGTTGTAATTTGTGTAGCATTTCCGGATGCAAAACTGTATTCGAAAATTCTGGAATCTAACTGTCGGTAATTTGAACTTTCAAATCCTGAAACATCTCTGGTATAGATTATTTTTTGTCCTGTAATAGAGAAATTTAATCCGCCTACTGCCCCATTTTGACCCGAAAGAATGGTCGCTATCACCACTCCGGAAGGATTAATTACATAAATCTCAACATTATATCCGTTTGCATCATTTACTTTTAAAGCGATTTTTGATCCATCTGCACTCCAGTCACACTCTGATATAAATTTGCCATTTGGTGTCTGGAATATCTTGGTTAAACCGCTTCCGTCGTTATTGATTTTATATAATTTATCGAAATTAGGATAAATAAGTTCACTTCCTGAAGCATTCCAAGAATAACCTATATAATCTGAATTGAATCCGGCAATAGGCACTGAACTTGTTAACTTTTTAATTCCCGTTCCGTCATAATTCATGGTGTAAAGATCATTTTGAGAACCATTTGTTCCTATAAAGGCAATTTTCTTTACCAGATTATTTCTTCTTGGGCGCCAGTAATTTCTGTCTGAACTGGTTAGTTTATATTGTTTTCCACTATCATCGGCAGTAAAAATTACATTATTATCATTGATATTTTTGACAAACAAATATCGTGTTGCCGGAAAAGCAATTGTGGTAAATGTATTTACGGCGCTTAAAACTGGAGTATTTACCCCATCTGTAACTTCGATTTGCCAGTAGTATTTTGCTCCAAAAATTAAATCTGTCAATGTAAGTTTGTTCGCTTTTATAGCATCATAAACTTTTACCTCGTTGTTACTGTCGTTTCTAAGGGTTATCTTAAAAATTAATTCATCTTTATCCGGATCTGTATCCGTCCAGGTAAGATCTAACGAAACCGCCTGCGTTGTACTATTATCAACCGGACTTACCAATACCGGAACTGTTGGCGGCTTATTATTGGCTGATGCTTTTTTGAGTTCAAAAACCACTTGTGATGTATTGTTTGCTGTAACCGTTGCAGCTTCGAATTTTGCTATAAAACCCTCTTTTTGTGCCTGAAAAGAGTATTCGCCCACTTTTACATTCGAAACTGTAAATTTACCTTCAGCATCAGTAAAAACGGTACTTGTTGTGGGGCTTGAAAGGATTTTTACATTTTCCATTGGTTCAAAAGTATCTGCATTAACCACTCTTCCGGTGACAGTACCAAAAGCAGATTCTCCTATTTTTTCTTCACTACATGAAACCAAAAACAATAAAAAAAGTACACTTGTTATTTTATATAAATACTTCATTATTAATTTGTTTTTAAATTTAAACTTCATCGTTATATTTTTAAATTCTGATTTTCACAATCCCTTATTTTTTCTTCTTTGCAAAATAATAAGTAAGTCCTAACCCGAATTTATAGTAATAATCGTCACGGGTTCCGGCTTTTATATAATCGACATTATCACTAAAATTAATATTTTGCTCTCCAAACAATTTGATTCCAATTTTGTCTGAAACGAGATATTCAAGACCTAAACCATATTGAATTTTACCATAAGCATTTTCGAATTTCCTGTTTGTTGCATATCCGCCGCCTCCGTAGAGATAAGGTGTAAAACGATCTTTGGGGAGTAAAATCCATTCGAGATTAAGATCATAAGTGATATAACCTACGTCGAGTAAATTTTTATTGGCGAGATTGACCACATTTGTAGAAGCGCTTATATTAAAACCTGGAGTGATAAAAAATTTCAAGGCTCCACGTCCAAAAGGCCGTAAAAGCGGGTCTTGGTAATCGCCATCCATAAGAGTTGCACCGCCCGAAATTTCAATGGCAAATTTACTCCTTCTGTTTTCTAATTCTCTTCCGTAAAGCGCGGTTACATCAGCCGTTTTGGTTTCTTCGGCATATGCTTTTAGTAGATTATCAACTTCAAATTTTGGTGCATCTGCTTCCCAAATATTATCTTTTATTCCTTCTAAAACCAATGATTCTACCGCTTTTTCAATTGCTTCGGTAACCGCCATGTGTACGGGTTCATTAGTGGTATATCCGGTTTCGACTTCTAATAATCTTTTAAAATTTACATATCGAAATAAACTTTCATCAATTGCCTGAGACAAAATAGTTTTTGAGATATAAACTGATTTTAAAATTTTTCCGTTTGAGGTTGAAATCATTCTCAAATAAATGGTAACACGATCCTGACGGTATTTTACAGAAGCTCCGGCTCCAAAATACCGCGCTCCAAAACCTCCGGTAATAATATTAGAATCATACGAAACGATTCCGCCTTCTAATAAAACACCGGCATATAATAAAGGGGTTAATTGAGGCTCGTTTGGATTGGCATTTTTTACGTATTCCTGACGCGTGGCCCGAATCAGGTTTCGTTCCTGAAGTAAATTACCAATATTTTCGCGCTCAATTGGAATAAACCATTTAGAATCTTCCAGCGCTTTTATCAATATCGAAGTGGCGCCCTGAGTAACGGCGGTACTAAAACTGCTTCCGTTTTCCTGCGGTTTATATTGTCCGGTCTGGTCTCTGAATTTATAAACACCCACGACAACTTGCTCTTTTGGTTTTGGCAGATCTTTTAATAATGAAGTGGCAGGAGTTCCTTCTCCTAAAACTGCTTTTTGAACGCCGGTTGGCTGATTGTAATAAGCACCGCAACCCGAAAAAAGTAATCCGGATACTATAAATAAGTAGTGATGTAATCTCATGTTATTGATTTGGGATAATTACTTGAGTTTGTTCGCCGGTATTGGTATCTAAAATATTTAGAGTAAGTCCGTCTGCAGATGGGTAAACATCTACTGAATAGCTCCCGAAAGTATAGGAACCTTCTTTTATACCATCGGTCCCAAATTGCTGTTTGTATAGCGTACTTGAAATCTGACTTAATAACTGCGAATTTAAATTGGCTTTAAATCGCTCTAAGTCAGTTTGTGTTTTGGTTTCGGCTGTTTTATCTTTTTGCTTATTCTGAGCTTCGGCACTGCTCAAAAGCCATTGATAGTTAAAGGTATCTCCTCCAAAAGCCGGATTGACTGGTTTATAAACTAATGCCTGAGCATTTATAAACGGAGAAATAAGCAGGAATGCTGCCAGGGTGATTATAAATTTCATGTCGTTAATAATAAAATTAATACTGAGTGAAATACTTGCGCTCTTTTTCTTTTTCTTTCAGGTAAGTGAAGGTGGCATTTACAGATTCTTCTGCAACTGCATCCAAAAATTCATCATCTGGTCTTGCCAGAAACTCATAAACAACTTCATTGTCGATACTTATGGTTATGGATGTATTTCTTGCAAAACTATATTCTTCACCTATTGTGACTATTTTTTCAGCGTTGATTCCAATATCATTGTATTTGTAATAATACCTGTCGTAAAAATCTTTTCCCATTTTGGTTTTGGTATCGTCCGTAATAATTCCTCTTAACACAAATCCGTCAGCAGGCAATACAAGAACTTCTACATCTTTTTTTTTTCTTCACCCAAAACCACACGATCCTTTGCTATTATTTGTTTGTCTTCATCATAAAACAATAATAGTACAACTACCTCATCGTCTTCAGAAATATTAATCTGAGAAGTAGATAATTTTTGTTTTTCGTTTGGCTGTAAGGTAAAAATACCAACCTGGTCATTATTAGACTGATTATTACTTTTATTATTATTTTTTATAACAGACATCCTGTAGGCAGCTCCTCTGAGGACATCAGTAAGATTTTCTGCCGTACCGGTAATTTTTACATTACCCTCTACTTTTTCAATTTCCAGTTTTGCTTTTATTTTGTCTTGGGGGACCTGACCATATAGTATGGCAGTAAAAACAAGAAAAACGAAAGTAATATGTCGATATAAAAAACGCATGTTTAAATTTATTTATTAATAAGAATTACTGAAGCGCCATTTCCTGTCTGTGTAATTTTCATGTTTTTTGACAGCGAATTGGTTCCAATGCTTTGAATGTTTTGATTGTCTCCTTTTTGAATCATTTCCATATTTACATTATAATTGGTATGCAATGTAAAATCAGAAATTTTATTATTATCCCCTTGTTGAATAATGTTTTGGGTCAATGTTTTAGCACTTTTATCCAAAAACAATTCATTGCGGTCTCCGTTTTGATCTACAGCAACTTTTGTTTCATTTGATTTTAAAAATGCTCTCACTTTATTTAAATCGCCAATTTGCTGGATTTGAATTCCGGACTGAATTTTAGAATTTAAATTATTCTGTGCTTTTTTATCCATACTCGAAACCACACTAAAAGCTTTTTCTTTAGAATTAAAAACAGAAGAGCTGTATGGTTTAAAATCTGAATTATCCTCTTTTTCCTGAGCGTAAAATACAGGAGAAAAAAGCAAAAGCACTACAATATTTACAATGAAAGTTTTCATCTTTATTGATTTAGATTAAAAAATGAGATAGTCACGTTCTGTGACTATCTCATTTTTATTTTCATAAATTACATACCTGATTGGGTAACTGTAATTGTGTTCATGTTTCCAAGTGAAAATGCAACACTAGCATGAGATGCACCAGTTTGAGTTACAGTTGCAGTATTTTTGTTTCCAATTTGCAATGTGCTTTCTTTCAATTTAGTACCATCTTGTGTAGTTGTAGCTTTATTTTCATCACCATATTGATAGTGGTATGATTTGTTACCATCTGCTACAGCTGTACCTGCCGGAGCTTTTTGAGTTTGCCAAGATTGGTTTTTAACACCACCCTGAGTAGCATACGCATAATTACCATCACCATTTTGAGTTTGTGTAGCCTCATTAGTATTATGAGGAGCAAATGGTACACTTACTGCATTAACAGCTGCCAATTGAGCTGCATTGAAAGGAGCTCCGGTTGGTTTTTCATTTCCAGTTGTTCCTTGGTCAATAATAGCTTCATTGTGTTTTCCTGTTTGTACCTGAGTTGCTTTATCAAATCCTCCTAATGCTGATGCTGGAGCAGCAATTTGATCTTGCCAGATTGTTGCTTTATTCCAGTCTCCTGTTTGAGTTTGATACGCTTTGTTATCATGGTTACTTTGAGAAGCAAAAGCGGTGTTGTTGTTACCTTTTTGTTTTACATCTGCAGCATTGTTTTTAGCATTGTAAACGCCAGGTTGAATTCCCTGATAAACCTCTGATTTGTTCGAATCTCCTAATTGATCGATTTTGGAATCATTTGTTCCTCCATTTTGATTTACGATACCAGTGTCAGAGTTTCCTACCTGATTCACTGATGAAGTGTTTCCCTGTGCAATTGCTGCAGCCCCTACAAATAGCATCGCTGAGATGCTTAAAATTACTTTTTTCATAATAGATATATTTAATTGGTTATTAATACAACTTATTATGTAGGTCAGTGTGATTTGGGGGAAATCAAGCCATCAAAAAGCATCATTCGAAAATAAAATCAGAAGACTTATTTTCTTTCTTCCTGACCAAAATTAGAAAACTTCCTGAAAATCAAATCAAGTATAAATACCTATTTTACAATATGATAACTACTTTTCGATGAAATGTAAAACTATCTCGATGAACTACTGAAATCCAAAAAAACATAAGTAGGAAATTACCTAATTATTACAATTTCCTTACATTTACACCCTCAGATATGCTAAAAACAATGTTGATCTTCCTTTATTTTAACATTAAAACAAAAAAAAGCCCATCGTAATTCGATGGGCTTAATAGATTTGTTACATTACTATTATTTGATAAACAGTAGCTCTCTATACTTGGTTAATGTCCAGCTTTCGTCGTCTACAAGCAGTTCTAATTTGTCACAATGATTACGAATATCTTCAAAATAAGGTTTTACTTTATTACAATATGCTTCGGCCATTTTTTGTGCATCGGTCAAATGATTTGCCGTTCTTCTTTCGTCTGTCATCGCCAATACTTTAGAATTGATGCCTTCTATATGACCTGAAATTTCTTTGATTAAAACAATTTGTTCTTTTGCAATTGTTTCAAATTCTTTTCCGAAGATTTCTTTTAATCCTTTTACATTCTCTATTAATGTGTTTTGGTAACGAATTGCTGTTGGAATAACGTGGTTTCTTGCAATATCTCCCAAAACTCGTCCTTCGATCTGGATTTTTTTGGTGTATTCTTCCAATTCTATTTCGTAACGCGCTTCAGCTTCAACATGATTTAAAATTCCTAATTCAGAAAATAAGTCTAATGCTTGTTTAGAAACTTTAGCTTTAATTGCTTCCGGAGTAGTTTTAAAATTACTTAAACCTCTTTTTGCTGCTTCTTTTTCCCAACTGTCACTATATCCGTCACCTTCAAAAAGTATTTTTTTAGATTGTTTGATGTATTCTCGTAAAACATTAAAAATAGCATCATCTTTTTTCATGTCTTTCGACTCGATCAAAGTATCTACTTCTATTTTAAAGTCTTTAAGTTGTTTAGCCACAATCGCATTAAGTGTTGTCATTGAATTCGAACAATTCGAATTAGATCCTACAGCTCTAAACTCAAATTTATTTCCTGTAAAGGCAAAAGGAGATGTTCTGTTTCTGTCTGTATTGTCTAAAAGAACATCCGGAATTTTCCCTACTACATTTAGTTTTAAATCTGTTTTTTCTTCAGGTGATAATTTTCCTGTCGTTACACTTTCTAATTCAGATAAAACCTTTGTTAATTGCGCTCCAATAAAAACCGAAATAATAGCCGGCGGCGCTTCATTTGCTCCCAGCCTGTGATCGTTACTTGCTGTTGCGATGGACGCTCTTAATAACGTTTCATAATCGTTAACCGCTTTTATAGTATTAATAAAAAATGTCAAAAACTGTAAATTGCTCATTGGCGTTTTACTCGGACTCAATAAATTAACTCCCGTATCAGTTGCCAGTGACCAGTTGTTGTGTTTTCCTGAACCGTTTACACCTTTAAAAGGTTTTTCATGAAATAACACTTTAAAATCATGACGCTCAGCCACTCTTTGCATCACATCCATCAATAAAGAGTTGTGATCTACGGCAAGATTGGTTTCTTCAAAAATTGGCGCCAGCTCAAACTGATTTGGTGCCACTTCGTTATGACGTGTTTTTACCGGAATTCCCAACAACATACATTCCTGCTCTAAATCTCTCATGTACGTTAAAGCACGAGTTGGGATAGACCCAAAATAATGATCATCTAATTGTTGTCCTTTTGCAGAAGTATGTCCTAATAAAGTTCTTCCGGTCATCATCAAGTCGGGACGTGAATTTGCCAATGCTTTATCAATCAAAAAATATTCCTGTTCCCAACCTAAAGTTGCCGTTACCTTTTTTACGTTTTTATCAAAATATCGACACACTTCTGTCGCTGCCTCATCAATTGCAGATAATGCTCTCAATAAAGGTATTTTATTATCTAAAGCTTCTCCTGTATAAGCGATAAATACAGTTGGAATACATAAAGTTGTTCCGTAAATAAAAGCTGGAGATGTTGGATCCCAGGCTGTATATCCTCTTGCTTCAAATGTATTTCTGATTCCACCATTCGGGAAACTTGATGCATCCGGTTCTTGTTGTACCAATTGTGCACCGCCAAATTTCTCTACAGGATCGCTTCCATCATACGAAACTTCAAAAAAAGCATCGTGTTTTTCTGCTGTTGTTCCTGTAAGAGGCTGAAACCAGTGTGTATAATGTGTAACTCCTTTAGATAATGCCCATTCTTTCATTCCCATAGCAATATAATCTGCCAGTTTTCTGTCAATTTTAGTTCCGTGCTGCACCGCATCTCTAACTCCCTTTAAAGCATCAGAAGTTAAAAATTGCTTCATTGCTTTTTCATTGAACACATTTGCGCCAAAAATGTTAGATTTTCTGTCTATTTCTTCAAAATGTACTGGCTTTCTTGTAGAAGCATCTCTTAAAGCCTGGAAACGTAATGTTGACATGTATAATAAGTTTAAAATTTGTAATAATTTTTACTAAAAAAAGAGCAACAAATATAAACAAATAAAAAGCCTGTTTATAAGATAAATTTGAGATTTTTGTTCAACGATTTTTCAACGTAAGACGCTTTTTTCAAAGAATAATGAATTTGATTTGAAGAAATGTAACAAAATACTTCAGTATTATTCATTAAATAAACATTTTTTCATAATTCCTTAACCCTGATTTGTAAAAAACGAGTGTAATTTTTACGAATTTATTTTTTAATAGTGTTAAAAATTGCTTTTTTAAAAATATACCCCTCAGAAAATTGCGCTTATCCAAAAAATAATAGCGAGCTAAACAAAACAGCCCCCTAATTTTTACGGCTAAAAAAATAAATCTATATTTGACCCAACGAAAAAAACAAAAAAATTAATTTATATTATTATGGCTAAAATTAAGTTAGAGTACATTTGGTTAGATGGATATGAACCAACTCAAAATCTTAGAAGTAAAACTAAAGTTGAAGAGCATGAAAATTTCAAAGGAACATTAGAAGAACTTGGAAACTGGTCATTTGATGGTTCATCAACAAAACAAGCCGAAGGCGGATCTTCAGACTGTCTATTAGTACCAGTTGCAATTTATCCAGATCCAACTCGTATCAACGGATATATCGTAATGTCTGAAGTTATGTATGCTGATGGAACTCCACACCCTTCTAACGGTAGAGCTACAATTGATGATGATAATGATGATTTTTGGTTTGGTTTCGAACAAGAGTATTTCATCATGGATACTAAAACTTTATTGCCATTAGGTTTCCCTGTTGGAGGATATCCTGCTCCACAAGGTATGTACTACTGCTCTGTAGGTGGAAAAAACACTCACGGAAGAAAATTAGTAGAAGAACATGCTGACTTATGTATCGCTGCCGGACTTAACTTTGAAGGTATCAACCAAGAGGTGGCTTGCGGACAATGGGAATTCCAATTATTCGCTAAAGGTGCTAAAAAAGCCGGAGACGAAATTTGGGTTGCTCGTTACTTACTAGATCGTTTGACTGAAAAATATGGTTACTATATAGAATACCACCCAAAACCACTTGGAGATACTGACTGGAACGGTTCTGGTATGCATGCTAACTTCTCTAACGAAGTATTAAGAACATGTGGATCTAAAGAAACTTACGAAAAAATATGTGAAGCTTTCCGTCCTGTTGTTGCAGAACACATTGCAGTTTACGGAGCTTACAACGACCAACGTTTAACTGGTAAACACGAAACTGCTTCTATTCACGATTTCTCTTATGGAGTATCTGATAGAGGAGCTTCAATCAGAATTCCTTTATATACAGTTCAAAAAGGCTGGAAAGGATACCTTGAAGACAGAAGACCAGCTTCAAACGGAGATCCATACAAAATTGCTGCAAGAATTATCAAAACTGTAAAATCAGCCCTATAATTCAAAGCTTAGATTATATCTTAAAAGTGCCATCGTAATTGTTGGCACTTTTTTTTATTTATCATCATTTTGACAGTCACAAAACTTTGTCAAAGTTTTAAACTTTGACAAAGTTCTTATCTCACTCAAACCTCACTGCCACAAGAGTTAGGATAGCGAAGTTTTATTCAGAATTTCAACATAAGTTTTTGATAATTAATTTTTAAGTTAAACTTCAAAAACTATCTTTGTAAATCATTTAAAAAAAGTATCATGATAGTCTGGATTTTGTTTTTATTAGCCGTTGTTTTTATTCTTGCTTTAGACTTGGGTGTTTTCAATAAAAATCCCCATATTATTAGTACCAAAGAAGCAAGTAAATGGACACTTATTTGGGTGACTTTATCCTTCCTGTTTTCAGGAGTAATTTACTGGCTTTACACTACAGATTACATTGCAAATCCCGACAATCTAAAACCCGCCGTAGCTTCTATGAAGTTTATTACCGGTTATTTGATCGAGCTGTCTTTAAGTGTAGACAATATCTTTGTGATTGCGATTATTTTCGCCTCTTTCAAAATTCCGCAAAAATACCAACACCGCGTTTTATTCTGGGGAATCCTTGGTGCCGTAATCTTCCGTGGATTAATGATTTTCTTTGGCGTTATGCTCATCAATAAATTTGCGTGGACTACTTATGTATTTGGACTTTTCCTGCTTTTTACTGCAATAAAAATGTTGTTCTCCGGAGAAGATGATGATTTCCAGCCAAAAGATTCTTTTGTATACAAAACATTAGGTAAAATTATTCCGATCACTGCTGAAATGGATGGTGAAAAGTTTTTCATTTCAACAAAAACTGCCAAAAGAGCTGCAACTCCATTATTTGTAGCCCTTATTGTTATCGAAGTTATGGATGTTCTTTTTGCTGTAGATAGCGTTCCTGCCATCTTAGCCATTACATCAGATCCGTTTTTAGTATTCAGTTCTAATATATTTGCCATTCTTGGATTACGTTCTATGTATTTCTTCCTGGCAAATATGCTGGCAAAATTCAGTTACTTAGAATATAGTCTGGTAGCCATTTTAGCCTTTGTTGGATTAAAAATGTTACTTCACGAATGGATTCACGTTCCAGAATGGGCTTCATTAGGATTTATTGCACTTTCGCTTTTAGTAGGGATTTTGGTTTCTCTTAAATTCGGAAAAGAAAAAGAACTTACTGATACTGATTTAGAACAGGAATAATATTCTTGAAACATATATTTATAATAAAGGCTATCCCAAAAGATAGCCTTTTATTTTAGTCAACATTTATTACTTGATAGATAATTAATCGGTAACACAAATCGTTCTAATTGATCGAAAAAATTTTGTTACTTCTATCAAAGAGAGACTCGAACGATAGTAAATAGACAGAGTAAATTACACAAGAAAGCAGATAAAGATTGGGGTTTCGTTGCGGAGTTAATAGCGGAGATTCCTCGTTCCTCGGAATGACAAGATTGAGGATAAATACATATATTCATAAAAAAAGGAAATCTTGCGATTTCCTTTTTATGTACACCGTTTAAGTATTAAAACTTAATTTCTTTTATCTGAGTCTCACTCAACTTAGCCGCTTTCATGACATCTGAAAAATTATTCTTATTTACTTTTGCTGCAAAATCAGCTGGAACAACAACAATTCTGAAAATTTGATTAAATCTAAATGAATTCAGTTCTGGATCAGAAAGACTATTACCATTCATATAAATATCAACGAAAGAATCACTAAATGTGAAATCAAAAGAAAAATTTCTAGTTCCATCATCATAAAAATGAGTTTCTGGTAAAAACTCCCAAATATCTCTACCGGTATCAACTCCTGCGAATCGATAAACTAAAACAACATCAGAGTCAACTAATCTTTGAGGAAAATTAAATCTAACTCTATAATTATTTTGCGGATTTGTACTAGGATTGAAATTATAATAGTTGCTAGATGTATTTTCATAAACTGTTCCCACAATGTTAAACCCATCTTGTCCCGGAGGCCCTTCCGGTCCTTCACAGCTTGAAAAAACAATTAATCCAACAACTGCGAATAAGGTAAGTATCTTTTTCATAATTTTTATTTTTTTAAGTTTATACATAAAGGTATTCCAAAAATCAAACCAAAAAAAGCTTTTTGAGTGATTCCTTACTAAAAGTTGTATTATTTTTTTGCAACCACCTGATTTTTAAGCAAGATTTTATTAAAAAACAACACATGATAAGGCAGTGAATTTTCCCAATAATCCCACGTATGAGCTCCGGGACGTTCGGTATAATCGTGATCTACTTTATTATATACTAATCTTCGGTGTAATTCTCTGTTGGGTTCTATCAAAAAATCATCCACTCCACAATCGATAATCAAAGGAAGTTTATTGGCTTTTATTTTATCCAACATTCCCATTACGGCATATTTTGCATACATTTCTGAGCTGTCGCTTTTATCTCCAAAAACAGGCTGCATCAATTTTACTACCTGTGCCGAAGATTCACGATTGAGCATCGTACTCATATCTACCGCACCGCTCATACTTCCGGCAGCGCAAAACAATTCCGGATGTTTGGCAGATAAATACAAAGCACCATGACCTCCCATAGAAAGTCCCGTGATCACTCTTCCGTTTCGGTTACTTATCGTTCTATAGGTTTTATCTACTTTTTGAACCACTTCCTGTGTAATAAAAGTCTCAAACTGACTTTCTTTATTTACAGGACTATCCAAATAAAAGCTAAAAGTTTCACCTTCAGGCATTACAATAATAATATTATACTGATCAGATAAATTTTGAACTAGTTTTTTATTTGGTGTACTTTTCAGCCAATCACTAAAATGTCCGTAAGCACCATGCAACAAGTACATCACCGGAAATGCTGATTTGCTTTTTGCATACGAATTAGGTAGAACAACCGCTGCTTTATAGGTTTTGCTCATGGCTGTACTGGCAACTTGTAAAGTATCTACTTTTGCGGCGTAACTCATTGAAGAAGCGCATAAAAGAACTGTAAATACTAGAATTCTAAAGTTTTTCATATCTATATTTTTTCAATTTTGGGATTGTAAATATAGCTTTTTCCGTGTAAATTATATGAAAAATCCGACTGGTTTTTCAGCAACTTAATTATGCATTTGTTATATTTTTTTCCACAGATAAAATGATTTTATGGATTATTTAAAATGGTTGCCACGAATTGCTCGAATTTTCACGAATAGGATTACGGATAATTTGTTGCGGAAAAAAAAGCCACAGATTAAATGATTAAAATGATTTTTTTTAGCTGCGAAAAGGCTACCAAAACGCGACCTAAGGAAACAAGCGAAGCAATTACATGAATTTTCACGAATTGTATTACGGATAATTTGTTGTAAAAAAAAGACACAAATTAAAAAATCATTTTAATCTGTGGCAAAAAAAATATCAGCATCCATTTAATTCGTGAAATTCGTGGCAAAAAAATAGACACAGATTAAAAAATCATTTTAATCATTTAATCTGTGGCAAAAAAAAAAAAAAAAAAAAAAATCAGCGGTAACCAGTTCAACCCGCTTAACCCGTGGCCCATTAAATCCTAAAACAAAAAAACCATTCGCCGCAACGAATGGTTTTAAATATAAATTAGATTATTTCTTACCAGATTACTACTCGCAAACTATCTGGCTGATACATTTTATCTCCTTTTTTGACATTAAATGCTTTATGAAATTCAGGAATATTACTCAAAGGTCCATTCACCCTAAATTGTTCCGGAGAATGTACATCAGTCATAATTTGGTTGATTTTTGATTCGTCTCTTCTGTTGATCATCCAGGAATACGCATAGGCAAGGAAATAACGCTGCTCCGGAGTTAACCCGCTAATTTTTTCCTTGTTTTTAAATTGCGCTGTTTTCTGGAATGCTTCATAACCCATAATTACGCCGCCTAAATCAGCAATGTTTTCACCTTGAGTGGCATCTCCGTTTACATTTTTGCCCAATATTGTATATGCATTGTACTGATCTACTATTAATTTGGTTTTTGCTTTAAATTTTTTCAAATCTTCAGCTGTCCACCAATTGTTTAGGTTTCCTTTTTCGTCATATTGGCTTCCCTGATCATCAAAACCATGCGTGATTTCATGCCCAAAGAAAGAACCTCCAATAATTCCGTACAAAATAGCATCGTCCGGCATACGCCCTTCATAACCCGGAACAATAATATTACAAGCTGGAATTACAATTTCGTTGTTACTTGGGTTATAGTAGGCATTGTAAGTTTGTGGCTGCATCACCCATTCGTTTCTGTCTACCGGTTTCCCGTATTTATTGATCATGTATTTATAATCCCAAATATTGGCACTCATAACATTCCCACAATATGATTTTCGATCTATAGAAAGTGCACTCATATCTTTCCATTTATCAGGATATCCCAATTTCATGACCATTTTGCTCAACTTGAATAAAGCTTTCTGTTTAGTAGGTTCACTCATCCAATCCAGTTTTTTGATGTGCGAAGCAAATACATCACGAATGTTGTTTCCAACCTCCAATAATTTTTCTTTAACTCCTTTTGGCATATAATCACTCACATACACCTGACCTATTAATTCTCCTAAAGAAGAATCAGTTTGCTCTACTACTCTTTTCCAACGTGGTTTTTGAGTTGTTACACCATTTAATGTTGTGGCATAAAACTTGAAATTTTCTTTTTCGATAGCGGCATTCAGGTAAGGCGCATATGAACTTACAAGATTCCACTTCAAATACGTTTTCCAATCTTCGATCGTATATTTTTTTATCGTAGTATTTAGAGCTGTAAAGAATTCCGGCTGTCCAACTATTACAGTATCTGCTTTTGCAATACCTAAAATTGGCAATACTTTTTTCCAGTCGATATCCGGTGTAAGCGAATTGAATTTTTCTACCGAAAGTTTGTTGTAATTTTTTATAGGATCACGCAGTGCTTCTAATTTTCGGGATGATTTTGCCAATTCGGTTTCGAGTTTCATAATCGTTGCAGCATTTTTTACCGCAACTGATTCTTCTTCTCCCGTAAATCGCATCATCTTTTTAAGATGTGCTACATAAGCCGCACGAATTTCTACATTTCGCTTGTCGGCATCGAGATAGTAATCCCGCTGTCTCATTCCTAAACCGCCTTGCCCGAAAAACAGCGCATATTTTGTACTGATTTTATCATCTTGAGAAACATAAAATGTAAACGCCGGATCTGCTCCTACAGTTTGCAAATGCGCAATGGTATTGATTAATCCAGAAACATCTTTAATTTCGTTGATTTTTTTGATCTCAGCATTTAACGGAGACAAACCTGCTTTTTCAATTGCAATTGTGTCCATTCCTGAAGCATAAAAATCACCTATTTTTTGTTTGTTGCTTCCTTTTGCTGCCGCTTCATCTTTGGCAGCGTTTTCGCAGATATTTTTAATTTGCCCGTTAATCGTATCCACCACAGTTCTCATGATTCCGTTACTACTGTCTGTTTTCGCAATAGGATTTTTTTTGAACCATCCATTATTGGCATAATTAAAAAAATCATCAGCCGGATTGATGGTGGTGTCGCGATTGGTAATCAAAGGATCTGAAAATGCGACTTCTTTTTTATGACAGCTAAAAAAAGTCATTCCGATAAGAAGGAATGTAGCAGGTTTAAATAAATTCATTCAGTTATAAATTTTGGTTGATGGACTAATTATTTACTTGTTATAATTTAAGTACAACAAGTATGTAAATATAATTTTTATAACAACAGATCGTAAAAAAAAAAATCCAAATTTTAAATTTTAAATTCCAAATTCCAATACTGAACTTAATCGTGATTGGGGAAAATTCAAAATTTTAAATTCCAAAAAAAAGCTTCGACTACGCTCAGCTAGACATAATAAAAAAGTTTGCCACGAATTTCACAAATTAACACGAATTAATATTTTCATTTTACTTAGAAAAAATTAGTGCTGATTTGTGGAATTCGTGGCAAAAAATATAAAGCTTCCTCCTATGGAATTAGCTAATAATTATTTTGTGTTCGTGACGGTATTGCGAAGCGCTTTTACCGGTGTATTGTTTGAAGGATTTACTAAAATGACTGAAATTATTAAAGCCGCTTTCGTAACACACTTCATTTATACTTATTGGTTTTTCGGCCAATAATTTTGATGCGTGTACCAAACGATATTCATTTACAAACTCTGTAAAGGTTTTATTCGAAATCTTCTTAAAATAACGGCAAAAAGATGGTGTCGTCATACTTACCAAGCTCGAAACTTCGTCTATCGCGATAGATTCCTGAAAATGATCTTTTACGTAATTAAAAACAACATTAATACGATCATTATCCTGTGTTTGCAATTCTAACGAAAAACCATCAGCATTCAGCACAGTATATTCGTCAGAAGAATCTAATTCGTCTAAAACACTCAAAAGCGTTAGTAAGCGTTCAAACGGAAGCTGATTTTCCATCATCTCGATTTTCTTACCTATTCTTTTTTTAGTTTCTCCTCCAAAAGCAATTCCGGCTTTTGCCTGACTGAAAAGATTCTGAATCTTTTTCATTTCGGGAGCAACAAAAAAATCATTCCCTAAAAACTCAGGTTTGATATGAATAACGGTTTCATTAATGTTTCCCGTTTGTTCATTCGTAAAACCACAATGTGGCAAATTAGCACCTATAAGTATCAAACTACCATTCGTATAATAAGAAACATGGCTTCCTATTTGTCTTTTCCCTGCCCCACCATTTATATAAACCAACTCAATTTCTGGATGATAATGCCATAAATGAGCTTTACTATTGGTCTTTTCGGCGTGTTTTGTGTAAGTAAAAGAACTTCCGTATGAGTTTGATATCACTTCAAGAGCTGGGGCAATTGTCTTCATGATAATTCCTTTAAAAAATAATAGCAAATTTAACAAAAAGACCTAATATAATTTAAAAATTAACCTATAACGGTTTCGTAAATGAGAATTTTGCATAATAATCATTAAAAGTTAAATCGTCAAATTATCGCATAAGATGATTTTTTTTAACGATCCGTATTTTTTTGGTGTTTTTTTTTCATAAATCGTATTTAGTAGTGTGATTTAATGCGCATACCTGATATTTGTAAGAATAATAGAACTTTTAATCAAATGTTAATTTTATTGAATAATTGAAAAATAACAGCCGAATTAACAAAAAAACCAAATATAATTCAAAATTTAACCTATAACGGTTTCGTAAATGAGAATATAGCACATAAATTGGAAAACACAGTTGTGAAAAAAAAGCAATGCCCGGAGTAATTTAGCATCAGAAAATTAGAACAAACAATTTAAACAAATAGATATGAAAAAGATATTAAAATTAAGTTTAGTGATCGCAGTACTTTTTACAGGAATGAACACTTATGCAATTGATGGTAATGATAATGGTGCAGTTGATTTTAACCTTCACGTATTAAAGGCTAATGGAAAGCTAATTACATTTGCTTTAAACCAGGTTAAAAAAGCAAGCATAAGTATTTATGATAAAAACAATAGTTTAATCTATTCTGAAAATGCTTCTGGTAAAGACGGAATTTTAAGAACTTTTAGTTTAGAAGAACTTCCAGCAGGAACTTACTTCTTAGAAATTGAAGACAGTGTTAAAAAAGTAAGACACGAAATTACAATTAATGATAATACATCTGTATTGTCTACAAAAGCAGTTTCGTCAGCATATAAAGCAAATACAATTGCTCAAAATTCAAGCGTAGCAACACGCTAAAAAAGTTTATACTTCTCATAAAGTATAAAAATGAGGTTAGATAGTTAGTAAAGTTAAAAACATGATTGTTTTGAAACAGCTCTTTGTGGTTATTGAGCTGTTTTTTTTGTGCCATACTTTTTTTTGATTTGCCACAAAGGCACTAAGACGCAAAGTTTGTTTTTTTTTATTTAAACGCAAAGAGCGCAAGGATATACGCAAAGTTCGCAAAGTTTTACATTTACAAAGCTTTGCGAACTTTGTGTTTTTTATAAAATCCTTTACATATAATCTTTGTGCTCTCTGTGGTAAAAAAACTTGGTTCATGTTGAAATGAAAATTAAACACAAAGGACACTAAGAATTTCAGCTGTGATCGCGCTCAAAAACACGGAGCTCACAAAGCTTTGTCAATATAAAGCTTAAGTTCCGAAGATACCGCGTTTGAAAATCCATCACAAAATAAATGAAATATTATTATGAAAAAGATGACCCTAGCCCCAATAGTTCCGAAGCTTCGGGAGAAAATCCTTTGTGTCCGCCGCGGCGGACACAAAAGATTGAAACGGATAGCGGGATTAGCTCCTGAAAAAAGATTTGCTTTTTATCATAGATCGAAATGACAAAAATGAGCATAAAAAAATCCGTTTTTATCTGCGTTTTCGCTTTAGCGAATCCGTGTCATCCGCCTACCATCTCAATATTAATCCACAAAACTTTTGTAAGAAAAGGAGATCAGTCAATGTTATCTCATTTTAAACAAAACATTAAAAAATAATAACCAAATTAACAGAAACGATAAAAATAATTCAAACTTTAACCTATAACGGTTTCGTAAATGAGAATATAGCATCGAAATTGGAAAACAGAGTTGTGAAAAAACACATACATCCGAAGTAATTTAGCATCAGAGAATTAGAACTATTAATTTAAAACTAAATACCATGAAAAAGATTTTAAAATTAAGTTTAGTATGTGCGGTACTTTTTACTGGAATGAGTACTTATGCAATTGACGGGAATGAAGATTTTAATCTTCACGTATTAAAGAATAATGGAAAACTAATTACGTTTGCCCTTAATCAGGTAAAAAAAGCCCACTTAGCAATCTATGATCAAGAGGGAACTTTAATTTACTCTGAAAGTGCTTCAGGTAAAGATGGAATTTTGAGAACTTTTAGCTTAGAAGAATTTCCTGCCGGAACTTACTTCCTTGAAATTGAAGATAATGTAAAAAAAGTGAGACACGAAATTACGATAACAGATGATACAACTGTATTATCAAAAAAAGCAGTTTCATCAGTTTACAAATCAGGTAATGCTGCAAAAAATACAAGCGTAGCAGTACGCTAAAAAGTTATACTGCATACAGTATAAAAATGAGGTTAGATAGTTAGTAAAGTTTAAAACGAGAAATTCGTTTTTAGAACAGCTCTTTGTGGTTATTGAGCTGTTTTTTTATGCCCAATTTTTAACTAAAATTTATCGCCGGTTTATTTTTCGAAAACTATTCTTAATAAATATAAAACTGTGATATTTAAACCATTAAAAAACAGGAACTAAAAAACATCCAAGAGCCCAGTAATTACGTACATAGTTCAGCCAAAGCACAGAAAC
>Ga0247813_10001252_pt1 | contig 19801 bp, 18 predicted proteins | sample UWRJL169409C1_FD_180719 | JGI IMG/M metagenome (GOLD analysis project Ga0247813, IMG submission 180719) | Plant litter microbial communities from Arlington Agricultural Research Station in Wisconsin, United States - UWRJ-L169-409C-1 | ecosystem: Environmental > Terrestrial > Plant litter >... | reverse complement strand
GCACTTTTTGCAATTGGCCGTCACTAATTTCGTAATGCTTTTTTGTTGCTAAATATTCGATTTGTGTTAGTTGCATTGCCTCCTGAACTTTCTCAATATCGGTTGGAGTTAAAGTTCCAATCCAATTTGTGTACGGCTGGCGTCCTAAAGCAACTAACTCAAAAACGGTAAGATTACTGGGTGGCAATTTCTCGGTTAAAACCAAACTTAAATTCTGTGCCAGATCTAAAGATTTATACGTGTTTATGTTGTTATCATTCAAGAAAACATCACCCGACAAGGGTTGCTGAATTCCTGTAATAGTTCTTAATAATGTCGATTTCCCAATTCCGTTTGCTCCAATTAAGGAAATGAGTTTTCCGGAAGCTAAATTTAAATTTAAATCTTCTGCAATTGTCACAGTTGCTTTCTTGGTTTTATAACCAATATTTAGATTTGAAGTTTTTAAGATACTACTCATTTTTTTTTTAAAGTTGCTAAGGTTGTGAGATACTAAGCTGCTAAGTTTTCACACAGATTAAAATAATCTGCGTAAATCCGTTTAATCCGCGTAACCTGTGTTCTAAATAAAATTACTGAAAATTTCTTTTTCGCATTAATAACCAAACTACCACCGGCGCTCCAATTATAGACGTAATCGCATTAATTGGCAACGTCGTTTCTAATCCCGGTAATTGTGAGGCGATATCACAAAACAGCATAATAATTCCGCCATAAAAAAGCGTACTCCAATATAAAACTGCATGGTCGCTCGTTTGAAAAGTCAGCTTAGCAATATGTGGAACAGCCAGACCTATAAAAGCTATTGGACCGGCAAAAGCAGTAATGCTTCCGGCCAGAATACTAGTTGCAAATATGATAATCAGTCGCGCTTTTTTATAATCTAAGCCCATGCTTTTAGCGTAATTTTCACCTAAAAGCAATGCATTTAAAGGTTTTATACTTGCCGCACTTAAAAGCAAACCCAAACCCACACAAACGGCTAAAACAGAAATCGATGTCCAGGAAAGATTCCCAAGACTTCCTAATGACCAAAAGGTAAATTTTTGCAATTGCTCTGCCGAACTAAAATAAGTTAAAACGCCCACAATAGCACTGGTAAAACTGCCAAACATAAGCCCGACAATTAATATTGCCATTGTGTTTCGTAATTTTTGTGCGACCAGTAAAACCAATAACAAAACCAAAACACTTCCTAATGTTGAGGCAATTACAAGTCCGTAAGGCGATAACAAAACAGCAGTTAAAAACGAAGGCAAAAATCCTGCTCCTAAAATAACAATGGCAACCGCTAAAATTGCTCCCGAAGTTAATCCTAAAACATCTGGTCCTGCTAACGGATTTCTAAATAATGTCTGCATTAGTAAACCGCTTATTGACAATCCTACTCCAACCAAAAAAGCGGTTATGGCTTTTGGCAAACGGTAATTAATTATAATATACTCCCATGTTGATTTACTTGCCTGACCGCCGGTTAAACTCGTATAAACTTCTTTAAACGGAATCGTAATAGACCCCAGACTAATATCCAGAAAAAACATACATAATAGCACTAAACCAAGTATAAAAAACAGGATTGTATTTCGTTTAGAATTTATCAATTCGTCTTAATTTAATTTAGAGGCAAAAGTAAATTCGTAGCTTGGCAATAAATCAGGATGAAAAATTTTGATATAATCTTTCAAAACTAAGTCAGGGCGGCTTGGTGCCAATTCATAATAAACTGTTCCTCCGGTTGCCCCAAATTTGCCTTCAAAAGTATATACGTTTTTATTTTTAAAAGCATCAAACTGACTGTAATGCGGATTCGTTTTTTCTATTTCTTCCAATGTTTTAAACGATCCAGAAGCTATCCAAAAATTTGCTGTTTTGGCCTTAACTAATATTTTTTCAAAAGATAAACCTTCACTTCCTGTTCCTTTTAAATCAGCCCATAAATAATTTGCCTGAGCATCGCTCATAAATTGTGCTACCCAGCTGTTTCCTTTAGCTACATACCAAACATCCTGATACATAGAACCATATAAAACAGTCGAAGTTGCAGGTTGATCTGCTACTAATTTTTTTGCCTGATTGTAGCTTTCTACAATTTTATCAAACAATTCTTTGGCTTTGTCTTCTTTACCAAACAATGCGCCGTAAAGTTTTATCCATTCTGCTTTTCCCAGCGGCGATTGTTCCATCCAGTCGGCCTGGATAAAAACTTTTAAACCGCTTTTTTTCAAATTATCCAGCATCGGATTATTATTGTCAACTCCAAAAGTAACAATCAAATCGGGCGATAATTCTATTAATTGCTCGATATTCAATTTTTCGTTTTGACCTACGTTTTTAACAGCACCTTTGTCGATTAAAGCTCTTGTTTTTTCTGAAGAAACATAATCAGTATGCGGAAAACCAACTAATTTATCTTCAACATCAAGCATTTCCAGAAACGGAATATTTGTTGTTGAAGTTACCACAACAGATTCAAGCGGAACATTTATCGTGGTATATTTTTGTAAACTATCCGGAACTTTAGCTTCCTTTTCTTTTAAAACATAAGTGAATTCGGCATTTGCATTTGGCCACGGATCGGACACCGTAACCACAGAATAACCGTCGTGTTTAACGATCGAAAGTCCTGAAGCGTACTCAATACTATTTTGTGGAATTTTAGTTTTTGCTGTCTCTAAAGTTTCTGTTTTCTTACATCCAACGAGAAGAAAAAGTGGTAAAACAAAAAATAATTTAGGAAATAAATGTTTCATATGTGGGTTATGTTGCTTTATAGACTCTGTATAGTTGATTTTGGTAGTTTATCTGATTTAAACCAATACAATCTGATAATTATGTATTTCAATACTGACAAAGGTAACGCAAATTATATTTTTTTTATTTACCTTTATTCTTACAAAAACCAAATTTATCTTTACTTTCTATGAATACCACAAAAACCAAAATTTGCTCGAGTTGCGACTCTGCATTTAGTTGCGGAGATATTTCTGTTGAAAACAAATGTTGGTGTAACGACTATCCTCCTATTTTTAATCTTTCTGACGGCGCCGACTGCCTTTGTCCCTTATGCTTTAAAGAAGCCTGCATTGATAAAATTGATGCTTATGTAGAAACGATGACCCCAAAAAGAGCACTACAAAACAAAGCATTATCTTTACCAAAAACCGAAAAACTAATCGAAGATCTTGATTTTTATATTGAAAATGGCAACTATGTTTTTACGACCTGGTTTCATTTAAAAAGAGGAACGTGCTGCGGAAACAATTGTCGGCATTGTCCATATTAACAATTATGAGTTATGAATTATTAGTTATAAATTCATTTCTCGAAAATCTGATTGGTCTTTGCGTTAGGGATAGAAGCGGTATCCTTTTATTTTTTTTCTTTAAAAAAATAAAAGATAAAGCGGATAGCCCGACCCTTGGGGAACGCCATAATAATTCATAACTTAAAACTTATAACCCATAATTAAAAAAAATGATCTACCTAATCACCGGCGGCGAGCGTTCAGGAAAAAGCAATTATGCTCAGAATCTGGCTTTGCAGTTTTCAAATTCTCCTATATATGTTGCAACTGCAAGAAAGTGGGATGAAGATTTTCAACACAGAATTGACAGGCACCAACAGGAACGCGACGAACGCTGGACAAATATTGAAAAAGAAAAACATTTAAGTGAAATTGATTTTTCAGGAAAAGTGGCGCTCATTGATTGCGTTACGCTTTGGCTCACCAACTTTTTTGTCGATCATAAAAATGATGTAGACTTAAGTCTGGAAGAAGCAAAAAAAGAATTTCTGTCTATCATCAATCAGGAAAATGTTACCTTAATTATTGTCACCAATGAAATTGGAATGGGTGTTCACGCTCCAACCCACGTTGGCAGAAAATTTACCGAATTACAAGGGTGGATGAATCAGTTTTTGGCAGCAAAAGCAGATGAGGTGATTTTGATGGTTTCCGGAATTCCGGTCAAGATAAAGGGGTTATAATTTCAAAATTAAATAGCAGTAATTAAATAATTCTATAATATAAATTACAAATTTTGTCCTGACTTTGTATTAAAATTTTAGTTTGGAATTTAAAAATTGTAACTTTATAAGTTATGAGCCATTTAGACGATATATTAAAAGCACGCCGCGACACACGACATTTTAGAAATGATGCAGTTCCTGATGAAGTAATCGAAAAAGCACTGCAAGCCGGACATTGGGCACCATCTGTTGGTTTGACGGATGCTACGAGATATTTTCTTATTAAATCGGCAGAAGTAAAAGGTGCTATTAAAGAGCTGTTTTTAGATTATAATAAAAAAGCGGAGGAACTCACTGACAATCCAGAACAAAAAGAACATTATAAATCGCTGAAACTCGAAGCGATTGAAGAAGCACCAATCGGACTTATTATTGCGTATGACAGAGCTGTTTTAAATCAGTTTACTATTGGCACCGTTGGTAGTAATGAAGCTGTAAAATTTAGTTCGGTTTGTGCGGCGCAAAATATCTGGCTTTCGCTTACAGAGCAAGGTTACGGAATGGGCTGGGTTTCAATTTTGAATTATTATCAGTTTAAAAAAATCCTTGATTTGCCAGAAAATATAGAGCCTTTAGGATATTTCTGCATCGGCAAACCAGCAACAAACTACAACAATCAGCCCATGTTGCAGCAGCTAAACTGGAAACAAAAATCGGAGGCTGCGAATTGTACAGAAATAAAGAATATCGTTGAAAATCCTGTTCTGGATTTTGAAGTGAAACATCAAACAGAAGTCGGAAATTCAGATAATTTCAGGACACTTTTGCAGGACAAAATAGACTCTAAAACCAAACCTCTTGGCGCTTTGGGAACTTTAGAAACGCTGGCTTTTCAATTAGGAACTGTTTTTGAAACGCTAACTCCAAAAATTACAAACCCAAATATTGTCGTTTTTGCCGCAGATCACGGAATAGCAAATCATGGTGTTAGTGCTTATCCGCAAGATGTAACACGCCAAATGGTGGGTAATTTTCTGGAAGGCGGTGCAGCGATCAATGTATTTTGTCAACAGAATAATATTCAGCTATCAATTGTTGATGCCGGCGTAAACTACGATTTTCCAACAAATTCCAATTTAATCCACGCTAAAATAGCAAAAGGAACTCAATCTTTTTTACACATTCCCGCAATGAGTGAAACGGAATTGCAGTGGAGTTTTGAAAAGGGAAAATCTATTATTGAAACTATTGCAAAAACGGGCTGCAATTGTATTGGTTTTGGCGAAATGGGAATTGGAAATACTTCAACAGCTGCTGTTTTAATGAGTCTCTTAACAGGATTCTCTATAGAAGAATGCGTAGGAAAAGGAACGGGAGTTGAAAACCAAAAATTATTTGACAAACAACATATTCTAAAAAAAGCAATTAAGAATTATTCCGGTCAAGCCGAATTGATGCAGCAACTCGCCTACTTTGGCGGCTTCGAAATCATACAAATGGCCAGTGGAATGTTAACCGCTTTTGAAAATAAAATGATAATTCTGGTTGATGGATTTATTTGCAGCGTTGCTTTTTTAATAGCTTCGAAAATAAATCCGGACATTCATAAAAATGCTGTTTTCTGTCATTGTTCTGCCGAAAAAGCGCATCAACAACTGCTTGATTATTTAGATGCAAAACCTGTTTTAAATCTTGATCTTCGCCTGGGCGAAGGAACGGGCTGCGCGATTGCTTTTCCTGTTTTAAAATTAGCCGAAGTTTTTTTGAATGAAATGGCGAGTTTTGAAAGTGCGCGAGTTAGTAGGAAGTAAGTCGCGGTTTTTAATAGCAGTTTTTAGTAACAATCATAATTTAAATAATACTTTTTCAATGAAAAAAGAACTACATATCTTCTTTACCTGTTTAATGTTTTACACCCGAATTCCTTGCCCTAAAAGTATTGATCATAATCCTGATTATTTAAATAAAGCCACGAGATATTTCCCTTTTATAGGATGGATTGTAGGAAGCATTTCTTTTGTTGCATTCTATTTTTCTACTTTTTTTCTATCAACAGAAACTGCGGTTATACTGGCAATTATTGCTTCTGTATTAACAACAGGAGCATTTCATGAAGATGGTTTTGCTGATGTTTGTGATGGTTTTGGCGGAGGCTGGACAAAAGAAAAAATTCTGATTATCATGAAAGATAGCGCAATTGGAGCTTATGGAGCGATTGGTTTGGTTTTGCTTTTTTTACTAAAATTCAAATTGCTTTCAGAATCGATTTCTATTTTTCAGATAGAAAGCAATAACGGATTTCTTACTGTTTTTCTTTTGTTTGTTTCATCTCACGCTTTAAGTCGCCTGGCTGCCATTTCTATTATCTTCACACATGAATATTCTCGTGATGATGCTTCGAGCAAAAGTAAACCACTTGCTAAAAAACATACCTGGAAAGAAATTTCCGGAGCATTTTTCTTCGGATTAATTCCTCTTTTAGCTCTTTCTTATTTTTATTATAATTTCTTACTTATCTTAATTCCCGTTTTTATTACTCGTTATTTTTTGGCCCGTTATTTCCAGAAATGGATTGACGGCTATACAGGAGATTGCCTGGGCGCCACCCAACAGATTTGCGAAGTTATTTACTACTTAAGTTTTCTTTTTATATGGAAATTTATTTAGTTCGCCACACCCAAACCATTTGCGGCAAAGGTGTTTGTTACGGACAATCGGATGTTGCTATTGCTGAACCTTTTGAATTGGTTTTCGAAAACACTATTTCGCAGTTACCCCAAGAAGCTATTATTTTTTCCAGTCCGCTAAAACGCTGTATACTTTTAGCAAAACACATTCAATCTAAAATAAAAACTATTTCTTATCAGGAAGATGAACGGTTAAAAGAAATGAATTTTGGCGATTGGGAAATGAAAAACTGGAACGACATTCTGCCCGAGCAACTCAATCCGTGGATGGAAGATTTTGTAAATATTCCGGCTTCAAACGGAGAATCTTTTATTGAATTACATACCAGAGTTGGAATGTTTTTATCTGATAAAATTTCAAAAAAAATAAACAAACCCATTATTATAGTTTCTCACGCAGGAGTCATTAGAAGTATTTTATGCCATCAGACTTCTTTACCTTTAAAAGATGCTTTTCAAAACAAAGTTGATTTTGGAGAAGTAATAAAAATAGTACTTTAAAGCTCTATTTGTTTAGAATTTGATATAAAAAGTCAAACAAACTTGATAATTCTATGATTTTAACTTTATCTTTGCGCCAAATTAAGGTTGTGCTAATTTTAGTCACATTAAAAGGGAATCAAGTAAATTCTTGAGCTGTACCCGCAACTGTAAGCTTTGTTCTGAAAAGAATGATTGTTGTTAACTACAAACCACTGTTCGCCGCGGCGAATGGGAAGGTAAACGACAAGACGCAAGCCAGGAGACCTGCCTTTGTAACAAATATCGAACTCTCGGGAAAAAGAGTGTAGAAATTATGACTTTAAAAAAACGTTTGTCTTTTTGTTTGTTATTGTTGTGCCAATTTATTGTGGCGCAGAATGACTCTATTAATAAACTGAAAGAAGTTATAGTTTCTGATGCTAATCTTAAAAAATATTCTGCTTCGCAATCTGTTCAGGTTTTAAGTGATTCTGTTATTGGTCAAAATGAAGCGTTACTAACTGATTTACTAAATTACAATTCTACTATTTATTTTAAAGAATACGGTCGCGGTATGCTTTCTTCGGTTGCATTTCGGGGAACAACTGCTTCGCAAACCGCAGTGATCTGGAATGGAATCAATATCAATTCGCAAATGAATGGAAGTACCGACTTCAACACAATTTCAAGTGCCGATTATAATTCCGTAAGTATTAAACCGGGCGGCGGAAGCGTTATTTACGGCAGTGGGGCTATTGGCGGAACAGTGCATATAAATAATGACTTACCCTTTTACAATGGGTTTGAAAATAATTTAAGATTTGATTACGGAAGTTTTAATACAACTGGAATAAATTATAAGGCAAGTATTTCTAATGAAAGATGGAGCGCACAAATTGGTTTTTCCAAAAACAGTTCAACCAATGATTACAAATATCTTAATCGTTACACCTGGAAAGGCGAACAGCGCCGGAACCAAAATGGCGAATATGATATTATAACCATAAACGCCAGTCTTGGTTATAAAATTGATGCTAAAAACACCCTAAAACTTTACAGTCAAACATCAAATACTGATCGAAATACTTCGTTAATAACAGAAAACGAAACCAAAAGTAAATATGTAAATGGCTTTAACAGAAATTTACTAGAATATGAAGGTGATTTTGGAAAATTTCAAACCAACTTTAAAACCGCTTACATTTTTGAAAACTATCAATATTTTGCAGATAATACAAAGGATTATTTTAGTTATGGTAAAACTGAAAGTTTAATTACAAAATTAGATTTAGGTTATACGATTTTTAAATCTACTCAAATAAATACGGTTGTTGATTACAATAAAACTAAAGGTTACGGAACTAGTTTTGGAGATCATATTCGTGAAATTGGCTCCGTATCTTTACTTTTGAAACAAGATATTGGAAATGACTGGAAAAATGAATTTGGTATTCGAAAAGAATTCACAGACAATTATGAATCACCGCTTTTATTTTCTTTAGGATCTTCGTACCAATTTAGTTCCTTATACAATTTAAAGATAAATGTTTCACGCAATTTCAGAATTCCAACTTTTAATGATTTATATTGGAATCCCGGCGGTAATCTCAACTTAAAACCCGAAAGTTCTTATCAGGCTGAAATGGGCAACGTTTTTACATTCAATAACATTTCGCTTACACAGACTTTTTATTACATCAAAATAAAAGATTTGCTACAATGGATTCCTGGCAATAATGGAATCTGGTCCCCTCAAAATACTGCAAAAGTAAATAGTTATGGAGCCGAAACCTTAATAAGCTGGAAAACACAATTTGGCAAAAACTACATTGCAGCTAATGCATCGTACGCTTACACGGCCTCTAAAGATGAAGAAAGTAAGAATCAATTATTCTTTGTTCCTTATCACAAAGCTACTGCTGGCATTTCATATTCACGCAGTAGATTCAACACCTACTATCAATTTTTATATAACGGCTTTGTATATACAAGAGCCGATAATAATCCGGATGACATAATAAAAGACTACACGGTTTCAAATCTGGGTATCGATTATGATTTCAAATTTCTGGACGCTTTCAAACTTGGATTTAAAGTTTTAAATCTATTCAATAAAGATTATGAAGGCTATGAAGACAGACCAATGCCGGGACGAAATTTCAACATGTATTTAACTCTAAAATTTTAATATTTATGAAACTTAGTAAATTACTTTTAATGGCACTTTGCGTTTCTTTATTTGCTTCTTGTTCAAGTGATGACGAAGACAACAACGAACCAAAAGGGCAGTATGATAATGGATTTTTCATACTAAATGAAGGAAGCACAGGAGTAGGAACTGTTTCTTTTTCAAATAATGATTTCAGTGTTTTTACAAAAGATGCTTATGCTGCTTCAAATCCAACTGATCTTATTGGGAAATTTGTTCAAAACATCTTTTTTGATGGAGATAAAGCTTATATAATTGCAGGCGGTTCAAATGTTATTAATGTTGTAAACAGATATACATTTAAATTAATTGCAAAAATTGAAACTGGTCTTGCTAACCCAAGATATGGTGTTGTAAAGGATGGAAAAGCATATGTTACAAACGCCAATACATACTACAACTTTGAAAAACCGGAAGAAAATCCGAATGGAAATACAGATGATTATGTGGCTGTAATTAATTTAGCAACGAATACTTTCGAATCTAAAATCGAATTAAACGCAACGGCTAACAAACTAGTTACAGAAAATGGTAAATTATACATCACAGAACCTTACAACAGCAGTAAATTATTAGTGGTGAACATTGCAACAAAAACATTAGAAGCTCCTGTAGAAATTGGTTACAGCGCTGATGGTATTGAAGAAGAAAACGGAATATTATACATTTTAAGAGGTCCCTATGGAGACAGAAGTGAAATCGTAAAAGTAAAATTATCAGACAAATCAGTTTCAAAAATTACATTCCCTGAAAGTTTAGACGGGGCTTCATTTATAGATATTGACGATAACAAAATTTATTACGCTGTACAAAGTGCTGCTTATGTTATGGATATAAATGCAACTACACCTTCTACAACCGCAATTGCCTCTTCGCCTGCAGGTTACTTATACGGATTTGCTGTTAATGATGGCCGTATTTATTTTGCGGACGGAAAATTTACAGAAGATGGTAATGCATACATCTATAATTTAAAAGGAGAATTACTAAAAACACTTACAACAGGAGTTGGATCAAACGGTTTTTACTTCAATGACTAAGACACTAAAATAACATTGCAAGAATGTTATTTTAGAAAATCAATTACTTTATTTTTTTATTTTTTTTGGAAAAAAAAAGGCTTTCGTGATGAAAGCCTTTTTTGTTTTTATCTCTGTTCTATTTATCTTAATGCTCTTAAATATTCTTTTGGAGCACTTTCCAGATACATCTCATTTCGTATTCCGTTTATCTTTTTAGAATCACTAAAATAAGGTAAATCAAGTTTTTTATCATCCTGAATTCTTTTTGATGTTGCTCCGGTAATTTTCGATATAGCAGCCGCTAAAAAAGGCTCGTTTACTTCTCCTAAAACGCCATAGCTTGTTACGTATTCCGTTTCTTGATAAGTAGGCGTTAAACCATCTGTATAATCCCCAAAACCTTCAGAATTGGCAATTTTCAGAACCAAAGGCTGCATGGCATATTTGTGATTTGGATTTACTTTTACCTTAGTTAAAGTTTCTGAATCATAAACTGTAAATGAACCAACGTTTTTACCAATTGTTGTTTCACCAATCTGAACCACGTTAATATAAGGTCTTAATCCGTTTATAACCAATTCACTTGCCGATGCTGTGTTGTCTGTCGTTAGAATATAAACTTTCGAAAGATTTAAACTATTTAATGCCGCTCCGTCTATATTATTTACAAATCTGTCATTCAAAGTCTCTAAATCCTCCGAAGTCATTCCTGCCATTTGTTTCAGATTGTATTGTCTTTTTGAGAAAACCTTACCATCAAACTGACCTGTAATTAAACTTGCCAAACGAGTTGCTGTACGAACAGAACCACCTCCGTTATATCTTAAATCCAAAACTAAGTCTGTAACGCCCTGCGTTTTTAATTCCCCAAAAGCCTCATTTAATCTTGCATCATAATCAGCATAAAATCCGTTATACATCAAGTAGCCAATTTTGCGGCCGTTTGAATTTATTACTTTATTAATTAAAATTGGATTTTCTTCTAAAATCGTTTTTGTTAAACTAACCGACTTGCCGTTTAAAACAAATGCAGATCCATTATAATCAGCAAAATTTAAAGTATAGCTCTCACTATTAAGTAATAATGCTTCGTAATTTGAAACTGTTAGCTTCGTTCCGTTTACAGCCGTAAATAAGTAGCCTCTTTTAACATCTTTTGTTGATGCATCAGAATTAGCAATAATATAACGCACATAGCCTACTAAATCATTGGATCCTTCCGAAACTCGGGTAAGTCTAAAATCTACTCCATTATTTTTACTGATTCCGTTAAGCTCCTGTTCTAAAACAGTATAATCATCTACAATCCAGCTAAAACGGTCAATTGCATTAATTGGATATTTGCTTACAGGCTTATTTAATAAATCTTCAAATAATTCTTCAGGTTTAGAATATCCGGCCAAAAATGAATTAAGAGCTTCTTTATTTGCAAAGCGATCATCGGCTAAATTTGGTACATCAGCCTGCCATAAGTAAACTTCATTTAATCCTCTCCAGATAAAATCATTGACCTGCAAATCAGCGGGCGCAGCAACGTCATCCTCATCTTCGCATGATTGCAAAGAAAAAGCCAATAAAAAAATTAGCAGGACACTTCTTAATATTGTTTTCATAAAAATATGTTTCGATACTCTATTAACGTAAAAATACTACCTTTAGTTTTAACATTTATAAGTTTGTTGTATTTTTTTTAAGAAAAATAAATAAAAACTGTTGTAACAAAAATAATTGTGTGTCGTCTTGACTATATAAACGCACTATAAAGGTGTGTTTATAAAAAAAAGATACTAAAATTTATTGTGAGAGAGGAAATATTTTAGTTATCGCTAACCAAAACCAAAAAAGCAACCAGATGAACCAAATTGTGTTTATTGAATTAATTAATCCTTTTAAAGACAAAGTTTTTCGTCTTGCAAAAAGATTACTTACCAGCACCGAGGAGGCTGAAGATGCCACCCAGGAAGTCATGGTAAAATTATGGAGCAAGAAAGAAAATCTTGATGCGTATAATAATATTGAAGCCGTGGCAATGACAATGACCAAAAATTATTGTTTGGATCAGTTAAAATCGAAAAGGGCGGGAAATCTTAAAATTGTACATAACAATTATACAGACAGAGAACCTCAGTTAGATAAGAAATTAGAAGATATTGACAGTTTAGAATGGGTAGAAAAAATAATGAGTCAGCTGCCGGAACAGCAGCAAATATTAATTCAGTTACGCGATGTCGAACAATATGACTTTGATGAAATTGCGAAAATTGTCGACATGAATGAAACAGCTATAAGAGTAGCACTTTCGAGAGCGAGAAAAAAAATTAGAGAATCAATGCTTAACACACACGGTTATGGAATTAAATAAAATAGAAGATATATTAGAAAAGTACTTTCAGGGAGAAACGACTATTGCCGAAGAAAATCATTTAAGAGAATATTTTTCTTCATCAAATGTTGCGCAGCATTTGGAGCAATACAAACCAATGTTTGGTTATTTCTCTCAGGTAAAACAACAAAAATCAACGCAGGAAATACCATTACAAACTAAAAAACGAAATGTAGCGTGGTTATCAATTGCAGCAGCCGTTGTTGTTTTACTATCTATTGGAACCTATTTTTCTGTAAGCGAAAAAAACACAGCTCCGGCTGTAGCGCAATCAGAACTAGGAACCTACGATGATCCGGAAGAAGCCCTCGCCGCAACGCAAAAAGCTTTGGCCTTGTTATCAAGCAATGTTAATGTAGGTATCGAAAGTGTACAATACATTAAGGAATATGAACAATCAAAAAACAAAATTTTTAAACAATAAAACAGCAATCAAAATGAGAAATTTAATTATAACACTAATATTCGCATTCGTTTCTACTACTTTTTATGCACAAAGTGCTTTTGATAAATATGATGGTCAGGACGACGTAACCTCTGTAATCGTAAACAAAAAAATGTTTGATTTAATGAGTAAAGTAAAAGTGGATGCTTCTGATAAAGAAACTGCACAGTACATTAATCTGATTAAAAAATTAGACTATTTAAAAGTGTTTACCACAAAAAATCCTAAAATTGAAGCCGACATGAAAGCTTCGGCTGAAAAATATGTAAAAACTGCCGGGTTAGAAGAATTAATGAGAATTAATGACGGTGGCAGAAACGTAAAAATATCAGTAAAATCAGGCGCGACAGACTCTCAGGTTAGAGAATTACTAATGTATGTTGATGGTGCCAAAGGCGAAGAAACTGTCTTATTATCTTTAACCGGTAATTTTGACATTAATGAAATCTCTGTACTTACAGATAAGATGCAGCTTCCAGGAGGTTCTGATTTGAAAAAAGCTTCTAAAAACAAAAAATAATTATGAAACTATCTTTTTTTACCTCAGCCGTATTAGCATTGATAATTTTGATAAGTTGTAGTTCTGAACCTTCATTGCAAAAGTATTTTGTAGAAAACACAGAGAATAAGGATTTTATCGCACTTGACATTTCGCCGACTATCTTAAATTTAGAAAAGACAAAATTATCTGCAGCACAAACAGAAGCTTTAAATTCTTTTGACAAAATGAACATTCTGGCTTTTAAATCAAACGGTAAAAATCAGGCGCAATTTGATACTGAAAGAGCAAAAGTTACTGCAATTTTAAAAAATCCGAAATATCAGGAATTGATGAAATTTGGTTCTGGTAAAGAAGGCGCTTCTATTAGTTATGTAGGTACAGATGAAAATATTGAAGAATTTGTCGTTTTTGCCAACAAAAAAGAAAGTGGTTTTGCAGTGGTTCGCGTTTTAGGAAAAGACATGAATCCAAATAATATCATGACGTTAATGTCTGTTTTGAAAGAATCAAAAATTGATATGGAACAATTGAAGCCTTTGCAGCAATTGATTAAATAATATACATTTTTACTTACTTTATAAACTAAAAAAGCTCCTTTCATGGAGCTTTTTTCTTATATTATTTGAAAGATTAAACTTAATAATTTTCAATGTGATTTTGTTTGAACTGAAGTGAATTTAACTATATTTGTCATCTAACCAAAAATAATAAATATGGTACAAAAAACATCGAATGCCTTTATTGCAGCATCTTGGGTAGCTCTTGGAGCAGGAATGATTGGATATATTGTAGGACTTGCCAGAGCCGAAATGCTTTTAAACGAAAAAGGATATTATTTCACCGTTTTAATGTTTGGACTTTTTGCTGTAGTTTCATTACAAAAAAGCGTAAGAGACAGGCTTGAAAAACTACCGGTAACCGATATGTACTATGGAATTTGCTGGTTCGGAACTTTACTATCAATTGTATTATTAATTGTTGGACTTTGGAATGCTACTATTCTTCCAAGCGAAAAAGGTTTTTATGCATTTGCCTTTTTATTAGCCCTTTTTGGTGCCATTTCAGTACAAAAAAATACTAGGGATAATATGTCATTTTCTAATGAATAATCTTTTGAAATTATAATTCAAACAAAAACCAACTTCCAAGTTAAAACAAAAAAGAGGCTGTCTCACAACTAGTGAAATAGCCTCTTTTTCTGTTTTTTATTCGGACTCCAATCGGAGCGTGGATCTTAAATATTCAATTCTCAAGGACTTATTTTAGTTTTGAGACTTCCTCTTTTTTTACTCTTTATTTTTAAAAAATAAAACCATCTTTATATATTGCTTTGTTACGCAAAAATTTATGCAGAACAAATCCTTTAGTCCTCCTTACACCAGAGCCAAGAACATCTACTGTTCCATATAAAGTAGGAATAGCCAAAAATGTCAAATCATAAAGTGCAGTAGTTCCCTCTGCTTGATAATTGTACAAATACCCTATAATAACACCATCATTTGAAGCGTTATTAGTATGCAAATTATGCCCTTTAGCAACTGTACCATTGATCGTTCTATACAAAGGTACTGTTCCCGGAATTTGTGTCATATATAGATATCCACAATCCCCATCATAAACATAACCATCCTTACCAGGAACTATTTCACAAGGATCTGTTGAATAGAAATAATATTGATTTTTCTTAAATCTATATAACTTTTTTGTTCCCGTCGCAATTGGGCATATCGTACTAATTGCAACAATATCATTATAATTAAAATTACTCCATGCAGGACGATCAACCTGCATTACAGAATTTTCATCATCTAAAAGTGGCGTACAAGGTATATGAAAATAGCTCGGTTTTATTTCATTTGTATGACCTAATCCAAAAATATGCCCTAATTCATGAGTAATTGTAGAAATCTTTCTAGATGCATCAAGGTAATTAAAAAAACTGTTTATCTTAATTCTCCTTCCTGGGCTTCCATCGTAATATGGCAACTCGGCAGATGCTATAGTACTAGTTTTTGCATCAGCTTCAAGCATTAAAACTGTTGGTGTTACATATGGCGTATAATGGTCAGCATCAACAACACTTATAAAAACACTGCTATTTACATTATTCCATTTCTCAATAGCTTGGTACAATGCTGCTCTCCATTCCTGTGTTACCTCTGGTTGTATATATAATTTAAAAGAAGATGCCAATTCGGGTTTTACCCAATATTCAGAGCTTTGTTGGTTTGTTTTACTTGTAATCTTTGAATTCATATGATTATAGCGACCTCTCGCATTTTCTAGAGATATTAACATATCTCCAGATACTATAAAATCTTCCCATTCTAAATTATACTTTATTTCCTTTATATCAATTCCTAATGATTCTGCAAGAAATTTTCTTAACATAGTAACCTCTTCACTATACTCTACTGTAGGTTCTTCAACTCTTTTATCATCAGCACTACAGTGAATAAAAAATTGCGTAAGACAAAAAATCATCATCGTCATTACAACCCTGTTAATTTTTCTCATATATTTTATTTATTGTTAAATGCAAATGTAAGTAAAAAACTACAATAAATTAACTATATATAAATATTTTTCCTATATATTAATTTACAAATAAATTTAAATATTAAAAAATGACACAAAAAACATCCACAGCTTGCGTAGCTGCATCATGGATAGCACTTGGAGCTGGAACAATCGAATACACCTTTGGTCTTGCGAAAGCTGAAATGCTATTGAACGAAAAAGGTTATTACTTCACAGTTTTAATATTTGGATTATTTACTACGGAATCTGCTGGTTTGGAACATTACTATCAATTGTTCTTTTAGTTGTTGGATTGTGGAATGCCACTATTTTGCCAAGCGAAAAAGGTTTTTATGCATTTGCTTTTTTACTAGCGTTGTTTGGAGCTATTTCGGTACAAAAAAATACTAGAGACAATATGAACTTTGGTCAAAGTGAATAAATTTAGAACTGAATAAATACAAAAAAGCTCCAATTTACATTGGAGCTTTTCTTTTTATAATAGAATTGAGATTATTTACTCAAATACATTTTTCTTCTAGAGTACAATTCGTAGAATTGATCGTCTTTTAAGTCATCAATAAACAAGATACTTTCTCCTGTTGATTTCATTTCTGGTCCTAATGCTTTGTTTACATTATGGAATTTGCTGAAAGAGAAAACCGGCTGTTTAATCGCATAACCTTTTAGTTGTGGATTAAAGTCGAAATCAGTTACTTTATTATGTCCTAACATCACTTTGGTAGCGTAGTTAACATAAGGTTCTCCATAAGCTTTCGCAATAAATGGTACTGTTCTCGAAGCTCTCGGATTTGCTTCGATAATATAAACCGTATCATCTTTAATTGCAAACTGAATATTGATTAAACCAACCGTTTTTAAAGCTCTAGCAATTTTATGCGTATGATCTTTAATTTGCTGCATTACAAATTCTCCTAAGTTAAAAGGGGGCAATGTAGCATTACTGTCTCCGGAGTGAACTCCGCAAGGCTCGATGTGCTCCATAATTCCGATGATGTAAACATTACCATCAGCATCACAAATGGCATCCGCTTCTGCTTCGATTGCTCCGGCCAAATAGTGATCTAAAAGTAATTTATTTCCAGGAATCGTTTTCAATAAATTGATAACGTGCTCTTCTAATTCTTTTTTGTTGATTACGATCTTCATTCCCTGACCTCCCAATACATAAGAAGGACGAATCAATAGCGGGAAATCTAAAGTATCTGCTAAGGCAGAAGCTTCGTCAGCTGTTTCGGCTATTCCGAATTGCGGGAAAGGAATATCTAATTCTCTCAATAAATCAGAGAAACGTCCTCTGTCTTCGGCTAAATCAAGTGCATCAAAACTAGTTCCGATGATTTTTACGCCGTATTTCGATAATTTTTCAGCCAGTTTCAAAGCCGTTTGTCCACCTAACTGAACAATAACACCTTCTGGTTTTTCATGTTGGATAATGTCGTAAATATGCTCCCAGAAAACCGGCTCAAAGTATAATTTATCTGCTGTATCAAAATCTGTCGAAACTGTTTCCGGATTACAGTTGATCATAATCGTTTCATATCCACATTCTTTAGCAGCTAAAACTCCGTGCACACAAGAATAATCAAACTCAATTCCTTGTCCAATTCTGTTAGGTCCAGAACCAAGAACTATAATTTTCTTTTTGTCTGTCACAATGCTTTCGTTATCTACATAGCGCTCGCCGTTTGCTTTTTCAATTTCAGCTTCAAAAGTGGAGTAATAATAAGGTGTCTGTGCTTTAAACTCTGCTGCACAAGTGTCAACCAATTTAAATACACGATTAACATTCTTTTCCATACGCAAAGTATGCACTTCACTTTCAAGACAATTCATCATGTGAGCAATTTGTCTGTCAGCAAAACCTTTTTGTTTCGCTTCTAGCAATAATTCTCTTGGAAGATCAGAAATCTTATAATTTGAAATCTCTTTCTCTAAAGTAAAAAGCTCTTCATATTGTTTTAAGAACCACATATCAATTTTTGTGATTTCATGAATACGGCTCAACGGAATTCCCATTGCGATGGCATCATAAATTACAAAAACACGATCCCAGCTTGCAAAAGTTAGTTTCTCGATAATTTGTTCGTAATCTTTATATCCTTTTCCGTCAGCTCCTAACCCATTTCTTTTAATTTCTAAAGATTGAGTTGCTTTGTGCAATGCTTCCTGAAACGAACGTCCAATCCCCATTACTTCACCAACAGATTTCATCTGAAGGCCTAAAGTCCTGTCGGCACCTTCAAATTTATCGAAGTTCCAACGTGGTATTTTCACAATTACATAATCCAAAGTCGGTTCAAAAAGAGCCGAAGTCGATTTTGTAATTTGGTTTTGCAATTCATCTAAGTTGTATCCTAAAGCCAGTTTAGAAGCGATTTTTGCAATTGGGTAACCTGTCGCTTTTGATGCTAAAGCAGAAGAACGAGACACACGAGGATTAATCTCGATCGCTACGATATCTTCTTTTTCGTCTGGTGAAACTGCAAATTGTACGTTACAGCCTCCCGCAAAATTTCCAATACTGCGCATCATTAAGATGGCATAGTCACGTAATTTCTGAAAAGTAGAATCAGATAACGTCATTGCTGGTGCAACCGTGATCGAATCTCCAGTATGAATTCCCATTGGATCCATATTTTCGATCGAACAGATAATTACAACATTATCATTTTTATCTCTTAAAAGTTCTAACTCGTATTCTTTCCAACCCATCAAAGCTTTGTCAATCAAAACTTCATGAATCGGAGACGCTTCAAGTCCGCGCGTTAAAAGCTCATCAAAATCTTCTTTTTTGTAAACAATTGCTGCTCCGGTTCCTCCAAGTGTAAAAGAAGGACGAATTACAAGCGGGAAACCAAATTCCTGGGCAATTTCTTTACCTTCTAAGTAAGAAGTAGCTGTTTTTGCCGGTGCAGTTGGTACATTTATTCTTTCTAAAAGCTGCTTAAACTGCTCTCTGTCTTCAGTAATATTAATGGCGTTTACATCAACTCCAATTAATTTTACTCCAAAATCCTGCCAAATTCCTTTTTCTTCGGCTTCCAAACATAAATTCAAAGCCGTTTGTCCACCCATTGTAGGCAAAACAGCATCAATTTGTGGATGTTCCTTTAGAATTTCAATAATCGATTTTGTAGTTAGTGGTTTCAAATATACATGATCGGCCATTGTTGGGTCGGTCATAATAGTCGCTGGATTTGAGTTTATTAAGATAACTTCAATTCCTTCTTCACGAATCGAGCGAGAAGATTGAGATCCTGCATAATCAAATTCGCAAGCTTGACCAATAACAATAGGTCCTGACCCTATTATTAAAACTGATTTTATTGATGTGTCTTTAGGCATGTTGTTTGTATTGTGTAGTTATATATATGGTATTCGAAATCTTTTTGTAGTACTTTAAAAACCAGAAAGTTGCAGGTTTTTTTACTGACAAGGTATAAAAAAAGGCGATACTAAAAAAGTAACGCCTTATTTATGTTTATAGAAACATTATTTTTTGTGTCTAGGCTCGCTAGAAACAGTTAATTTATGTCTTCCTTTTGCTCTTCTACGCGCTAGAACTTTTCTTCCATTCG
>Ga0247813_10001251_pt1 | contig 19801 bp, 11 predicted proteins | sample UWRJL169409C1_FD_180719 | JGI IMG/M metagenome (GOLD analysis project Ga0247813, IMG submission 180719) | Plant litter microbial communities from Arlington Agricultural Research Station in Wisconsin, United States - UWRJ-L169-409C-1 | ecosystem: Environmental > Terrestrial > Plant litter >... | reverse complement strand
GCCTGCCGACCCAGATGGTGCAGAACTGGAGCTACGGCGATTCCGGCCTGGACCTGGCCCTGTATGACCGCGTGGAAGTGGTGCGTGGCGCCACCGGCCTGCTGAGCGGCGCCGGCAACCCGTCCGCCTCGGTGAACCTGATCCGCAAGCATGCCGACAGCGCCGAGCTGACCGGCAGCGTGTCGGTCAACGTCGGCAGCTGGGGCCGTACCCGCAGCACCGTGGACGTGACCACTCCGCTGAACGCCAGCGGCTCGGTGCGTGCACGCGTGATCGGCAGCTACCTGGATACCGAATCGCAGATGGACCGCTACGACCAGCACAAGACGCTGGGCTATGCGGTAATCGATGCCGACCTGACCCCGGACACCCAGCTGAGCGTGGGCTACGACTACCAGCAGAAGCGCGCGAACGGCGCGACCTGGGGTGGCTTCCCGATGCTGTTCTCCGATGGCAGCTCCACCGGTTACGACGAATCGTTCAATGCCAATCCGGGTTGGACGTATTGGGATACGACCAGCAAGCGCCTGTTCGCCACATTGGAACATGCGTTCGCTAATGACTGGAAGATCAAGGTTGGCGCCTCCCATGACAAGACCAATGCCGATGACAAGCTGTTCTATCCTGCCTACAACGACTGGGTGACCGGCGCTTCCAACTTCGACAAAAACACCGGCGCAGGCGTAGTGGGATCGGCCGGCTTCTACAATACGGAGCGCAAGGTCAATGCCGTAGATGGCTATGTGGAAGGCCCGTTCCAGCTGTTCGGGCGGGAACATCAGTTCATGGCCGGGCTGAGCTACAACAAGCGCGATTTCGCCAATTACGGTGACTACCAAGGCACAGTGGACAATCCTCGTTGGCAGCCACTGGACAACTACCTGGGATGGACGGGGAACTTCCCTGAGCCTGTCTGGAACCCGCTGACGCTCGCGAGCGAAGGCACCATCACCCAGAAGGCCGGCTACGTCGCCACCCGCTTGTCGCTGGCCGATCCGCTCAAGCTGATTCTCGGCGCACGTTACACCGACTGGAAGAGCGAAGGTGAAGGCGATGACCGTTCGCACAAGGTCACCACCCCGTACGCAGGCCTGGTGTTCGACATCAACGACACCTACTCCACCTACGCCAGCTATACCGAGATCTTCCAGCCGCAGACGGCGCGCGACCGCAATGACAACTACCTCGATCCGGTGGATGGCAAGAGCTACGAAATCGGTGTAAAGGGTGCATGGTTCGACAACCGACTCAACGCCTCCGTCGCTGCGTTCCGCATCGAGCAGGACAACGTCGCGCAGATCACCAATGAGCCGATCATCGGTCGTCCGGGCCAGTTCGCGTCCATCGCCGCGCGCGGCACGGTGAGCCGCGGTTTCGAGTTCGAGCTCAACGGTGAACTGGCCCCCGGCTGGAACGCGACTTTCGGTGCCTCGCGCTACGTGGCCAAGGACATCAACGACGCGGACATCAACACCAACCTGCCGCAGACCACCATCAAGCTGTTCACCAGCTACACCCCGCAGTCGTTGAGCGCGCTGACGGTCGGCGGCGGTGCCAACTGGCAGAACGGCATCTACTATCCGGTGCCGGCCTATGGCCGTATCGAACAGGGCGGCTATGCGCTGGTCAGCGCGTTCGTGCGCTACCGCATCTCGCCGGAGTTCAGCGTGCAGGCCAACCTCAACAATCTGCTGGACAAGACGTACTTCTCGCAGATCAACGGGTACGGCGCGTACGGTGATGGTCGCAATGGTGGCCTGACGTTTACCTGGTCGTTCTGATCGGTCATTGATCAAATCGCGTCAACAAGGAGAGCCGGGCATTGCCCGGCTCTCTGCGTTTTGCACGATGCGCAATGGATGCGCGGCGGCGCCTGGCCGGGCCCCGGTAGTGCCGGCCGCTGGCCGGCAGCGTCATGAACGATGACGGTCTTGCCGGGTTGCTGGCCAGCGGCCGGCACTACGGCCTGGCGCGCAGCAGCGCCAACCCGAACCCGATGAAGATCGTACCCACCACGCGATCAAACACCTTGCGCAGCCCCGGCTTGGCCAGATAACCGGCCAGCCCGCGGCCGCCGGCGGCGTACACCCCGTACCAGAACATCTCCATCACCGCGAAGGTGCCCACCAGGATCACGAACTGCGGCAGCTGCGGCTGGGTGAGATCGACGAACTGCGGCAGGAACGCCGAGGCGAACAGCAGCAGCTTCGGGTTGCTGATGCCGATGATGAAACCATCGCGGAACAGCACAATGCGCGAGCTGGGCACAAGCGCGGTGGTGCTGCCCACGTCGATCGGCGCGTCGCCGCCGCGCCAGGCCTTGATCCCCAGGTACACCAGGTACGCCACACCCGCGTAGCGCAGCACGTCGAACACCATCGGCGAGGCCTTGAGTACCGCGCCCAGCCCGGCGGCGGAGATCGCCAGGGCCAGTACCAGCGCGGTCAGGCAGCCGGCCATGGCGGCGATACTGCGGCGGAAGCCGACGCGCACGCTGCGGGTCATCACGTGCAGCATGTTCGGGCCGGGCGTACCGCACAGGATGAACACGGTGACGGCGAAGATCCACCAGGTATGCAGGTTCATGGCAATTCAGTTCACGAGGAGGCGTAGTGCCGGCCGCTGGCCGGCTCCCCATGATGCCTGACGGAAACAGCACCAGCAGGCCAGACACCCGAGATGGCCGATCCGTGCAACCAGATTGTCCGCCCGGAACGCACCGGGGCGCCCTCATGGCGCCCCGGTATGTCACGCCCGCATCAGCCTGCGATCAGAACCGCAGGTCCGCGCGCACGTACCAGTAGCGCCCGCGCGGGATGTCGTAGGTGGAGGCGTCGTAGCCGTTGAGCGAGCACGACAGGCAGATCGGCGGATCCTTGTCGAACACGTTGTTCAGGCCGGCGCTGAGCTGCAGGCCCTTCATCCAGTCGACCTTGTAGCCCACCTGCATGTCGTGGAAGGTGGTCGCGGCCAGTTCGTTCGTCCCCTCGGCCTGATTGCCGCAGATCGGGAACGCCGCCACGTCGCCACACTCCTCGGTGAGCTTGGAGATGTGGCGCACCGTCCAGGACGCATTCCAGTTGGCCAGATTCCAGCTCAGCGTGGCATTGCTGGTCCACTCCGGGATCGAGCTGTCGGCCACTTCCACCCCCGGCTCCTGTGGCTGCCGCTGGCCGGCCGCGCCCAGTGCCTCATAGCGGCCGACGAAGGTGTTCTGCCAACCGAGCTTGAACTGGCCGACCTCCGTCTGCGGCAGGGTCCAGAACAGGTCCACGTCCCAGCCATCGGTCTTGATCGAGCCCAGGTTGGTCAGGCGGTTGTTGAAGCTGCTGACTGCACCGGTCGAGGCGCGCGTGATGCCACCGCAGTACAGCGGGTCCAGCGTGTCCACGCACAGGTCGAGCTGGGTCTGCGCGTTGATCGCCTGGATCGCGCCTTCGATGTGGTGGCGGTAGAACGTCACCTCGACATCGAAGCGCTCCGACCACGACGCATTGCTGCCGAACCACGGGCTCCACACGAAGCCGGCGCTGAAGCTGCGCGAACGCTCCGGATCCAGTTCCGCGTTGCCGCCGGTGGTGACCGATATCTGCGAGTTGGCCTGCTGGAAGCCGCCCGGCACGCCAAGCGCCGCACAGTTGGCCGCGCTGCCACGCGGCGGCGTGCCGCCCAGCCCGACCGAGCAAGGGTCGAACAGCTGCAGATCGGCACGCGCGGCAGAGCCGTACAACTCGCCGATCGAGGGCGCGCGGAAGCCTTCGGCATAACTGGTGCGCAGCACGAAGTCATTGGTCACCTGCCAGCGCAGGCCGTACTTCGGGGTGAACTCGCCGCCGAAGGTGGAGTAATCCGAGTAGCGCCCGGCCAGGCTCAGGTCGAGCTTCTCGCCGAGCGCGCTCTTGGCGAAGATCGGCACGCTCAGCTCCAGGTAGGCCTCGTTGACATCGTAGGAACCGGAGGTGGGCAGTGACGGCACGCCGTTGTAGTGACCGATCACCGTCAGCGGATCCGGATCGTAGCGGCCCTCGTACTTGCGGTACTCATAGCCGGTGGCGAACGAGACCGGGCCGGCCGGCAGGGTGAACAGCTCGCTGCTCAGGTTGGCGGTAAACAGGCTCAGCTCGTTCTGGCTGCGGTCACGGACCACCGGCTGGATCCAGCGCAGCATGTCCGGGGTGATCGAGCCGACCCCACCGAAGATGTTCAGCGGTACGCAGCCCGGCGTGGCCGCGCAGATGGCCGGATCCCCCAGCGCCATGTTGACCTTGTAGATGTCGTAGCTGCCGTAGTTGGTCTGCTCGGCCTTGTTCTTGCTGTACATGCCGTTGAGGTCCCAGAACCAGCTGCGGTCCGCCGCCTGGAACTGGCCGACCAGCCCGGTGGCGAAGTACTGGGTGTTGACCTCCTGCTCGAACACGCGCGGGCCGCCTTCCACCGGGCGGCGACCGATCAGGCTCATGTTGCTCGAGGCATCCAGATCGAAGCCGAACGGGTTGTAGGGGTTGAGCGCGGAGACCACGATGTTGTCCGCCAGCGGGTTGCCGGTGGCGCCGTCCGGGCCGAAGAACAGCGGCTCGGGGCCGGCCTGGTTGGTGGACTCGCGGCGGTTGCCCAGTGCCTTGATGTACCACTGGATGTCATCGGTGAGGTCGAAACGGAACTGGCCGAAGATGCCCTTCCGCTCGGACGGGGTGAGCACCAGGTTGTACTCGGCGAAGTTGAAGCGGTCGGCCGAGGTGAAGCAGTGGTAGTCGTCGCTGCGGTTGCAACCGGCAGTGCCGTCATAGCGCGGATTGCTCACGCCGGTGTTGGGCACGATGTTCTGGCTGGCGCCGGTGTTGGGGTCCACGAAGGCGAACCGCCCCTGCGGAATGCCACCACTGCCGAAGGCCAGCCCGGTGCCCGGAATCGGGAAGCGCGACTGCTCGCGATCGCGCGCATACACCGGGTCCTGCTTGGTCCAGCTCGCACCCAGGAACAGGCTGTAGCGGTCGCCACTGGTGCCCCACGCCAGGTCCACGCCCTTCTGGGTGCCGTCGCCCTTGGTGTACTCGCCATAGTTCATCGTCACCTGCGCGCCGTCGAATTCGCGGCGGGTGATGATGTTGACCACACCGGCGATGGCGTCGGAGCCGTACAGCGACGAAGCGCCGTCTTCGAGTACTTCGATGCGCTCGACGATGGCCAGCGGGATGGTGTTCAAGTCCGTCGCCGCGCCCACGCCAGAGGCGGAGGATTCGTTGACCCAGCGGATGCCGTCGACCAGCACCAGCACCCGCTTGGCGCCCAGGTGCCGGAGATCGACCTGGGCCGAGCCCGCGCCCACACCGCTGCCATCCGGCGGGAAGCCGAAGTTGCCCGAGGAATTGAACTTCGCATTGAGCGCCGAACCGGACCCGGTCAGCTGTTGCAGCACATCGCCGATGGAGGTCAGGCCGGTACGTTCGATCTCGGTGCGGGTGAGGGTCTGGATCGGCACCTGCCCTTCCACCTCGGCCCGCTTGATGCGGCTGCCGGTCACTTCCACCCGGTCCAGATCGGTCGTACTGCGGGGCGCGTCCTGCGCGCTGGCCAAGACCGGCACAGCCAGCAGCAGGCACACGGATACGGCAACCGCCAGCGGGCGGTAATGCAGGTTGTTCATTCGCTCTCTCTCCAAAGGAATGTCGGGCTGGGCTGCCGCGCCCCCCCTGCATGGCGGCAGCATCTCCTTTGTAAACAAACGGTAAACAGGCCGACGTGACGGTCGACACCTTTTCACGCGGAATCGACAAAACCAACTGCGCGAAACCAGGCGACATGTGGTGAATGGATTGGCCGAGCGCTGCAGCAAAAGCCTTGTTTTTAAAGGCACTGGGGGTCAGTCGTCTCGCCAACCGGGCAGGACTGCATCAACGGGAGACCGCGCGACAGACATGCCCAGGACGATCAAAAAAAACGGGATCTACGTGACGTCCTGCGCGTCGTGATCGGCTGAAACGCGGCGTCGCCACGCGCCGCCGCTTCCGCCGCGGGGTCACTCTTTTTTCTCAGACCGCGGTTGAGGGAGGCGTTCGGCGTCGCGCTCTGCCTGCTCGGCATCCATCACCGCCGCCACGTTCCGCAGGAACGCGGCTTCGATCGAAGGAGGTATCTGGATGGGGATCGCTTGGCCGCCTGCCTCGCCGGTGGCCTGGGTCACCTCGAATCCATGCAGCGCCCCCTGCTCGAAGTCCACCACAACGGTCAGCCCGGGGCCGCTGGCGAGCGCGACCTGCTCCGGGGATGCACAGTTGTTGCATTCGACAACGCCCTCGGCCTGGCCCGGCAGGGGCACCGCGAGCCCAAGGGTCGTCAACGTCCCGAACAACCACACGGTCCTGAGCTGCATGGGATCCTCCGTGCGGCACGATGCCGCGTATCCATTCCAGCCTCGGCGCGCGTAGCGGTCTGTGATCTGGTCTGCACTTCCGGACGCGGCTCGCCGCGGGCGCTGTTCATCCTCGAGTCGGCTTGCCCTCACTCCCTTTCACCCCGCGCCGTTATGCTTTCCCGCATGACTCGACTTCCCCTGTATTTCTTCAGCGCAACCGTCCTGCTGGCCTGCACCGGCGTCAGCCCGGTGGCCGATGCCCAGAACCTGGATGCGCAGCGCGCGCAGCTCAAAGCCGTCATCGACAACGCCGAGCGCGGCCAGTTCGACCCGGCCCAGGCGGCCGCATTGAGCCGGCACCCGCTGTATGGCTGGGTCGAATTCGCGAACCTGCGGCGCAACATCGACACCGTCAGCAATACGCAGGCCCAGGACTTCCTGAAGCGCTACAACGGCCAGGCCGTGGCCACCAGCTTCCGCAACGTATGGCTGCCCGCGGTGGCGCGACGCCAGGATTGGCCGACGCTGCTGGCCAACTGGACCGACACCTCCAACGCCGGGCTGCGCTGTGCACAGCTCAACGCGCGCCAGGCCACCGGCAAAGCCGATGCGCAGTGGGTCAGCGAGGCGCAGGCGATCTGGCGCAGCACCGGCAAGTCGCTGCCCGATGCCTGTGACCCGGTCTTTGCCGTGCTTGATGCCAAGGGTGGGCTGAGCGCCGACCTGCGCTGGGCACGTATCGACGCGGCGGCCGATGAGCAGCAGCCTGCGGTGATGCGCAGTGCGGCGCGCGGGCTACCCGCGGCCGATCTGGCCCTGGCCAACACGTATGCCGCCTTCGTCGACAAGCCCAACGCCAGCGCGCTGAACTGGCCACGCAATGAGCGCAGCCGGCGCATCGCCACCGATGGCCTGGCCAAGCTGGCCAAGGCCGATCCCGGGGCCACCGAACAGCAGTTGCCGCAGTACGCCGACGCCCTGCAGCTGAGCGCCGCGCAGCGCGCGCAGGTGCTGTACCAGATCGCGCTGTGGACGGTGGCCTCGTACGGTCCCGAGTCCGCCCGTCGCCTCAATGCGGTGCCCGAATCGGCGTACGACGAGCGCCTGCACGAATGGCGTACGCGCGAAGCGCTGTCGCGCGGCGACTGGCCAGCCGCACTGACCGCGATCCGCAAGATGGGCCCGACCCAGCGCGCCGATTCGCGCTGGCGCTATTTCGAAGCGCGCATGCTGGACAAGACCGGCAAACGCAGCGAAGCGCAGGCGGCCTTCCGTGAGGCGGCCCGTGCGGCCACCTTCCATGGCTTCCTGGCCGCCGACCAGCTCGGCCAGAACTACACGCTGTGCCCCTGGGAGCCCAATGACAGCGCCCAGGCGCAGGCGGCGGTCGCGCGCGACCCGGCGATCGTGCGCGCGATGGAACTGTTCAAGATCGAACGGGCGGGCTGGGCCGTGGCCGAGTGGAACGACGCGCTGAGCCGCTATGACAACACGCAGCGTCGTCTCGCCGTGGAAGTCGCCCGCGACAACGGCTGGTTCGACCGTGCGGTGTTCTCGCTCGGCAAGACCCCGGACGAGCAGCGCCTGTACTCGCTGCGCTTCCCGCTGCACCACGACGACAGCATCCGCCGCGAGTCCGCACGCAATGCCATCGACCCTGCCTGGGTCGCTGCGGAAATCCGCGCCGAGAGCATCTTCAACCCGAAGGCCCGCTCACCGGCCAACGCCATGGGCCTGATGCAGGTCCTGCCCGCCACCGGTGCGGCCGTGGCCAAATCGATCGGCCTGACCAACTACGGCGGCGCCGCCAGCCTCTACGATGCGGACACCAACATCGCCATCGGCACGGCCTACCTGCGCCAGCTGATGAACAAGTACGACGGCCTACCCTACGTCACCATCGCCGCCTACAACGCCGGCCCGACCCCGACCGCCCGCTGGCAGTCGCAGCGCCCAGGCTTCGATCCGGACATCTGGATCGAAACGATCAGCTACAAGGAAACCCGCGAGTACGTCGCGCGTATTCTGGCCTTCAGCGTCATTTACGACTGGCGCTTGAACGGTGACGCGCTGCCGGTGACCGACCGCATGAACGGCCGGCTGCAGGTCAAGCGCAAGACCTTCGCCTGCGCGGCCAACGCCGACAAGGGCGGCGACTGAGTACGCCGGTGCCCTTGGCGAGCACGGGCCTGCCCGACTGCGGCATCATGGCCGCATGAAGATCTATCTGGTTGGCGGCGCCGTGCGCGACCGCCTCTTGCAGCATGCTCCCGGCGACCGCGACTGGGTCGTGGTCGGGGCCACCCAGGCGCAGATGGAAGCGCAGGGCTACAAGTCCGTGGGCCGCGATTTCCCGGTGTTCCTGCATCCCGACACCGGTGAGGAATACGCCCTGGCCCGCACCGAGCGCAAGTCCGGCCGCGGCTACCGCGGCTTCGTGGTCGATGCCGATCCCGCGGTGACGCTGGAGGAGGACCTGCAGCGTCGCGATTTCACCATCAACGCGATCGCCTGCGATGAAGCCACCGGTGAACTGGTGGATCCGTATGACGGCGTGCGCGACATCGAGCAGCGCGTGCTGCGCCATGTCGGCCCGGCCTTTGTCGAGGATCCGCTGCGGGTGCTGCGTGCGGCCCGCTTCATGGCGCGCTTCGCACCGCTGGGCTTCACCGTGGCCGACGAGACGATGGCGCTGATGCGGGAGGTCGCCGCCAGCGGTGAACTCGATGCGCTGGTGCCTGAGCGCGTCTGGCAGGAGCTGCGCCGTGCGCTCGCCTCCGCGCGGCCCTCCGCGTTCCTGCGCACCCTGCATGATGCCCAGGCACTGGGCGCGATCCTGCCCGAGCTGGAGGCCCTCTACGGTGTGCCCCAGCGCGCGGAGTTCCACCCGGAAGTCGATACCGGCGTGCACCAGGAAATGGTCAACGACATGGCCGCGCAGCTGGCCCCCGGCGATGACCTGATCGGCTTTGCCGCGCTGACCCACGACCTCGGCAAGGGTCTGACGCCGCCGGCCGAATGGCCGCGCCACCTGCAGCACGAAGAACGCGGCCTGGCCCCGCTGGCTGCCCTCTGCGACCGACTGAAAGTGCCGTTGGACCATCGCCAGTTGGCCGAAGCGGTGTGCCGCGATCATCTCAACGTGCACCGCATCGACGAACTGCGCGATGCCACCGTGTTGAAGCTACTCGCCCGCTGCGACGGTTTCCGCCGCCCGGAGCGCATCGCGCAGATCGCGCTGTGCTGCGAAGCCGACAAGCGCGGCCGGCTCGGCTTCGAGGACAGCGACTATCCGCAGGGTGAAACGCTCAAACGCCTGCACCAGGCGGCGCTGACGGTGCAGGCGCGCGATCTGGATCTGAGCGGATTGAAGGGCCCGGCGGTGGGTGAGGCCCTGGCCAAAGCGCGGGTGAAGGCGATCAGCGCGGTGCGTACGCGCTGATTGAAGTCTGCGCGGCAGACTCCGGCCCCGCCTGATCCCAGCGCGGACCGGACGCTGTCTCAGCTGGCGCTGGCCGCGCACGCTGGCTGTGCCAGCAGCCAATCGCGCGCCGCGGCCGCCGCGTCCTCGCCTTCACTGACGATCACATCCGGGGCGACCTTGCCGCCATCGCCCCGACCATTGCGGTCGACCATGACGTTGCCGGTGACCAGCAATGCGGTTCCGTCGGGCAGCCGCTCGGTACGGTTGCCGGTCGAGAGGCCCGCCGTGGGCTGGCCGAAACTCCGGGTATTGGTACGCCCGCGGAAGGCCAGCGCCGTCGCCTCCCCTGAGCTGGCGGTGCGCGGACCGAACAACACCGCCACCGGTGCGCCCGGCTGCCGGAGGCGATACACCGCCGCGCCACCGTCGAGCAGCTTCTTCTGCTCCAGCCAGACAGCACCGTCGTGCGACGACCATGACTGCTCCGCATCGGCCGTGGCGAACGCACCGATCCGGGGCACATGGCCATCGGCCTCTTCCAGCAGGGGGGCCAAGCCCAGCAGCATCGGCCACATGTTGCCGCCGCCGTTGCCCCGCAAATCTACGACCCAGCCGCATCGTTCCGCCCGGTCCTTGCTGCGGATCGCGTTCTGCAGCCTGCCGGCAAACGCCAGGCTCGCCTGCTGCCAGGTCTGACTGCCGCCCGCGCCACTCGCGTTGAAGGCTCCCACCGTCATCCATCCAATGCGGCGACCCACCGTATCCATATCCCGCTGCAGATCAGTGCGTTGCGGCGTGGCGCTGGCCTCATCTGTCTGCCGGGTGGCCGACGGTGGACTGATTGATGCTGGCATGCCGCGCTTCAAAGGCGACTGCAGCGACGGGGGCGTCGCCGGCAGCCACCGTCCATGCCCCCCACTGCTCACGGCAATGGCATCGCGCAACAATGGCCAGGTCTTGGCGGGATCAGCATCGGGAGCCTGCAGGCGGGTGCGCAGCGCCTGCCAATCGACCTTGTCGCGGTACAGCGCCTCACGCTCCAGCACCTCCACGATCCGCAGCTGTACCGCTGGCGCAGGCATGTCCTGTGCGTTCGCCAACGGTGCAAGCAGCACACCGGCCAGCAGCACCGAGCGCGTACAACGAGACCGCATGGACATTACCATCGCGCTACATCCGTGTAGTTGAGTAGACCGCAGCATATCGCTGCACACGGCCACAGGAACAGCGCGCGCCCTCCGTCCTGGCGACCGGTCAGTCCGAAATGAGGAGCACGTCACCCAGGGCGGGCAGCGTGCCGCCGATCAGCCAGCGGCCACAACCGCCTCACCAATCAAACCGCACGCCGATATTTCCTTCGATGCTCTTGCGCTCCTTCTGATCGCTGCCTTCCAGATCGCGCGTGTAATCGGCCACCGCAAACGCGCTGACATTGGCATTGAAGCGCGCGACCACACCGACGCCGACTTCCAGCGCGCGGGCGGCCTGCTGATTGGTCAGCTCATTGGTCCCGAACGTGATGCGATCCTCGCCATCGAAGGTCTGCCAGTAGTTCACTTTGAGGTACGGCTGCCAGCCATTGCCGGCCAGGTTGTAGTCGGCTGCCAGACGCAGGCCGATGCGGCCGGTCCAGGCATTGTCACTGTCGTAGCCGATCGTGGAAATGCGATCCGCACCGTCATCCAGCGCGCTGCGCTGCCAGATCACCTGCGCCTGCGGCTCCAGCCACCAGGCGGACTGCCCCAGCTGCAGCAGCGGCTTGCCAATCTCCAGTGAGGCGGTAGTGCCGTCACCGCGCAGATCAATCCCAAGGCCGCGCGCCGACCATGCATTGCCGTCATAGCGGCTCTGCATGACCACCGCGTCGAGGTAACCGCCCGCACTGCCCACACGGGTCCAGTACAGACCGACATGTTTGTCATCCAGGCGCGTGCGGCCCACCGCCACGTTGTCCCAGCCGATCGCGAAGCCGTTGACGTTGCCCTGCGCGCGGGTACGTCCGACGAACACACCGAACTGATTGCGCGCGTGATCATCGGCCGTTGCGTACAGATCCACACCGGCCTGGATGCCCTGGATGTCACCGTCGAAGCTGGGCTTGGCATCGCCTTCCCAATGCTGCTCATGGCTCTGCCCGATCATCCGCGCCCACGCGGCGCGGAATCCGCCCTGCCCGGCCAGCAGGCGCTGCTCGCCTTGGCGCTCGTGGAAGGTGCCCAGGCTGAGCAGGCTGGTCTCACGCAGCAGCGGCGGCACCACTGCGTACGTGGCCGCCTCCACGCGATACAGCGGCACCACGCCGCCCTGCGCAGGCACTGCACCCGGGGTCGGCGGCACGGCCAGCGGACCCGGCACGGCGGCTGGCGTGGTCGGCACCGGCGGTGGCGTATCGGTTTGCGGGGGCGCCACCGGCGCCGGTTCGGGCGGCGGCGGTGGGGGGGCCGGTTCCGGTGCCAGCGGATCCGGGTTCTCCGGCAGATCCGGTGACGGTGGCGGCGTCAGCGGGGGCGGCGGCGTACCGGCATTCTCCGGCGGTGGCGGGGGCGGCGTCACCGTGGGCACCCCCGGCGGGGCCGGCGACGGCGCGGGTGAGACGCCCGCCACCAGGGTCGAGCGCAGGTACCAGTTTTCACCGCTGCCCGCACTGACGCCGCCCTTGAACAGGAAGTACTCGAATGCACCGGCCGTGATGGGGTTATAGAGCGCGAACGCGTTCTGCGTGGTACTGGCGCCGTTGATCGACTGCACCACCAGAATGCCGTCCGCCTGCGTCGCCGCACCACCGCCACCGGCATTGAGGATGCCCAGCCCAGTGCTGCCGCTGGCCACACCATTGGAGATCACCAGTCGATCCGACGGCGCGCCGTCACCGGCCAGCACCGACTGCAGGTACACCCCGCCGCTGTTGCCGACGTAATTGCCTGCAATGGTGAACGCGTCACCCGGGCCGTTGCCGCCGTTGCTCAGATCGATACGGCCGGCATTGATCACATTGACCTGCTGGCCGGCAGTGAACGTGCGCACGTTGGCATTGAGGCCACCGGCGAACACCGTGCTGGTGCTGTCGATGTCCAGCGTACCGCCGCTGGTGGTGAAATCGGACAGCACCAGATCGCCATCGAAGGTCAGCTGGCTGTCCTGACGGAGGTTGATCTGCTCCCAGCCGGTGAAGCGCGAGACACCGCTGGTCTTGACGTTGTTCATCGTGAGCAGATCGGTGCCAAGCCCACCGGTGAACAGCGGAATCGCACCGAGGTGACTGTTGTTGAGATTGGACAACGTGGTGACGTCGTTGCCCTCCCCCATGTCCACCGTGCCGTACACCACCCCGCCACCGGACCAGTCCAGCCGATCGTTGCCGGTGCTGGCGCGGATCTCGCCGCGTACGGTGCCACCGGTGATGGTGATGGAATCATCGCCACCGCTGACGCTGATGTTGCCGCCGATGTAGCCTTCGGAGAGGATGATGGTGTCGTTGCCGAAGCCGGTGACAAGGTTGCCGTCGATCGTGCCACCGGACATGTCGAAGGTATTGTTCTCCAGCTTCATGTTGACCCGGCCGATGCGCCCGCCGGTCATCTCGGCATAGTCGCCGTCGTCGAAGCCGCCGATGATCTGGCCGCCGGTCATGCGGAAACGGTCAGTGCCATCACCCTGCAGCAGCGCACCGATGGTGCCGCCGGTCATCACGAACACATCCTGGCCACCGCCCTGCTGCACCGCGCCGGTGATGGTGCCGCCACTGATCTCCATCACGTCAACACCATCGCCCTGGTCGACGCTGTCGATGAAACCGCCGCGTACCACCAGGGTGTCGTTGCCCGCGCCCTGCGCGACGCCACCGCGGATGCTGCCGGCCAGCATGTCCAGCCGATCATTGCCAACGCCGAATACGATGCCGCCCGTACTGCCGCTGATCACCCCGCGATTGATCACGGTGGAGGCGGCATCCAGCTGCAGGCCACGCCCGGCCACCGCGATAATGCTGCCGTCGTTGGTGATCAGATGACCACCGCCGCCGGCCTGCAGCGTGACGGCGTTGCCGGCCGCCGGCGCGAGCTGCGCGTTGCCAAGGACGTTGAGCGTGATGTTGCTGCTGCCGGCCATGCCGATGACCGGCACGGTGTCTGGATTGGGCAGCTGGCTGGAGCAGGTCACGGTCTGCCCGGTGGTCGGCGCAGCGTTATCGCACCCCGCCCATGCCGGGAAGGCCCCGGCAATCAACACAGTGCCCAGCGCACTTCGTCGGCCGACCTGCAGCAGGTGCGAAATCTGGACAGCCAGCAACGGTCGTGCCGGCCAAACAAGCGTCTGGCGCATGTACCTTTCCTGTTCAGCAGAAGGGGGACAGCAACGGCCCAGTGCTTTTACGGATGACCGGCGTAGGTACTTTTACTGTGCCGCCGTGATGCGAAGGTAAAAAACCGATGCCTTCATATCTTCAGGTAGAGGCGCCGGCGATCCAGCACCCACACAATGCCCCACCAGAGCGCCACGAAGCCCACAGCACACATCAGCGAGGCCAACATCGGTGCCTGCGGTACCACACGCTCCAGTGCATGGAACGCCCAAGCCCAGACGCCTGTCGCGCCCAGGACCAGCGCCATTGCCGAGGACCCAAGGTAAGCGGCGATTGCATTCACCCCGAAGCGGCGCCCCAGCGCAGGCAGGCGCCAGCGGTCGATCAACAGATGCGCCAGCAGCAGCGCGGCCACGGACAGGCCACCGGTCCAGAGCACGAAGCTCGGCGTCCAGAGTTGCTTGTTGAGCGGCAGCCACAGCGTGGCCAGACCACCGACGGCCAGGCAGGCCAACGCCAGGGTGGCCAGGCGGGCCGACTGGCCCGCACGCAGCCACGCACCGGCACGCAGACCGAGCAACGTGGTGGCAATCGCCCCGACGGTGCTCAGCAGGCCTTCCGGGTCATGACCCAGGCCGGTGAGCGCGGAGTACTTATAGAGGAACGGGGCGAACAGCGCGGTATCCAGGCGGCTGGCTGGATTGACCCATGGCGCCAGCGAATGGGCAGAAAGAAGGATGCCCGCATAGGCCACCAGCAATCCCACGATCACCCCCCATTGCGTCCGCGCCTGCGTGTAGACCGCCAGCACGCCGACCACCGCCACGCACAGGGCGATCCGCTGCAGCACGCCCCACAGGCGATACGCGGGCAGTTCGAACAGCCACCACGCCAGCAGGTGCAGCAGCGCGCCGGCGATCAGGATGCGCAGCGCGCGTTGCAGTACCCCACGCACCAGCGCCGGACGCGTGGCCCGCTCGCCCGCGCGCGGGGCCAGGCTGAAGGCCATCGAGACGCCTGCGATGAACAGGAACAGCGGGAAGATCAGGTCGGTCGGGGTGAAGCCATGCCAGTCCGCGTGCAGCAGCGGCGCGTAGACATGGCTCCAGTCGCCGGGGTTGTTGACCAGCAGCATCGCCGCGACGGTCAGGCCGCGCAGTGCATCGATCGACCCCATCCGCCCCGACGGCGCGGCACTCATACGTCTTCGCGCTGCCCGGCGATCCAGGTGCTGCGCACCTGCAGCGCGTCATCGAGCAGCACCAGATCGGCATGATGGCCCTCGGCGATGTGCCCGTAGCGGTCATCCAGATTCAGGAACTGCGCAGGATAGGTCGACGCCATCCGCGCCGCTTCGGCCAACGACACGCCCAGCAGCTGCACGCTGTTGCGCACCGCCGTGGCCATGTCCAGCGCCGAGCCGGCCAGCGAGCCGGCAGCATTGCGCACCACCCCGTCCACCGCAGTGATGACCTCGCCGTACAGTTCGTAACTTGGGTCTGCCGCACCCACCGGCGGCATCGCATCGGTGACCAGCATGACCTTGCCGCGCGGCTTGGTCGCCAGCGCCACACGCAGGCTGGCCGGGTGCACATGCACACCGTCGGCAATGATGCCGACCCAGCTGTCGCGGTCTTCCAGTGCAGCGCCGACCGCGCCCGGCTCGCGCCCGGTCAGCGGTGACATCGCGTTGTACAGATGGGTGAAGCCGCGGATACCGGCCTCCAGGCCGGCACGCGCCTGCTCGTAACTGGCGGCGGTATGACCTGCCGCCACCACCACGCCGCGTTCCACCAGCGCGCGGATGCTCTCCAGCGGCACCCGCTCGGGCGCCAGCGTGAGCAGGGTGACGCCGTTGTCCAGCGAGGCGGCCAAGGCAATCTCGGCGGCATCGGGCACGCGGAACTTGTTCGCGTCATGCGTGCCCTTGCGCGCCGGGGCGATGTATGGGCCTTCCAGATGGATGCCGAGCACGCCTGGCACGCCCTCGCTGATCGCCTGGCGGGTCGCCGCGATGGCCGCGCGCATCACCTGCACGTCGTCGCTGATCAGCGTCGGCAGCAGACCGGTGGTGCCGAAGCGGCGATGCGCCTGGGCCAGCGTGCGCAGCGTGGCGACATCCGGGCTGTTGTTGAACAGCACGCCGCCACCGCCATTGACCTGCGCATCGATGAAGCCGGGCAGCAACCAGCCGCCGCCCAGGTCCACCTGCTCATCGGCCTGGCCGAGCATGGGCGCGGCATCGGAGATGAGCGCGGTGATCCGGCCGCTTTCGATCACGATCGCCAGGTCGTCGCGGAAGTCGTCACCGACCAGGATGCGGGCATTGCGCAGAACGGTTTTCATCAGACGGTTTCCGTCACTTTGTTCAGATGCGGCGGCAGGTCCGGATTGTGGCCACGGCGCAGCGCCAGCGCATTGATCGCGCGGTAGAAACTCTGGATGGTCAGCAGCGGCGCGCAGGCCGGGTGCGGTGCGACCGGCAGCGGCAGGTCACCGCCGACATCGGCCAGCCACACCTGCGCGTCGCGCGCGGCGAACTCGGCCAGCACCGCGCGGGTGCCGGCGCCGGTTTCATCCGGCTGGGCGAACGCCAGCACCGGGAAGCCGGGGCCGACCAGCGCCATCGGGCCGTGCTTGACCTCGGCCGAGCTGTAGGCCTCGGCGTGCAGGCCACAGGTTTCCTTGAACTTAAGCGCCGCTTCCTGCGCCGCCGCCAGGCCGAGGCCACGGCCGAGCACGAAGAGATTGTGGGCCGGCACCAGGCCATCCGTCAGCGACGACCAGTCGCTGTTCCAGGCCTCGCGCAGCGCATCGGGCAGCGCGCGCAGCGAGGCGATCAGCCCCACATCCTGGGTCCAGTACGCCACCAGCTGCAGGATCGCCGACAGCGAGGCCAGGTAGCTCTTGGTCGCCGCCACGCTGCGCTCGGCACCGGCGCCGAGCGGGATGACCGTCTCGGCCAGCTGCGCCAGCGGCGAATCCTCGACGTTGACCAGCGCCACCACGCGTGCACCGGCCGCACGCGCGGCCTCGGCATTGCGCAGCAGGTCCGGGCTCTTGCCCGACTGGGAGATCACGATGTACAGCGCGCCGCGCAGCTTCAGGGGTGCTTCGTAGACCGAGCCCACCGAGGGCGACGCCGAGGCGGTGACCAGCCCGAGGCGCGTTTCCAGCAGGTACTTGGCATAGGTGGCGGCGTGGTCGGAACTGCCGCGCGCGCAGGTCACCACGAACGGCGGCGGTGCCGCGCGCAGGCTGGCGGCCAGCGTCTCCACGGCCACCTGGTTGCGCGCGAACTGCGCGGCGATCACATCGGCAGCCTCGGCGGCTTCGCGGTACATCAGGGTGTCGTGGGGAGCAGGCAGGGACATGGGAACTCAGGTCGTTTCAGGAGGGGGAAGCCGTGCACCCTGCGGGCGCATCGGCGCGGTGGAGCCACGCACCACCAGCTGCGGCACGAAGCCTTGGTTCTGCAGCTGCAGTGGCGCGTCGTCATAGGCATCGCTGCGCAGCTGCGCGATCAGCAGGCGCGCGGCATGCCGGGCAATGTCTTCGGTGGCCTGCTTGGCCGTGGTCAGCGGCGGCCAGGACTGCCGCGAGAACGGGCTGTCCTCGAAGCCGGCGATGGACAGGTCGTAGGGCACGTTCATGCCGGTGGATTTGGCGGCCGCGAGCACGCCGGCGGCGATCTCATCGTTGGAACCGAAGATCGCGGTGGGCGGTTCGCGCAGCGCCAGCAGGCGGCGCGCGCCGCGGAAGCCATCATCGAAGGTGTAGTCGCCCTGCACCACCAGGTGCTTGTCGATGGTCATGCCGTAATCGCGCAGTGCCGCTTCATAGCCGGCGTAGCGCTCGCCACTGGAACGGTGCGAGCTGCCGCCCCACAGGAACCCGATGCGCTGGTGCCCGAGCTGGATCAGATGCTCGGTGATTTCATAGGCGGCCTCGCGGTCGTCGACGAACACGCAGGCACCATCCTCGGGATCGGCGGTGGCGGCGATGATGCGCACCAGTTTGATCCCGCGGGCGGTGAGCGCGGCCACCAGATCCTTGCGCTCGGACATCGGTGCGGTCAGCACCAGCCCGGCCAGGCGCGAACGCTGCACCCAGTCGGCCAGTTCCTCGGCGAGCATCGGCGAGCTGGAATCGCAGGGATGGATCTGCAAGCCGAACCCGGTCTCGCGGCACGCGGCAAGCACGCCGTTCTGCACGCCGATGATGTGGTACGGGTTGGGGTTGTCGTAGACCAGCCCGACCACCAGCGTGGTGCCGGTGCGCAGGTTGCGCGCGGCCGGATCGGGCTCGTAGTCCAGCTCGGCGATCGCGCGCAGCACCCGTGCACGGGTGGCCTGCATCACCGACGGCTCGTTGTTGATGACCCGTGAGACCGTCTTCAGCGATACCTTGGCCCGTTCGGCGACATCCTTGATGGTCGCTCTACGCATCGTTTTTCCCTGGCTGACCGGTTGAGCGTCCATGATCGCCGATCACTGCCCGTCGCGGGACAGCCCGACCCGGTGGCCGCGCATCGAATAGAACAGGATGTACAGGTAGCAGGGCACCATCAGGCCGGCGAACACCCACTGGAAATCGAAGTGCTGCTTGAGCACGGCAAACAGCTGGGGAATGATCGCGCCGCCGGCGATGGCCATCACCAGCAGGGCCGAGCCGGTCTCGGTGAAGCGGCCCAGGCCGCGGATCGCCAACGGGAAGATCGCCGGCCACATCATCGCGTTGGCAAAGCCCAGGGCCGCCACGAAGCCCACCGACACATAGCCGTGGGTCAGCAGCGCGCCGATGCAGAACAGCACGCCCAGCACCGCCGAGATGCTCAGGTAGCGCGACTGCGAGACCAGGTGCGGGATCAGCGCCAGGCCGGCCAGGTAGCCGATCAGCATCGCGCCCAGGGTGATCGAGGTGAACATCTTGGTCTGGTCCAACGGCAGGTCGAAGCCGTGGCCGTAAGTGCCGATCGCATCACCGGCCATCACTTCCACGCCGACGTACACGAACAGGCACAGCACGCCCAGCCACAGGTGCGGGAACTGGAAGATGCTGGTGCGCTCGGCCACCCCCGGCGCGCGGGCCGGTGTGGCATTGGCTTCAGCGGTCTTCAGCTCGGGCAGCGGCGAGAACAGCACCGCGACGGCGAGCACCACCAGCAGCCCGGCCATGGCCATGTACGGCAGCTGGATCTTGGCGGCGAAGTCATTGAGCAGCACCGTCTTGGCAGCCGCATTGGCGACCTTCACCTGGGCGTCCAGATCGCCGATGCCATGCAGCACCAGCGTGCCGATCAGCACCGGGGCCAGCATGCCGGCGATCTTGTTGCAGATGCCCATCAGCGCGATGCGCCGGGCCGCAGTCTCGATCGGGCCGAGGATGCTGATGTACGGGTTGACCGCCGTCTGCAGCAGGGCCAACCCACTGCCGATCACGAACAGGCCACTGAGCGCGCCCGGGTACCAGCGCTGCTGGGCAAAGTGCGCGAACACCACCGCGCCGGCCGCCATCACCAGCAGGCTCAGGCTCAAGCCTTTCTTCATGCCGGTGCGCTTGAGAATCCACGAGGCCGGCAGGGCGAGGAAGAAATACGACAGGTAGAAGACCATCAGCACCAGGAAGGCGCCGACCTCGTCCAGCTCGAAGGCCAGTTTGACGAAGGTGATCAGCGGGCCGTTGAGCCAGGTGAAGAAGCCGATCAGGAAGAACAGCACGCCGA
>Ga0247813_10001250_pt1 | contig 19822 bp, 13 predicted proteins | sample UWRJL169409C1_FD_180719 | JGI IMG/M metagenome (GOLD analysis project Ga0247813, IMG submission 180719) | Plant litter microbial communities from Arlington Agricultural Research Station in Wisconsin, United States - UWRJ-L169-409C-1 | ecosystem: Environmental > Terrestrial > Plant litter >... | reverse complement strand
CTCGCGCAACACCGTTATCAAGTTCATGACCGACGGCATGTTGCTCGCCGAGGTCCAGAGCGACCCGCTCCTGCGCGCCTATGACACCGTCATTCTGGACGAGGCCCACGAGCGTTCGCTCAACATCGACTTCCTCCTCGGCCACCTGCGCACGCTCCGCCACAAGCGCCCCGAACTCAAAATCATCGTCACCTCGGCGACCATCGACACCGAGGCGTTTTCCAAAGCCTTCGACGACGCGCCCATCGTTCAGGTCTCGGGCCGCACGTATCCGGTCGAGGTCATCTACGCGCCGCTCGACGAACTGGGCAGCGACGCCGCCGAGGGCGATGAACGCTCCGCCAAAGCCGAGGCGCTCCACTACATCGACGGCGCGGTCGAGGCGGTCGAACGCATCGTGCGCGACAGCCAGTCGGGCGACATTCTGGTGTTTATGCCGGCCGAGCGGGACATCCGCGAAACGACCGACCTGCTCGAAGGCCGCCGCCTGCCCAACACCGAGATCGTGCCGCTCTTCGGCCGACTCTCCACCTCCGAGCAGCAGCGCGTGTTTTCGTCCTCGCAGCGGCGCAAGCTGATCCTCGCGACCAACATCGCGGAAACCTCCCTCACCAGCCCGGGCATCCGCTACGTCGTGGACACGGGGCTGGCGCGCATCAGCCGTTACTCGCCGCAGGCCCGCACACGCCGTCTGCCCATCGAGGCGGTCGCCCAGTCGAGCGCCGACCAACGCAAAGGCCGCGCCGGCCGCGTGTCCGACGGCGTGTGTATCCGCCTGTATTCGGAAAAGGACTTCAACGAGCGTCCGCGTTTCACCCAGCCCGAGATCCAGCGCGCCAATCTCGCCGACGTGATCCTGCGCATGAAGGCGTTCGGCCTCGGCGACATCGAGCGGTTCCCGTTCATCAACATGCCGGCGGCCAAGGCGATCCGCGCCGGTTATGCGCTGCTCGAAGAAATCGGCGCGCTCGACGCCGACGCCAACGAAGCCGCCCGCCAACTTACCCCGCTCGGCCGCGAACTCGCCCGCCTTCCGGTCGATCCCACGGTCGGCCGCATGATCCTGCAGGCTCGCTCCGAAAAGGCCGTGCGCGAGGTGCTCATCATCGCCTCGGGTCTGAGTATCCAGGACCCGCGCGAGCGTCCGATGGAAGCGCGCGAAAAGGCCGACGCCGCGCATCGCCGGTTCAACCACCCGGACTCTGATTTCATGGCGTTGCTCAATATCTGGGACGCCTTTCACGACGAGTTCGACCGGCTCTCGCAGTCGCGGCTGCGGCGGTTCTGCAAAGACCATTTTCTCAGTTACACGCGCATGCGCGAGTGGCGCGACGTGCACGCGCAACTCCTCGACGTGCTGGAACAGCGCAAAGACTTCCAGTTCTCGTCGGTGTTCGACGGAGTGCCGGCCGACAAAATCAACGACGACAAAACCGCCTTCGCGTCGCCGGCTTACCGCGCGATTCACCGGAGCATCCTCGCCGGCTTGCTCGGCAACATCGCGGTGCGTGACGACGAAAACGGCGGCTACAAGGCGACGCATGACCGGCGCGTGACGCTGTTCCCCGGCTCGGTGCTGGCGGTGCGCGACGATAAAGGAAAAAAGCCCTCCTTCGCCAAGGCTTCGCAGGGCGCGGGCCCCGACAAGCGGGGCCCGCGCTGGATTATGTCGGCCGAGATCATGGAGACGTCGCGGTTGTTTGCGCGCACCTCGGCGCGGCTTGATCCGGTGTGGGCGTTGGATCTCGGCGCGCACCTCGTGAAGGTCGCGCACAGCGAGCCGTTCTGGAATCAGGATGCTGGCCGCGTGATGGTGAAACAACGCACGCGCCTCTACGGACTCGAACTGGAATCGCGTGCGGTGAGCTACGGCAAAGTCGATCCGGTTCACGCGACGGAGATTTTTATCCGCGAGGCGCTCGTGAACGACCAGGTGACGTGGCCGCTCGACTTCATCGCGCACAACCGCGGCGTGCGCGAAGATTTGGAAGACCTGCTGACTCGCACGCGTGACAGCGGCTACCTGAACCTCGACGAAGGCATTTACCGTTTTTACGCGGCGCGGCTGTTGCCGCAGGGTGCGGATGATCCGGTGATCTCCAGCGTCGCCGAACTCGTGGATCTCGTGCGCGAACGCAAAGGCGCCGAGCCGCATTTTTTGGAACTCTCGCCCGACGACCTGCGCGATCCCGAGGAGTTGCAGGCCGACACCGAGGCGTATCCCGAGGCGATGCCGCTGCAGCAGTCTGCGCTGCCGCTCAACTACGCTTACAAGCCCGGCCAGTCCGACGACGGTGTGACGCTCGACGTGCCGGTGCGCGACGCCGCCGCACTCACGCCGGCCGCGCTCGACTGGGCGGTGCCCGGGCACCTTGCCGCCAAGGTCGAACATTACCTGCGCGCGCTGCCGAAGGAACTGCGCCGCGACTTCGTTCCGCTGGGCGATGCGGCGCGTCAGTTGGCGAAGGCGGCGGCGCAACATTCGCGACTCACCGGACAACGCGAGACGTTGCCCGAGGCGCTCGCGACGTTGATCGGCGAACGCCTGAAATTGAAACTCGATGCGAGTGTGTTCGCCGAGGACCGTCCGCTGCCCGACCACCTACGCGTGCGGGTGCGCGTGGTCGATGACGAAGGCCGCGAACTCTGCGCGAGCCGGGAGCTGCCCGAGATCGCGACGGCGCTGGCGGCGCATCACCGCGAGGCGAGCGTGAGCGTGTCGCGCGACGATCCCGATGCGTGGCGGCGGGCGCGGGCGAAACACGAGCTGGGCGAGCAGACCGAATGGAAATTTGGCAACGTGCCGGCGAGCGTGCACGTGTGCGACCTGGCGGGCGTGCCGGTCTATGCGTATCCCGGACTCAAAAACGGACCGGGTGGCGGCGTGTTGCTGCGGTTGTTTAAGACGCCGGAGGAAGCCGCGGCGTCGAGCGCGCCCGCACTGGAGCGCATGATGGAGTGGCAGCTCACGCACCAGCTCGCGTGCCTGCACAAAGACCTGAAGCAACTGCGCGAACTCGGGGCGTTGCTCGCGACGCTGGGCACGACGGATACGTTGCGCGAACACGCCTACATCGCGGTGAGCCGCTGGCTGCTGGCGGCGACGCGTGTGAAACAACTCACGGCGCCGGCGTTTGCGGAGGCGGTTGCGAAGGCGAAGACCGACTTGCAAGGGCTCGTGCCTCGGCTGGTCGATCTGCTGCGCGAAGTGCTCACGCTGCGTCAGGCGTTGCTGGTGCATCCGCATCCGTATCGCGGACAAGGGCCGGACCTGACCGCGCTGATGCCGCCGGATTTCCTGCGGGTGACGCCGTATGAACGCCTCGCGCATTTCCCGCGTTATCTGAAGGCGATGAAGATGCGCGCCGACCGCTGGAAACAGAATCAGGTCAAGGACACCGAACGCATGAAACAACTGGCGGTGTTCGCCGGCGTGCCCGAGCTGCGCTGGCAAGTGGAGGAGTTGCGCGTGAGTTTATTTGCCCAAGAGCTGGGCACGGCCGAGCCGGTGTCGGTGCAGAAACTGGAACGCGCGCTGGTCGAGTTGAAGCAGGGCAGGGGCGGGCGCACGACACCGAGTGGCGGCGAACCCGTCGCGGTGAAATCCGCAGTCGCACCCGAGCCGCCGAAGCCGCGCGAGACTACGCCGCTGCCCGTGACGACCACAAAACCGAAGGCACCGCTGAAGAGCTTCGGTTCGCTCGACGCGCTGTTTAAGCGATAGGCGCCGCCGCGTCGCCTGCTTCGGGCGCGTCGGTGCCGGCGGCGCGTTTCATTTTGAAAAACGCCTGGAGCAGCGTGCGGCATTCGTCTTCGAGCACGCCGCCGGCGGTGAGTTCGAAGTGGTGATTCACGCGCGGCAACGCGTTCAAGTCGGTCGCGCCGCCGAGGCAGCCCATCTTCGGGTCGGGGACGGCGTAGCACACGCGCTTCAAACGCGACATGAGCGTGGCGCCGGAGCACATGGGGCAGGGCTCCTTGGTCACGTAGAGCGTGCAGTTTTCGAGGCGCCAGTTGCCGAGCTTCGCGGCGGCCTGGGTGATCGCGAGCATCTCGGCGTGCGCGGTCGGATCCTGCGAACTCTCGACGGTGTTGTGGGCAAAGGCGATGACCTCGCCGCCGTGCTCGATCACGCAACCGATGGGGACCTCGTCGCGGCGCCAGGCGTCGATCGCCTGGTTGTAGGCGAGACTCATAAAGAACGTGTCGTCGCGGTGGAGCTGGGACGGAAAACGTTTCTCGAACGGGCAGGGAAGGTCGGTGGAAGTGGTCATAAGGGAGCGGCCGGCAGGTGCGCCGCGACCGGCGTTCCCGAGGAAAACCTTGACTTACGAGGGGGGCAGATGGCTTACAAGTAGCTTTTATACAACCGAACCGAACGCATGATCATCCTCGTCCCTGGCCTCGTTGCCGCTGTTAACCATGTCTGAATCCTCTGACGGCAAGTCCATTGAAGTTGAAGGCAAAGTCGTGACCGTCCTCCCCGGCACGATGTTTAAAGTCCAGTTGTCCAACGGCCACATCGTGCTCGCCCACATCTCGGGCAAGCTCCGCAAGAACTTCATCAAGATCGCCGCCGGCGACGGCGTGAAGATGGAGATGAGCCCCTACGATCTCGAAAAAGCGCGCATCACCTACCGCATGAAGGACGTGAACGCCCAGCCGTTCGTGCCCCGCAAGCGCCGCTACTAAGGCGGGCGCGGTCCGTTTTATTTCCATCGACGCCGGCCACCCGCCGGCGTCTTTTTTGTGCCCGGTGGCCGACTCCTCTTCACATTCATCCGATCCGACGCGCGACGCGCTCCTCGGCGGTCTGCCCGAGGGGCTCGACGATCCGATCCGGGATTTTGGGAATTCGCTCACGCTCGAACGCGGCCGGTCCGACCGCACGCTCGAAGCCTACGAGAGCGACCTGCGCCAGTGCGCCTCGCACCTCGCGCGGGAGGGCGTGAAAGACTGGAAACAGGCGACCGGTGATCAGGTGATGGCGTGGCTCTATTCGCTAAAAATCGAGCCGTCGGCGAACGCGCCCGACGATGCCAAAAGCACCGACTACACCGTGGCCAGCCTCGCGCGGAAACTCTCGGCGCTGCGCATGTTTGCCCGCCACCTCGTGCGCGAACGGGTGCGGCCGGATGATTTTACGGAGCTGCTGCAAGGGCCGAAGCTCCGCCGGAAACTACCGGGCACGCTGAACATTCAGGAGGTCGATGCTCTGCTGTCCGCACCCGTCGGCGGCGATGCGCACGCGTTGCGCGACCGGGCGATCTTGGAGTTGTTTTATTCGAGCGGGTTGCGCGTGTCAGAACTCGCGGGGCTGAACATCCAGCAAGTTGATCTGGAGGCGGGTTTTCTGCGTGTATTTGGCAAAGGCTCGAAGGAGCGTGTGGTGCCGGTCGGCGGCAAGGCGGCCGAGGCGCTCGCGGCGTATCTCACGGCGGGCCGGCCGCATTTTGTGAAGCCGAAAACGAGCAGCCAACTCTTCCTGAGTGAGCGGGGGACGGCGATCTCGCGGCAGATGCTGTGGGTGCTGGTGAAAAAATACGCCAAGCGCGCCGGAATCGAGAAGCCGGTGAAGCCGCATTTGCTGCGTCATTCCTTTGCCACACACCTGCTCGGCGGTGGGGCCGACTTACGTGCGATCCAGGAAATGCTGGGACACGCTAACATTGGAACCACACAGATTTACACCGCGGTGGAGGCGGAGCGGCTGCTGGATCAGCACGCGCAGTTTCACCCGCGCAACCAGCCCGACCCGCCGCCTCGGGGAAAAACCCCTTGACCGGTGGGGGATTCACGGCGTCATCGTCTGCTTTTAACGGCCGTGAACACACCGCACTCGTCCACTCCCGCCAGCTTGCGTGACCCGCAAGGCTTTGTCGCGGGGAGACTGCGGATGACGATCGTGAAAAAGCACCCGGCCTGCGCGCCGACGAGTTTTGTGCTACGGTGCAAAATGTTTCACTTTTCCAAACAGGCCGCAGTTGCGGCTTCGGATACAAGTTCTCCCTCATGAGCGACAAGATCACCCACGAATGCGGCATCGCGATGGTTCGGCTGTTAAAGCCGCTTTCCTACTATCAGGAAAAATACGGCACGCCGCTTTGGGGCTTTACCAAGCTGTTCCTTCTCATGGAAAAGCAGCACAACCGCGGCCAGGACGGCGCGGGCGTGGCCTGCGTGAAGAGCGACATCGCCGCCGGCGATCCGTTCATGTTCCGCGAGCGGTGCGTGAAGACCAACCCGCTCGACAAGATTTTCCGTTCCTTGCTCGATCAATATAACGAGAAGGTAGGCACCGGGGAAATCCACCCCGAGTTCGCCGACACGGTGAAGAAGCACTTCGACTTCGGTGGCGAGCTGCTGATGGGCCATCTGCGCTACGGCACCAGCGGCGGTTATAACATCTCGTCCTGCCACCCGTATTTCCGCCGTTCGCCCTGGCCCACGCGCAACCTCGCGCTGTGCGGCAACTTCAACATGACGAACACCGAGGAGCTGAACCAGTCGCTGATCGCGATGGGCCAGCACCCGATCTTCGCCACCGACACGCAGGCGATGCTCGAAAAGATCGGCTTCTTCCTCGACGAGGAACACGACGAGCTCTTCCGCAAACTGCGCGGAGACGGCCTCACCCCCGAGGAAACCTCCCGCCGCATCAGCGACGAGTTGGACCTCGCCCGCGTCATCCGTCGCTCGGCCACGAAGTGGGACGGTGGATACACGCTCTGCGGACTCATCGGCAACGGCGACGCGTTCGTCGCCCGCGACCCGTCGGGCATCCGCCCCTGCTGGTATTTCCAGAACGACGAAGTCATCGCCTTCGCCTCCGAGCGCGCGCCGCTCATGACGGTGTTCGACCTCGGTCTCGAAGAGCCGAAGGAAGTGCCGCCCGGCAACGTCATCGTGATGAAGCGCAACGGCCAGGTGACCACCTCGGAGTTCCTCCCGCCGCTGCCGCGCACCTCGTGCTCGTTCGAGCGCATCTATTTTTCACGCGGCAACGACATCGAGATCTACAAGGAGCGTAAGCTCCTCGGCAGCTGCCTCACCGAGCAGGTCTTGAAGGCCGTCAGCTACGACTGGGAAAACACCGTTTTCAGCTTCGTGCCCAACACCGCCGAGGTCGCGTTCTACGGCCTCATGCACGGCCTGCGCGAAAAGCGCCGCGCCGAGGTGAAGCAGGCGATTCTCCAAGCCGCGAAAGACGGCAAGTTGGACGATTCGCTGCTCGACGACCTCATCCTGCGCAACTGGCCGCGCGGCGAGAAGGTCGTGTCGAAGGACATCAAGATCCGCACGTTCATCGGGCAGGAAGGCATGCGCAACCAGCTCGCGAGCCACGTTTACGACATCACCTACGGCTCGATCAAACCGGGCGACCACCTCGTGTGTGTGGACGACTCCATCGTGCGCGGCACCACGCTGCGCCGCTCGATCCTGCGCATCCTGTCCCGGCTCAACCCGAAGAAGATCGTGATCGTCTCGACCGCGCCGCAGATCCGCTTCCCCGACTGCTACGGCATCGACATGTCGGAGCTCGGCAAATTCGTGGCCTTCGAGGCGACCGTCGCGCTGCTCCGCGAGCGCGGACAAGCGCACATCCTCCAGGAAGTTTACGACCTCTGCCGCGACGCCGTGGCGAAGGGCGAGTGCGTCAACCACGTGCGCAAGATCTACGAGCCGTTCACGCCCGAGGAGATTTCCGCCAAGATCACCGAGCTGGTGCGTCCGAAGGAAATCGAGTGGAAGGGTGAGTTTGAGATCATTTTCCAGACGATCGAAAACCTGCATGCCGCGGTGCCGAACCACAGCGGTGACTGGTATTTCACGGGCAAATACCCGACCCCGGGCGGTTTCCGCGTGGTGAACCAGGCCTATCTGAACTACTACGAAAAAGGCGGCGGCCGGAGCTACTGAGCTCCTTTGGGGCGGAAAGCGGGAGCGGTTGCCAAGCCGCTCCCGCTTTCTGTCCCGGCCTCAAATTTAGCGTTTATTAGCGTTCATTAGCGGTTTCACTTCGTTCCTTTCCAGCATGTCGCTCTCCTACGAATCCTCCGGCGTTAACTACGACCAACTCGACGCCTTCAAGCGCGCCTGCCAGAAGGCCGCCAAGACCACCGCGCCGCTCCTCCAGTCGCACGGCTACGCCGAGCCGGCCAACACGCGCGGCGAGAGCTGCTACCTCATGGAGGCGGCAGGTCATTTCCTCGCCCACGTCGAGGAAGGCCTCGGCACCAAGAACCTCGTGGCCGACGCCGTCTATGCGCAGACCGGCGAAAACTTTTACCGCGAGATCTCCATCGATACCGTCGCGACCATCGTCAACGACCTCGTGACCTGCGGCGCGCTGCCGATCTCGGTCGCCATGCATGCCGCGGTGGGCGAGTCCGCCTGGTTCACCGATGCGAAGCGCATGGAAGCGCTCGTCGAGGGCTGGGCCGAAGGTTGCCGTCAGGCCGGCGCCGTCTGGGGTGGCGGCGAAACGCCCACGCTGCGCGGCATCGTCAACGCCGACGCGATTGTTTTGGCCGGTTCCGCCATCGGCAAAGTCGAGCCGAAGTCCCAGCGCATCACCGGCGACGTCAAAGACGGTGACGCCATCGTGTTCCTCGCCTCGTCCGGCGTGCAGACCAACGGTCTGTCGCTCTGCCGCCTCATCGCCTCGAAACTCCCGCAGGGTTACCAGACGCCCATCGGCCACGGCGACACGCGCACCTACGGCCAGGCGTTGCTCGCCCCGTCGGTCATCTACGTGAAGTTCGTCGCGGCGTGCCAGCAGGCCGGCATCAAACTCAATTACGTCTCGCACGTGACCGGTCACGGCTGGCGCAAACTGATGCGTCTGGACGAACCCTTCGTTTACGAGATCACCAATCCCGGCGAAGAACCCGCGCTCTTTAAGTTCCTGCGCGAAGCCGGCCCCATCGACCTGCGCGAGGCCTACGCGACCTTTAACCAGGGCGTCGGTTTCGCCGCCTATGTTTCCCAAGCGAACCTTGCCGCGACGCTCGCCGCCGCCAAGGCCTCGGGCTACACGGCCTGGCATGCGGGCACGGTGAAAAAAGAAGGCGACCGTAAGGCCGTGGTCATCCCGTCGCTGGGCCTCGACTACGACGGCAGCACGCTGCAGGTGCGGTGAGCTGGGGGAACGGATTTTTAAGGAGGTCGGACCTCCTGGTCCGACCCGTCAGTGAAGCCTTACTCAAGCGAGACGGACGGGGAGGATCGTCCTCCTCTCATCCGGCTATCGGCCACGATTTTATTAAAACAGCTCTCATTCTAGTTTGGTAAGCTGCGTGACGGTGGTGGGCGTGGACGAGCCACGCCCCTACAAAACAAGCGCCCGTCGTAGGGGCGCACCTCGTGTGCGCCCGGGTTCGGGCTCAGCTTACCAAAGTAGAACTAACCGGAAATTCCGCATAGGCGCAGATGACGGAGGGTTTGTATCTGTGCCCATCTGTGAAATCTGTGGTCAAAAATCCGAGGCGGGATTCTAACGCAAAAATTTAGCGTTGGCCTCGCCAAGCGCGGCTTTGCGTTAAGACTGCACGTTTTCATTCACGATTATGTCTTCTTCTCCCATATCCTCGCGTTCCGATGTTGTGGTTCTGACGCCGGAGCACCGGCTCGACAGTCGCGGAGCCGAAGCGCTCACCCAGGCGCTGGCCGCGGCGGTGATTCCCGGCGTGCGTCACGTGGTGTTGGACATGACGGCCGTGGCTTATCTGAGCAGCGCGTCGTTGCGGGTGTTCGTATCCACTTACAAAGAACGCAAAGCGGCGGGCGGTTCGTTCGTGCTGGCGGCGGTGCCGGAGTATGCGCGCAGCGTGCTGGAGATCGCGGGCTTCGTGAACGTGCTGCCCATTGCGCAGTCCGTGTCCGCCGCGCTGGCCGGGCTCGGCGCGACCGTGGCAGGCGTAAACGCACCGGACGCAACATCGGTTGCGTCGCCGGCGACCGTGCATGAAGCGCCGGCTGATCCGCGCGTTGAAACGGTCATCACGGGAAAAGGCGCGTTGTTCATCCAGCGCGGACATGACGGACCGGGCTTCATCGAAGTCGCGGGCGACATCAACGACGTGCTGGCGTCGCGCGTCACGCCGGCGCACGTGTTTTCAAAACAGTTTTCCGACAAAGCCTACTCGATCGGACTCGGAGGACTGGGAGGTCAACTCGACGACTACTTCACGCTGATGGGCGAGATGATCACCATCGGAGGAACGATGGTCTGGCTGCCCTGCGATGGGCATGGTCAGCCGGATTTCCTTATTCCGAAAAACGACTCCGGTCAGGTGCTGATGCGCACGGGTTTCAACGCGTCGCTGGCGGGTGAGTTTCACGATTACGTGGTGTTTAAGAGCGCGTCGCCCGAGGGCGTGACGATGGCGGAGCTTTACCGGTTGCTCTTCGAGCAGGCCAAGAAACGTCGTCCGGATTTTAAGGGCGCAATCGGCCTCGCGATGCGTGCGGAAATGCCGGCGGTGTTCGGTGCGGGCGTGGTCAAGGCGCCGGTGTTGCCGAACCAGCCGGCCAACGGAAAGTTCATCACCGATCCGAGCAATTTCGCGGAATGGTTCGAGTTCGACAAAGAGCCGCGCCATCGCGACGTGACGGGCTTGGTGGCGGGCTGCGGCATCGACCTGACGTGTGATTTGTCGGGCTTCACGCAGGAGTTTTTACAGAAGACGTTTTACTACAATCCGGCGAACACGGGTGCGGCCAACCAGACGCTGCACAACCACGTGGTTGCCTTTAACCCTCAGCCGCTGGCGGACGGCTTTGATCTCGAAGCGGGCATCGCCGCCGTGGTGGATCAGGGCGAGTTTTTGGACATGCGCCACATGCTCGATGCGAGCACGGTGTCGCGGGCGATCATCGGGTTGATCTACGTGAGCGACTTCCGCCCGGACGCGGAGTGCGTGCGGGTGGGGTGAGGTGGCGGTAACCGTCTGAATCTGGCTGATGGACGGATCGCGGGTTTGGTCGATTTAAGGGTTAACGCACACCCTCCGACCACCCCGCGTCTGACTGAGTTGCCGGCGACGTAGGGCAGCTGTTTTGGTGAGCATTTGGGGTGCCGGGAGATAATTTGATGTATTTATTTACGTTAACTTGACGTAAACGTAACAATCTTTGCTCATTTTGTTATGAATTTGCACTCTGAGCCCATTAAATTCCAAGTATCACGTCGATCGATTCGAGGTCGTGATCGCTATTATCAGCATTCTGGTCGCGCTCGGGTTTCTCCTGCTGCGCAGCGGGAATCGGATGGGATATTACGCCTTCGTGAAAGAGGACGGCATCGCGGAATCGATCCAAGCGATTTGTTATCTGCTGTCGTCGTTCGTCGCGATCGGGGTCGCACGGCGGTTGTTTCGGGTAAAGCAGACGTTTTTGGGCGTGATGTTTGGGCTCTTTGCGGCCGGGACCTTTCTCCTGTTTGGCGAGGAAATCAGCTGGGGGCAGCGGATTGTCGGCTGGGAATCGACCGAGTATTTTCAGCAAAGCAACATGCAGGGAGAGACGAACCTTCATAACGACAGTCGTCTCAAAGGTATCGTGCATCCCATCGGTATCGCGCTCGGAATCTACATGGTGATTTCATCCCTGTTGCAGCGGTCGTTCGTTCGCCGTGGAGCGAAGGTGTTTACTTATTTCACGGGTGAGTGGCCGGTGGTCGGGTTCTTCGGCATTTTCACCGCGATTTACGTGGTTTACGAATACCTCAATGTCTTCATTCGTCCGTGGTATGGCTTCGATCTGATCCTCTGGCAGGATTTGGAAATGGCCGAATCGTTCCTCACCGCCGGCATCCTTTTTTGGACCATCCTCAAGCTGCGTTCAGTGGAGAAACTCTTCGGCCCGGCTGCGCTGGGTGCGGCGAAACCGGCGGGCGGACAGTATGAACGTCCGGAGCAGCGTGGTGGGGTTGAGGTGTCTGGCGGGAATCTTTCGACTGGATAAACGGGACGGGGAAGGGATGGCGGAGTGCTGATTCCGATATCCTGATCTCCATCCGGTTAATCCTGTCCAAGCTCCGGGGAATTAGCGCCCTTTGCGGGTGCGCCAGTGGGCGCCGGGTTTGCCTTTGGAGTGCCAGGTGGGGTGGCCACCGCCGAAGGCTTTGCCTTTATACGTGCGGTCCTGGTTTTTGCCGGCGTCGCCTTTCTGTTGTCCGCCGGCTCCTAACGATTGCTGGTGGCCGGAGCGTTTCGGGGAATTGGCCAGCGGGTTGGCCGGGTCGATGCGCGGGGGTTGTCCGCCTTCGTAGGCGAAACCTTCGACAGGGACGACCGTGATGGATTGGCCGATGAGTTTTTCGATGGCGACGATTTCGTTGGCTTCCTGCGGCGTGACCAGCGTGACGGCGTCGCCCGTGGCGGCGGCACGTCCGGTGCGGCCGATGCGGTGGACGTAATCCTCGGCGTGGAGCGGCACGTCGAAGTTGATGACATGCGACACGCCGGCGACGTCGATGCCGCGGGCGGCGATGTCGGTGGCGACGAGCACGCCGACGCGACCGGTTTTGAATTTCTCCAGCGCCTCGACGCGCTGGCCTTGGCTGCGTTCGGCGTGGATGACGACGCAGGCTTGGTTGTCGAGGCGGAGTTGGTGGGCGACGCGGTCGGCGCCTTTGCGCGTGCGGGTGAAGACGATCACGCTCTTGAAGTCGTCGCGCTGGAGGAGCGCGTGGAGGAGGTCGAGTTTCTGCGTGTCGCGGACGGCGTGGATGACGTGGTTGACGGACTCGGTGACGGGGCGCGCGCGGGCGATTTCGATGCGCTGCGGGTTGTTGAGGGCGAACTTGGCGACCTCTTCGAGTTTTTGGGGAATCGTCGCGGAGAAGAGGAGGGTCTGCCGGTTTTTGGGGCAGAGTTTGACGATGGCTTTGACGTCTTCGATGAAGCCCATGTCCAGCATGCGGTCCACTTCGTCGAGGACGAGGACTTCGATGGAGGAGAGGTTGATGAGCGTGCCATCGAGGAATTCTCGGAGGCGACCGGTGGTGGCGACGACGACATCGACGCCGGCGCGGAGGGCATTGCGTTGCGGGCCGAGGGTGACGCCGCCGTGGAGAACGACGGATTTGAAATCGGTGAACTTGCCGAGGGCGTGGAAGGAGTCGTCAACTTGCGCGGCCAGTTCGCGGGTGGGTTCGAGGACGAGGACGCGGGGGCCGGTGGAGCGGTGCGGGCCGAGGCGGTTGAGGATTGGCAGGGCGAAGGCGGCGGTTTTGCCGGTGCCGGTCTGCGCGGAGGCGATCAGGTCGCGGCCGGAGAGGACGGCGGGGATGGCCTGCGCCTGGATGGGCGTGGGCTCGGTGTAGCCCAGGGCTTGCGCGCCGCGCACGAGACTGGAGTAGAGGCCGAGTTTGGAAAATGGCATGGCACCAATTGGCGGGAGGAACGGCGGCGAAGGCGAGCGGTTAAGTTTTTAAGAGGAAGACGGGCGGGTTTTAACCACGAAACACACGAAGCATACGAAAGGAGCGCAGCAGGCTGAGGAAACGGAATTTTAAACCACAGATTTCACAGATGGGCACAGAAGTCCTGCACCCCGTTATTGCTGAGCCTCTGTAAAATCTGCGGTTAAAGTTCGGATTTCGGGGAATCGACGGGTTGTCACCGGGCCGGGAAAATCTTTTAGCTCTCAATTCGCAGGCGGGCTGCATACGGTGCGGCATGGAAAAACGTAAATTTGCCGAGCTCGGGCTGTCCGCCGAGGTGTTGAAGGCCGTGGACAAGATGGGTTTTGAGGAAGCCTCGCCCATCCAAACGGCGGTCATTCCGCTGCTGCTCGCCGGCAAGGATGTCGTCGGCCAGTCGGCCACCGGCTCGGGTAAAACCGCCGCGTTCGGCGTTCCCGCCGTTGAAAAGGTCGATCCCAAGAAGAAGGCCGTGCAGGTCCTCATCCTTTGCCCGACGCGCGAACTCGCCGTTCAGGTCGCCGAGGAAATTGCCAAACTCGCCTTCTACAAGACGGGCGTGCGCGAGGTGCCGATCTTCGGCGGCCAGCCGTATGAGCGTCAGATCCGCGCCCTTGAGGCCGGTGCGCAGATCGTGATCGGCACGCCCGGTCGCGTGATGGATCACATGGAACGCGGCACGCTGCGCCTCGATAACCTGAAAATGGTCATCCTCGACGAGTGCGATCGCATGTTGGACATGGGTTTCCGCGACGACATCGAGAAGATCCTTTCCGAGGCGCCGCCCACGCGCCAGTCGCTGTTCTTCTCGGCCACGATGCCTCCGGCGATTCAGGCGATGATCAATCGTTTCCTGCCGAATCCCGAGTGGGTCAAAATCGCCGCGCAGGCGCAGAACGCCCCGAAGGTGGACCAGGTTTATATCGAAGTGGACCGTCGCTACAAAATCGACGTGCTCACGCGCCTGATCGATCTGAACGATTTCCGCTACGGCATCATTTTCTGTTCCACCAAGATCATGGTGGACGAGCTCGACGAGCACTTGCACGCGCGCGGTTATGCGACGGATCGCCTGCACGGCGACATCACGCAATCCACCCGCACGCGCGTCATGGACAAGTTCAAGCGCCGCGGCTTCGAGTTCCTCGTGGCGACCGACGTGGCGGCGCGCGGTCTCGACGTGGACGACCTCGAGGTCGTGTTCAACTTTGACCTGCCGAACGACGCCGAGGACTACACGCACCGCGTGGGCCGCACGGGTCGTGCCGGTCGCGAAGGCAAGGCGTTCACGTTCGTGTCGGGCCGTGAGATCTACGGTCTGCAAAACATGATCCGCTACGGGAAACTGAAGATCCGCCGTGAGAACGTGCCGTCCATCGACCAGGTCGAAGAGGCGCGCGAGAATGTGTTTTTTGAAAAGGTGCGCGGCGTCCTCGAGGCGGCGAAATACACCAAGCAGGACCGTTTCACGGATCGCCTCATGGAGCAGGGTTACCCGAGCACCGATGTGGTTTCGGCGCTGTTGCACATGATGCATGGCGGCGAGAAGGCCGATGCAAGCGCAGCGGCTCCGGCCGCCAAGCCCGGCAAGTCGCAGGGCGCCGTGGTGCGTCCGATCGCGGCCGCGCATACGCCGGCGCCCGCTTACGTGCCCGAGGCACCGGCTCCGCGTCCGGCACCCGCGGCGTTTGCCAAGGTCGCCAACAAGCCGAAGCCGGCCGCACCCGCGCCCGCACCGGTGCCGACGGTCGTTTATAAGCAGTCGGAAGGGATCGATACGGATGAAGGACAGGCTCCGGCGGCCGCTTCGGAGTCCGCTCCGCAGGATCAGGAGCGCGCGTTGTTTGAGAACGAAGGCGAGCCGGCCGCACCGCGTCCGAGCAAGCAGAAGTTCCAGCGTCCGGCCCGCACGGGTCGCGAGCCGAACATGACGACGTTGTTCTTCAACGTCGGTCGCAAGCAGCTCATCACGCCGGCCGATATCGTGGGCAAGGTCGCGGGCGTCACGCGCCTGCCAGCCAATGTTGTCGGTGCGATGGACATTCACCAGCGCCACACGCTGGTCGATGTGTCCACCGAGCACGTGCCGTTGATCTTGGAAAAGCTGAAGGGCATCCGCGTGAAAAACATCGCGCTGGAGCCCGCGCTGGCGACGGACGCGGATCGCGCCGCGGAGTGATGGGGACGGAGTGAGTCCAGAGTCTAGAGCTGAGAGGCTAGAGCCGGAAACGGGCTCCGATCTCTCGGCTCTAGCCTCTGGACTATCGGCTGGTTTTGTCCGTCACGAGAAGTTTACGGGCGCGGTCCTTGACAGGTATCGACATGCTCCCTACTCGGAAGAGCCCATATGGAGGCTGTGCTAGATCAACCTGTGTTGGTCCTCAATCGCCTGTGGCAGGCGGTGAATGTTATCGGCGCTAAACGCGCCTTTGGTTTGTTGTCGAGAGGTCACGCGAGCGTTGTTCATCACCATGATGACGACTTCCGCATTTTTAACCTGATGGACTGGGTGGATTTCTCGCAGAGTAATCCGCCGCTCGAGCTCATGGACCAGGTGCACACGCCGCGCACCACGATCCGGCTGCCCCGGGTGATCCTGCTGGCGCATTTCGACCGGTTGCCGTGCAAGGAACTGAAGCTGACGCGCAACAACGTCTTCGAGCGCGACAAGGAGACGTGCCAGTATTGCGGGCATATTTTTGAGCGCGAGGAACTGAATCTCGATCACGTCATCCCGCGTGATCACGGCGGCAAGACGACCTGGGAAAACATCGTGTGCTCGTGCATCCGCTGTAACTCAAAAAAGGCGAACCGTCTGCCCCATCAGGCGAACATGCGGTTGATCCGGAAACCTGTGCGACCGAAGTGGCGCCCGGTGATCTCACTGGTGCTCGGCAACAAGGAGCGCGAGCGGTGGAAGGACTTTCTGGATCTGGCTTACTGGAACGTGGAGCTGGAGGCCTGAGCGAATCCACCGCCCGCGAATCCTTCGTTCGCGAAGCGCCGGCCACAAAAAAAGCCGCACCGGAAATCCGGTGCGGCTTTTTTGTGATGCTACGAAGCGAGTGAAGCGGGGCGCGGCGACACGCCGGCGACGGCGGTTCAGGCGATGGCCTTGAGGTATTTCTCCTCGGCGGCGTCCCAGTCGGCGACGTTCCAGAAGGCGGCGATGTAGTCGGGGCGGCGGTTCTGGTAGTTGAGGTAGTAGGCGTGTTCCCAGACGTCGAGGGCGAGGACGGGTTTGCCTTCGATGCCGGCGACGGCCTTGCCCATCACGGGGCTGTCCTGGTTGGCGGTGGAACCGACGGCGATCTTCTTGTCGGCGGTGACGTAGAGCCAGGCCCAGCCGGAGCCGAAGCGCGTGGCGCCGGCCTTGGCGAACTCTTCCTTGAACTTATCGAAGCTGCCGAAGGTGGCGGTGATGGCTTCGGCGAGCTTGCCCTTGGGGGCGCCGCCCTTGCCGGGGCCGATGATCTTCCAGAAGAAGGAATGGTTGGCGTGGCCGCCACCGTTGTTGCGGACGGCGCCGCGGATGGCCTCGGGGAGTTTGGAGAGGTCGGCGATGAGGTCGCACACGCACTCGGGGGCGGCGACGCCGGCATCGGCGAGGGCCTTGTTCACGTTGGTGATGTAGGCCTGGTGATGCTTGGAGTGATGGATCTCCATCGTCTTGGCATCGATGTGGGGAACGAGAGCGTCGTAAGCGTAAGCGAGTTTAGGGAGTTCGTAGGCCATGGTAATTTTAGGATTTAGATGAGTATTCTGATGTAGTGAGCAAAGAAGAGCAGCACCGTGGGATGAGTGCTCAAAAGCGTCAACCTTGCAGGGTTATTTGGGGGATTCTCCGCATCCGCGGCGAAAAACCTAATGAATGAGAGGGCGTGTGATTACGGAACGTAATGAATAAGCATGAATTGAAGTGATAGGTATTATTTTGGGGTGAATTACCCAGAATTGGCGCGAAAGGCGCTAGTAAGGAAATTGTAAAATTCGTTATGCGTTCCTTTAACCTAGCTGAAGCCGTGCACAAAATCCCGGGTGCGTTGGAAGACATGCTCGTCCGCGGGGCCTACCTTGAACACAGCGCCCGTGCGCTCGAGCATAGCCGGCAGGAACAGTTGGTGCGGCAGCAAACCGTGGAGGAGTCGCGTCCGCCGTTTCTGTTTCTACGACCCAAGGACACGCGGGCGGCGTTCCTCGTGGCGGCCAAGGGAACCACCGAGGATCTCGCGGCGTTGAACAAGGCGTTGAGCGTCAACCACAGTTTGAGCGAGCACTTGCGCAGCCGCTCCGAGGAACTGCTCGAAAAGTGGCTGCGCACGCACTGCGAGGAATACCGGTTGGGGTTGGCGGCGGGGCATTTTGCGGTGGATTGGGAACGCTCGCTCGTGCGATTCACGGAGCACGCGCACCGGTTTATCCAGATGCTCGGGTCGGCGAGGAACATGGCGCCGGCCGCGTATAACCATGCGCGCGGGGTGTTTTCCCCCAGCGCTTACGAGGCGATGCGCAACGCCCATGAGGCCGCCTTGAAGGTCGAGGCGGAAATCGCCGCGACGAACGCTATCGCCGAGGAGCATGACCGGTTGCTGGGCCGCACGGTGTTTAATGATCCGATGCCGCGTCTCGTGCAGGAGCCCTACGCCGAGGTGGTGGGGCGGATCGCGAGCCTCGTTCCGATCGCGGCCCAAGTTGAGTTCAACCGCGTCATCGCCGCCGTCGAAGATCTGATCAATCGCGAGATGGAGGCCTTGCGCGCGCGGGTGCGGCGTTCGGCGCAGGATCATGCCGGCCGCACGCACAGCTATGTGACCAACGCCTGGAATCTGCTGCACGCCCACGCCGTCGCGCACAGCGTCGATGCCGAGCACATCGGGGCGGTTGTCGAGCAGACGGAGCGCACTTACCTTTTGAATACATCGTTTGCGATGGCGTGAGCGGCGGTCCGCACGGTGGTGTTGGCGGTTGACACGCGCGGGGGTGGCGGGAGTTTTCTGGGTGTCGCCCGAGCCCCTCGGGACGAATAAAATCCACCCCGATTTCCTGTGAGCGGCGCGATGTGCTCAACCCCCATGAATTCCTCCTTCGTCAAACTCGTCGGCGCCCCGCTGCTTGCGGCGGTGATGTTGGTTTCCGGCTGCGGCAAAAACTCCTCCGATACGGCCGCATCCGCGCCGGGCGCCCCCGCCAAGATCCGACTCGCGGCGGTGCCGAAAGCCACCACGCATTCCTACTGGAAATCCGCCGAGGCCGGTGCCCGCCGCGCCGCCGCCGAGTTCAACGTGCAACTCGAATGGCAGGGCCCGCTCGACGACTCGAAAGTCGCCGACCAAATCGGTATCTTCAACAACCTCGCGGCGTCCGGCGTGCAAGGAATCCTCCTCTCGCCGTGTGACGACAAGGCCCTCGCGCCCCATGTGCGCACCGCCGCCAAACGAGGCATGCCCATCGCGATTTTCGACTCGCCGCTCGATGCGAAGCAGGGCGCGGACTACATCAACTTCACCGCGACGGACAACAAGGCCGCCGGCGCGACCGGTGCGAAAAAACTCGCCGCGTTGATCGGCTCCGCGCCCGCGCACGGCGGAGAGGTGCTGGTCATTCGTTTCACCGAGGGTTCCGCCAGCACGCGTCTGCGCGAGGAAGGTTTTCTCGCCGAGCTCGCCGCCACGCCCGGCCTGAAGGTTGCCGCGCAGCAGTTCACCGACGGTTCGATGGCCGGTGCGCAGCGCGTGGCCGAGACGCTCCTCGGCAACTACGTTAAGAATAACCAACTCGAGCTGGCCGGCATCTTTGCCTCCAACCAGCCGACCGCCGAGGGCACATACAACGCGCTCAAAGCCCTTCGGGAAAAGGGCGTCGAGATCACCGCGAAAGTCGTGGGATTTGACGACTCCACGCTCCTCTCGCAGGGCCTGCAAAACGGTGTGATCGACGCGCTCGTCGTGCAAGATCCCGAGAAGATGGGTTACCTCGGCGTGAAGTCGCTGGTCGATCATCTCGCGGGTCGTCCGGTCGAGGCTTACACCGATACCGGTGTGACGGTGAAAACCAAAGACGGCTCACAGTAAGCGACCACTCCTCGAAATCCTGGCCAGCGCCACGCGCATGAGTGCCCTCCCGACGCCATCCGACGCCACGCCGTTGCTCACCGTCGCAGGTGTGCGAAAAAGTTTCGGCGCCACGCAGGCGCTCAAGGGCGTGGATCTTACGCTGGCGCGCGGCGAGGTCCTCGCCCTCATCGGCGAAAACGGCGCGGGCAAAAGCACGTTGATGAAGGTGTTGTCCGGCGCGCACGCCGCCGACACCGGAACGATGACGCTCGAGGGGGCGCCGTATCAGCCGGCCGGTCCGCTCGACGCGCGTGCGCGCGGCGTGTGTATGATTTACCAG
>Ga0247813_10001249_pt1 | contig 19824 bp, 17 predicted proteins | sample UWRJL169409C1_FD_180719 | JGI IMG/M metagenome (GOLD analysis project Ga0247813, IMG submission 180719) | Plant litter microbial communities from Arlington Agricultural Research Station in Wisconsin, United States - UWRJ-L169-409C-1 | ecosystem: Environmental > Terrestrial > Plant litter >... | reverse complement strand
GGCGTGGATCGCCTCGATCGCCGCCATCGCATCGCCCGACGACACGCCCGGCCCTGGCGCACCCAAGATTTCCATCGAGGGCTGGCCGTTATAGCGGGTCAGCTGCACTGGCCCCTGCGCCCAGGTCGTGGTGGCGAAAGCGCTGAACGGCGCCATCGATCCACTGGCTCCACGGACGTAGAAGTCGCCCAGGTTCTCGGGCGTCAGCCGATAGGGCTGGTCCGCCTGAATATAGACGCGCTTGACGCGACCGCGGTCGATGAAGTCGTTGATGTACGACCCGCCCCAGGCGCTCGATATCGTCTGGTTGACGCTGGCGAGGTCGAGACCCAGCGCCCGTGCCTTGTCCTGATCGACATTGATCTTGAGCTGCGGCGCGTCGTCGAGCGCATTCGGGCGCACGCCGACCAGCGACTTGTCCTGCGAGGCCATGCCCAGCATCATGTTGCGCGCCTCGACCAGCTTCGCGTGGCCGATCCCGGTCTCGTCGACCAGCTGGACGTCGAAGCCGGTCGCATTGCCGAGCTCCTGCACGGCCGGCGGCACGACCGCGAAGATCAGCGCATCCTTGAACTGCGACAGCGTGCCCATCGCGCGTCCGGCGATCGCCGGCGCCTTGTTGTCCTTGCCGCCACGCTCTTCCCAGCCCTTGAGCGGGATGAACGCGATGCCGCTGTTCTGGCCTGCACCGGCAAAGCTGAAGCCGTTGATGGTGTAGACGCCCTGAATGTTCGCCCCCTCCTTCTGGAGGAAGTGATCGCGGATGACGTTCAGGCCCTTCTGCGTCCGGGCGGTCGTCGAACCCGACGGCCCCTGGACCAGCGCGATCATGATGCCCTGGTCCTCGTCAGGGAGGAACCCGGTCGGCAGGCGCACGAACATCACGACCATGCCGGCCACGATCAGCCCGTATATGAGCATTGAGCGCTTCCAGCCACCAACGGTGCTGCGCACGCCCTTCTCGTACTTCGCCTGGCCTCGGTCGAACTTGTCGTTGAACCAGCGGAAGAACCGCGCGAGCAGGCCATCGCCTTCCGCCTTGCCGGGATCGTGCGGCTTCAGGATCGTCGCGCACAGCGCCGGCGTCAGTACGAGCGCGACGAAGACCGAGAGCACCATCGCCGAGACGATCGTGATCGAGAACTGGCGATAGATCACGCCGGTCGAGCCGCCGAAGAACGCCATCGGCAGGAACACCGCGGACAGCACCAGCGCGATGCCCACCAGCGCGCCGGTGATCTCGTCCATCGACTTGCGCGCGGCTTCCTTCGGACTGAGATGCTCGGTCTGGATCAATCGCTCGACGTTCTCGACGACGACGATCGCGTCATCGACGAGCAACCCGATCGCCAGCACCATACCGAACAAGGTCAGCGTGTTGATCGAATAGCCGGCGAGCGCGAGCACGCCGAACGTACCCAGCAGAACGACCGGCACCGCGATCGTCGGGATCAGCGTCGCGCGGAAATTCTGCAGGAACAGGAACATCACCAGGAAGACGAGCACGACGGCCTCGACCAACGTCTCGATCACCTGCGTGATCGACAGCTTCACGAACGGCGAGGTGTCGTACGGGAAGATGACCTTCACGTCGGGCGGGAACTGCTTGGCGATCTCGGTGACGCGCGCCTTGACCGAGGTGACGGTGTCGAGCGCGTTGGCGCCCGGCGCCAGCTTGATGCCGATGCCCGATGCCGGCTTGCCGTTCCATTCGGACGAGAAGCCGTAATTTTCGGCGCCGATCTCGACTCGCGCGACATCGCTCAGCCGGACGATCGAGCCGTCCGGATTGCTCTTCAGGCTGATCTTGGCGAACTGGTCCGGCGTGGTCAGGCGCGACGAGACCGAGACGGTCGCGTTGAGCATCTGTTCCTTGGGCGCCGGCTGCGCGCCGATCTGGCCGGCCGAGACCTGCGCGTTCTGCGCGGTCACCGCGGTGCGGATGTCGGCGATCGTCAGCGCGTAGTTGTTGAGCTTCAGCGGGTCGATCCAGATGCGCATCGCATATTGCGACCCGAACACCTGCGTATCGCCGACGCCGTTCACGCGGCTGATCGGATCCTGCAGCTTCGACACGATGTAATCGGCGAGATCATCGGCGTTATGCGCGCCGTTCTCGGAATAGACGCCGACGAACAGCAGGAAGTTCTGCGTCGCCTTGGCGACCAGGATGCCCTGTTGCTGGACTTCCTGCGGCAGCAGCGGGGTCGCCGCCTGCAGCTTGTTCTGAACCTGGACCTGCGCGATGTCGGGGTCGGTGCCCTGCTCGAAGGTCAGCGTGATCGTCGCGGTGCCCGCCGACGACGACGAGGACGAGAAGTAGCGAAGGTGGTCGAGCCCCTTCATCTGCTGCTCGATGATCTGCGTCGTGGTATTCTCCAGCGTCGCCGCATCGGCGCCCGGATAGGTCGCGGTGATCGATACAGCGGGCGGCGCGATCGCCGGGAACTGCGCGATCGGCAGCGCCCGGATCGCCAGGATGCCCGCAAGCATCAGGACGATCGCGATCACCCATGCAAAGATGGGTCGTTCAATGAAATAGCGTGACATGATCGGTTACTTGCCCCCTGCCGCAGGCGCGCCGCCGCCGGCGCCTGGTTGAGCCGGCTTGGCGTTCGGGTTCCAGGGGCTGGCCTTCACCTCCATGCCCGGGCGCAGCATCATGCCGCCTTCGACGATGATCTTGTCGCCCGGCTTGACGCCACTCGTCACGACCCAATCGTCGCCCTGCGTCTGACTGGTCGTCAGCGTGCGCGGCGCGACCTTGTTGTCAGGGCCGACCACCAGCACCGTCGGGTTGCCGCGCTCGTCGCGGCTGACCGCACGTTGCGGCACCAGCATCGCCTTGGACTGCGTGCCCTGGACCAGCTTCGCCCGGACATACATGCCCGGCAGCAACAGGCCGTCGGGGTTGGGGAAGCTCGCACGCAGAGTCACAGCGCCGGTCGCCTGGTCCACCGTGACTTCGGAGAATTGCAGTCGCCCCTCAATTGGATAGATCTTGCCATTGGGCAGGATCAGCTGGACGCGTGCACCATCGCCGCCGCCGGTAATCGCCCCCGACTGCATCGCCGCCTTCAGATCGAGCAGCTGCGCCGCCGACTGGGTCACGTCGACATAGACGGTGTTGGTACGCTGAATCGTTGCAAGCGGATCAGCTTGACCGGACTGCACGAGCGCACCCGCGGTAAACAGCGAACGACCGATGCGACCCGAAATCGGGGCTTTGATGCGGGTGAAGTTCAAGTTCACGCGCGCGGCCTGGACCGCGCTACGCTGCGCTGCAACATTGGCGCGGGCCTGTGCGGCGGTTCCGGTGGCGTTGTCGGCTTCCTGCTTCGACACCGCGTTCAGCTTTACGAGTTCGCCGTAGCGTTGCGCCTGCAGGCGTGTCGCGTTGATCTGGGCCTGCGCGGCGCCAAGCTGGCCCTGCGCGGTGCCAAGCGCGGCGCGATACGGCGCGTCGTCGATCTCGTACAGGGTCTGTCCGGCCTGGACCATCGAGCCTTCGGTGAACAACCGCCGGCGAATCACGCCGTTGATCTGCGGACGCACTTCAGAGGTCTCCACGGCGGAAATTCGCCCTGGAAGCTCCGTGGAAAGCGTCACCGCCTGTTCGGTCACGGCGACCACGCCCACCTGCGGGGTGGGCGGCGGTGGCGGCGCAGGCTTGCTGCACGCGGCCAGCGCCAGTGCGAGCACGGCGACAGATCCCCAAAGCTGATTTTTATGACCGAGCATAGTCGCCTTCATTCATGTACGGAGGAGGAGTGAACGTTCATTCCGGTTGCCTTTGCGCTATGGATGTGCGAGCGCCGGGTCAAGCCACAAAGGTTCTATCGAATGAAAAAATGCTGCGGCGCGGCATCACCCACCAGTCTTCAACGCATTCTCGCTGCCGCTCGCGATCTTTTTGCCAGCCGTGGGTTTCACCAGACCGCGATGGCCGAATTGGCATCGGCTGCCGGCGTAAGTGTCGGTATGATCTATCGTTTGTTCGAAGGTAAGGCCGAGATCATCGTCGCAATCGTGCAAGAGGATACAGACGAACGCGTGCGGATGATCGCAGAGTTGAGCGATCAGGTAAAGTCCGGCGAAGTCTCGGTCGAAAATGCATTCGAACAGTTGGCGACTCAGGCCTTGACGAAGAGTAGCGACGCCTTGTCGTTCGAGATCATGGCGGAGGCGCATCGAAACGCGAAGGTGGCTGATCGTATCGGGACATTCTGCGGCCGGTTCCGCGACGTGATACGCGACCTCGCGCTGGCTGCCAACCCGGCCTTGTCCGACGACGAACTGGACGGCGCGGAGGAATTCCTGCTCGCGCTGTTGTTCGGGCTCAGCAATCGGAATTTGTCGCGGCCCTGCCTGGGTACCGGAGAAACCTCGAGGTTCTGTGTCGAGATGGTCCTTCGCGCTTTGAAGCCGACAGCAGGGTGGCCCGCTGCGTCGCACCAGCCTGCCTAGGCTCGCCGTACAGCCCGCACGTCGCATGCAAAAATCGATCGGGTCATCCGCCTCACCGGCGCTCGTCATGTTGCCGATCGACGAGCGGAAAGGCTTTCCACATTCGGCGGCCCCGCTATAAGGCCGCCTCCGTTGGGGCGTCGCCAAGTGGTAAGGCAGCGGCTTTTGATGCCGCCATTCGCAGGTTCGAACCCTGCCGCCCCAGCCAACCACAGATATTCCGACAACATGGGCTTTGGTAGACAGCCAAGGCATCCGCGCATCCGTATCTACTGGTCAGCGCACAGGAATGCGCCGCGCGCTCCCAAGACCTGGATATCTAAGCGAAAGACGGGAGCCCTCTGCGTTCGCCTTCGCAAAATTGGAAGAAACGGCCTTGGGGACTTTGTGCAGATGCAGCATAAAGTCATTGACCCGCCGCCCGCAATGCGGATGGATGGGCTGCACGGGCGGGGGCGCATCATGGGCAGGTTTGACAGCGACGGACGCGATCGCGCGCGTTGTCACCATTCCATCACAATAGAGAGCGAGTGAGAGCGACATGAAAATTGCCGTATTTGGCCTTGGCTATGTCGGGCTTTCCAACGCCGTGCTTCTTGCACAGCATAATGAAGTGGCCGCCGTCGACATCACGCCCGAGCGCGTCGATATGCTCAACGCGCGGACGTCGCCGATCGTCGATGCGGAACTGGAGGCGTTCCTTGCGACACGACAGCTCGATCTCACCGCAACGCTCGATGCGCGCCAGGCACTTGCCGGCGCCGCCTATGTGATCGTCGCCACGCCGACGAACTACGACGCCGACACGAACAAGTTCGACACGTCGTCGGTCGAAGCGGTGATCCGGACGGCGATCGGCGCGAACCCCGATGCAACGATCGTGGTCAAATCGACCGTCCCCGTCGGTTTCGTCGAAGACGTCCGCGCGCGCTTCGCGACCGAGCAGGTCATCTTCAGCCCCGAGTTCCTGCGCGAAGGTCGCGCCCTGCACGACAATCTACATCCGTCGCGGATCATCGTCGGCGAACGGTCGGAGCGGGCGCGGATCTTCGCCGATCTGCTGCTGCAGGGCGCGGAGAAGACCGATGTCGAGGTACTCTTCACCGACGCCAACGAGGCCGAGGCGATCAAGCTGTTCGCCAACACCTATCTCGCGATGCGGGTGGCGTTCTTCAACGAACTCGACAGCTATGCGATCGCCGGCGGCATGGACACGCGCCAGATCATCGACGGCATCTGCCTGGATCCGCGGATCGGCGGGCATTACAACAATCCGAGCTTCGGCTATGGCGGCTATTGCCTGCCGAAGGATACCAAGCAGTTGCTCGCCAACTATTCCGAAGTGCCGCAGAACCTGATCCGGGCGATCGTCGACGCCAACCGCACGCGGAAGGATTTTCTGGCCGACCAGATCATCGCCCGGAAGCCGTCCAAGGTCGGAATCTTTCGGCTTGTCATGAAAGCCGGCTCCGACAATTTCCGCCAGTCGTCGATCCAGGGCATCATGAAACGGGTCAAGGCCAAGGGGATCGAGGTCGTGATCTACGAACCCGCGATGCACGAGGACGAGTTCTTCGGATCGACGGTCGTCCGCGACCTGGAGGTGTTCAAGTCGGGGGTCGACGTGATCATCGCCAACCGCATGACCCCGGAAATCCAGGACGTGCAGGACAAGGTATTTACCCGCGACCTCTTCGGATCGGATTGAGCCCATGCGCACGGCACTCGTCACCGGCTCGGCCGGGTTCATCGGCTCCTTCGTCTGCGACCGGCTGTTGCGCGACGGGTTCCGGGTCATCGGCCTCGATGCCATGACCGACTATTACGAGGTTTCGCTCAAGGAGCGGCGGCTGAGCCGTCTGCTCGCGTTCGAGCATTTCCAGGCAATCGAAGGCTATGTCGAGACGCCGGGGCTGCTGATGGACCTGTTCGCGCGCGAGAAGCCTGATATCGTCGTGCATCTCGCGGCGCAGGCGGGCGTCCGCTATTCGATCGAGAATCCGCGCGCCTATCTGGAAAGCAACATCGTCGGCACGTTCGAACTGCTCGAAGCCGCACGCGCCTATCCGCCCGCGCATATGATGCTCGCCTCGACGTCGTCCGCCTTCGGGGCGAACACTGAGATGCCGTACCGGGAAACCGACAAGGCCGACCACCAGATGTCGTTCTACGCCGCCACCAAGAAAGCGACGGAGAACATGACGCACAGCTATGCGCACCTGTTCGGCCTGCCGATCACGATGTTCCGGTTCTTCACGGTGTACGGACCCTGGGGGCGGCCCGACATGGCGCTGTTCAAGTTCACCAAGGCGATCCTCGCGGACCAGCCGATCGACATCTACAACCACGGCGACATGAAGCGCGACTTCACCTATGTCGAGGACCTGGTCGATGCGATCCGCCTGCTGATCGACGTGCCGCCGGTCAGGCCGACGGATGCGACGGCGATCGCGGCTGGCGACAGCCTCTCACCCGTGGCTCCGTGGCGCGTCGTCAACATCGGCAATTCGGATGCGGTGCAACTCACCGACTTCATCGCCGCGATCGAGCAGGCGACCGGTCGCGAGGCCAAGCGCAACCTGATGCCGATGCAGGCGGGCGACGTGCCCGCGACATGGGCGGATGCGAACCTGCTGAAGTCGCTCACCGGCTATTCGCCGAAAACCAACGTGCAGGACGGCGTCGCGAAGTTCGTCGCATGGTACCGCGACTATTACGATGCGGACGCCACGCCGCACTGACTGGCTTCAACGTCTTTGGGGCGCCGTCCTGATGACCTGCCTAGGCTGCCAGACAACAAAAACCCCGCCGTCCCAGATGGGGCGGCGGGGTTTTCATGGTGGGCGTGGCAAGGATTGAACTTGCGACCCCTGCGATGTCAACACAGTGCTCTACCACTGAGCTACACGCCCACGTCGCAGCGTCTCTAACGGCGTTTTCGGAAACCGCAAGCGCTTCAGTGGAGCCCGGACACATTATCCGTCTCGAACATGCGGTCGACCTCCATCACCAGGTCTCGCAGGTGAAACGGCTTCGACAGCACGCGCGCCTGCGGCATCGTCCGGCCGGCCTTCAGCGTTACCGCGGCAAAGCCGGTGATGAACATCACGCGCAGGTCGGCACACAATTCGCTGGCGCGCTGGGCCAGTTCGATACCGTCCATCTCGGGCATGACGATATCGGTCAGCAGGAGGTCGAAGCGTTCGGTCTCGAGCAGCGGGATCGCCGCCGTCCCGCGGTCGACGGCGGTCACCGCATAGCCCGAGCGCTCCAACGCGCGCGTCAGATACTCGCGCATCACCTGATCGTCTTCGGCTAGCAGGATTCGCAACATCTGGTTCGTACGCCCTATCACTCGTGACGTTGGCGTTACGCCGGAAGCGGTTAAGATTTCCAGAGCATTGCCCGCATCTTCGGGGCAGCCTAGCGTGCTCGCGTGCTCCAGCCCCCCTCGTTCACGCGCGTCGGCGCCCTGTCGCCGGCAAGCCCGGTGGTGCTGTCGGTGCCGCATGCGGGACGCGACTACCCCCCTGCCCTGCGCGCTGCGCTGCGCGTGTCTCTGGCGGCTGTGCTGCCGCTGGAGGACCGGCATATCGATGGTGTCGCGCGTGCCGCCCGCACCGTCGAGACGATTATCATCCAGGACCGCGCGCGCGCGTGGATCGACCTTAATCGCGGCGAGGACGAGCGCGACAGCAAAGTCGACGAGGGCGCGCAGCCGGGGCCCGTATCCCGCCAATCGGCCAAATTACGCAGCGGGCTGGGGCTGGTGCCGCGGCGATCGTCGGGGACCGGCGATCTATGGGTGCGGCGCTTCACCGACGCCGATGTGACGCGCCGGATTGCTGAGGACCATCGGCCGTATCACATGGCATTGTCGCAGGTGCTGGACGCGGCACGGGCCAAATTCGGGGTGGCAGTGCTGCTCGACGTTCATTCGATGCCGCCGCTGGGACCGCCGGGCAGTGCGCCGCGGATCGTGCTGGGCGATCGGTTCGGCGAGACCGCCGATGCGCGCTTCGTCGCACGGCTGGAGGCGGAGGGCGTGGCCGCGGGCCATGCGACCGCGCTCAACACGCCCTATGCGGGCGGGCATATCCTTGCGCGGCATGCGGACCCCGACGGTGGGATCCACGCGATTCAGCTCGAGTTCGACCGGTCGCTGTACCTCGACCGGCGCTTCGACGCGCCGGGCGCCGGCTTTGCCGCGACCGGCGCGCTGCTCGGGCGGATGCTGCAGGCGCTGACCGACGAAGCCGGCCGCCTGCCGATCGCGGCGGCGGCAGAGTAAAAAAAACCACCCCGTGCAGAGCACGGAGTGGCCTAGGTTCAGGGAGGAGACACGCCTGAAAGGCGTGTCGTACGGCGCCGCGAAAGGGGGGGACACGATGCCGTACAGGACCTAAATAGGTGAACGCGAATTTTGTTCAACCCTGTTGCCAAAAAGTCGCAAAAAAGTCAGCGACGCCGGATCGCGGGGGCCATCCGGGTCAGCACGGCGTTGCGCAGGATCAGGTGATGGCGCAACGCCGCGGCGACGTGCAGCACAACGAGCGCAAGCATCAGCCACCCCAGCACGCCGTGCGCGCTATGGCCGAACCCGCCCGCCGCCTTTGACACCGGCAGATACGGAATGTCGAACAGTCCGAACCAGTTGAGCGGCCCGCGTTTGGCGCTCCCGGATACCATCAACCAGCCGGTCAGGGGCATCGCAAGCAGCAGTGCGTAGAAGGTGAAATGCGTCGCGTGCGCCAAGCCCCTCTCGGCGGCCGGCACGTCTGCAGGGAGCGGCGGAGCGGGATGCGACAACCGCCATGCGATACGGCCGAGGGTCAGCACCAGCACGGTGATGCCGATCGCTTTATGCGCCCCCATACAGGCGCGAAGGGCGGGGATCGAATCGTGCAGGATCCCCACCGCCAGGTTGACGATCACGAGCAGCGCGATCGTCCAGTGAAACCAGATGGCGGCGGTGGAATAACGGTCGGTGCGTTCGAATTCCGGCATCGGTGCCTCCCAGGTTCGGGAGAACGCTACATCGCTGCACGGACGCTGGGTAGTGTCGTTCCGCCGCACGGTAATCGAGGGTGGCGACCGTCATCGCCCACCGCCTCGACCCCGAGCCCGGGCAGATTACCCCAGCTGCGGCTGGGGTGCCTTGCCGAGCTGGATCTGGCGGCCGAACAGGTCGCGCATGAGCGACAGCGAGAACAGGTGTGCATAGAGCAGCGGCAGCATGCCCGACTTGCTGATCTTGCGCAGCGTGTCACCGCGCGCGTCCATCAGCTTCTCTTCGTTGACCATCTGGAAGCCGCGATAGATGAACGGCTGCTCAGCGCCGTCGGGCTGGATGCTAACCTCGCCGTCCATCAGCAGGTCGAGCTCGCGCAGCTCCTTCATGAAGTTCTGCGTGCGGGCGCCTGCCTGTTCGAACGATTCGTTGAACGCCAGGATGTTCTGCGTCAGTTCGGTCGGCTGGCCGTTCTCGAACAGCGCATCGCCCTCGTCGAACGCACCCAGCGCATCCGACGTCGGGTCGAAGCACAGCGACAGCTCCTGCGCATCAGGATGCAGACGCGCGAGCATGTACGGGTAGCGGCGGACATAGGCCGGCACGTAGAACGTGTTCTCGGTCAGCTTGCCGTCATCGCCGACGAACACGTTGACGCCCTCGTTCAGGCCCATCAGCGCGAGCGGGATGGCGTCGTCGCCGATCGAGAAGACGATCGGCATGTGGCGCTGCACCAGCGGGAATTCGTCGACGGTGATCGGAATGGCATGCTGGCCAACCAGGAACGGCGCGCTGTCCTGCGGACGGACCTTGTAGTTCGCATGCGTCTCGCTCGAAAGCGGCTCGAGACCGTTGTAGAAAAGCGGAAGCTGGGCAGCGCTGGCCATGGTACTCTCCGAAGGCATGTGATGGGGCCGCACGCGCGCGGCAATTGGCGCGAGGCTCTATGGTGCAGGGGCGTTCGGCGCAAGCGTAACGAGCTTGCCGGGGTTGAAGAGGCCGAGCGGATCGAACGCGATCTTCATCGCGCGCAACGCCATCATCCGCGCGGGCGACGACAGGCGTTCAAGCTCGGCGACCTTCATCTGGCCGATGCCGTGCTCGGCCGAGATCGATCCCCCCGCCGCGACGACTAGGTCGTCGACGAACCGCGTGACGACGGGTGCGTCCTCGGCATACCAGCGGGCCGGGTCGGTGCCGGGTTTCGCGCGGACGTGAAAATGCACGTTGCCGTCGCCGAGATGGCCGAAGCCGCTGGCCCGCGTGCCGGGGAAACGCGCCTCGCACGCGGCGCTCGCTTCGATCATGAAACGCGGCATCGTATCGACCGGCACCGAGATGTCGTGCTGCGTCGCTGGGCCGAGCGCGCGCTCGGACGCGGACAGTGCATCGCGAATCCGCCAGAACGCGTCGGCTTGGGCCTCGCTTGCTGCGATCACCGCATCGATCGCGAGACCGTCGGCAAGCGCGGTGCTAAGCAGGCGTTCCAGTAACGCGGTCGGCGCCTCCGCCTCTGCGTTCGCCGCGGTCGCCTCTACCAGGACGTGCCACGGCTGATCGCTGGCGAGCGGTGCTCGCGTCGTCGGGATATGCGCGATCACCGCGGCAAGCGATTCGGCGGGGAGCAGTTCGAAACTCTCGATCGATTCGGTCGCGGCCTGCAGGCGACGCAACAGCCGTAGCGCCGCGGCCGGGCTGTCGACTCCGACCCAGGCGACGCCACGCGCCGCGACCGCCGGTACCAGCCGCAACGTCGCCGCGGTGACGATCGCCAGCGTGCCCTCCGACCCGATCAGCATCTGGTCGAGATCGTAACCACGATTGTCCTTCTTCAGGGCGGACAGTCCGTCGTACACCGAACCATCGGCGAACACCGCCTCGACGCCGGCGACCAGCCCGCGCATCGTGCCGAACCGCAGCACCTGCGTCCCGCCCGCATTGGTCGAGACCAGTCCGCCGATCGTCGCACTGCCCCGCGCGCCGAGCGTGAGCGGGAAACGCCAGTCCTCGGCGTGCGCGGCATCGTCGAGGTGATCGAGGATCACGCCGGCCTCCGCGATGGCAAGCCCTGCCTCTGTATCGAGACTGCGGATGGTATTCATCCGCCGCATCGACAGCAGCATCGCATCACCACTCGCCGGGGGGGTCGCGCCGCCGACCATCGATGTGTTGCCACCCTGCGGCACCAGCGCAACGCCGTGCGCCGCGGCGGCACCGACGATCGCGACCACATCGGCGGTGGATGCCGGTGCCAGCAGCGCCGGCGCCTGCCCATGAAACCGTCCGCGCCAGTCGGTCAGCCACGGCGCGATGTCTGCGGGGTCGGTGACGATCGCCTTGGCATCGAGCCGAGAGGCCAGCGCGTCCAGCATGCGAGTCTGTGCGGGGGTCATGCCCGCGCCTTACCGTGTGCGTCGCTGCGGCGATAGAACACCCTGTGCTTTCCGCGCACAGCGAACAGTTCACCTCTCGTTCAACGAGCGTCCCTAACGCTGCCCCCCGACCATGATTCATCCAGCAATTCCCGTCACCCTGCTCGCACTCGCCGCGCCCGCTGCCGCGATGGTCCAGTCCGATCTCGACGGCGTCCAGCTGGCACAGATGTCGATCCACGAGCGGATCATCGTACGCGTGCCGCGCATGTCGAAATCCTCCGCCGCCAAGCGCGAGGCCGACGCGGCGGCGATCGAATGGAAGGAGCACAAGGGCCCGAAATGCGTCGCGGTCGGCGACATCGCCGGCGCGGTGCTATCCAAGCCCGGCGTTGTCGACCTGATGATGGACAATGGTACGCGGCTACGGGCGAAACTGGACGGCGACTGCAAGCCGCTCGATTACTATACCGGCTTCTACATCCGGCCTGCCGCCGACGGTCTCGTCTGCCAGGATCGCGACGCGATCCGCATGCGTTCGGGCGCGACCTGCGAGATCGACGGCTTCAAGTCGCTCCGCATCAAGCGCTAAATCATCACGAAAGCAGGGCATTACTTGGCCCGAATCCGCGTTTCCTTGACATTTCGCGCCAAATCCGCGAGCGGCAACGATCTCGGAGGCCGCGTCGCGCGCCCGCCGTCTATCCGGATATTTCGCATGAGCCTGACTGCATGAGCTTCGCCGATCTCGGCCTATCCGACGAACTCCTGAAGGCGGTGACCGACGCCGGCTATACCGAGCCGACTCCGATCCAGGCCGGCGCGATTCCGTCCGTGCTGATGATGCGCGACATCATCGGCATCGCCCAGACGGGCACCGGCAAGACCGCGTCGTTCGTGCTGCCGATGATCGACATTCTCGCACACGGCCGCAGCCGTGCTCGGATGCCGCGTTCGTTGATCCTCGAGCCGACACGCGAACTCGCGGCGCAGGTGGCCGAGAATTTCGAGAAATACGGCGTCAATTCGAACCTCTCGATGGCGCTGCTGATCGGCGGCGTGTCGATGGGCGACCAGCTCGCCGCGCTCGAAAAGGGCGTCGACGTGCTGATCGCGACGCCGGGCCGACTGATGGACCTGTTCGGTCGCGGCAAGATCATGCTCAACGGCTGCTCGCTGCTGGTGATCGACGAAGCCGACCGCATGCTCGACATGGGGTTCATCCCCGACATCGAGGAAATCTGCACCAAGCTACCGAAGAGCCGCCAGACGCTGCTGTTCTCGGCGACGATGCCGCCGCCGATCAAGAAGCTGGCCGACAAGTTCCTGTCGAATCCCAAGACGATCGAGGTCTCGCGGCCGGCATCGACCAACCTCAACATCAAGCAATATCTCGTGTCCGTCGCCAGCCAGTCCGCCAAGCGCGAGACGCTGCGCCGCCTGCTCGACCAGACCGAGGTGACCAACGCGATCATCTTCTGCAACCGCAAGACAACGGTGCGCGATCTCAACAAGATCCTCAAGCAGGCGGGACTGAAGTCGGGCGAGATCCACGGCGATATGGAGCAGCGCGAGCGGCTCGCGGAACTCGACCTGTTCAAGACCGGCGCGGTCAACGTGCTGGTGGCCTCCGACGTCGCCGCCCGCGGACTGGACATCAAAGGCGTGTCGACGGTCATCAACTATGACGCGCCGTGGCATCCCGACGACTATGTTCACCGCATCGGCCGCACCGGTCGCGCGGGCGCGACCGGGACGGCCTATACGTTCGTGGCGCCCGACGACGCCGAGAACATCCAGAACATCGAGAAGCTGACCGGCCAGACGATCGAACGCTTGGTCGCAGCGGCCCCGGCGCCCGCCGCCGTTGCGCCGGCGGCGGTGCCGGTCGATGATGTCGAGCCTGCGCCACGCCGCGCCCGTACGCGCCGCGCGCCACGCGCCGATACCGTCGCGCCCGCGGTCGAGGCCGAGGTGCTCGCCGAGATTGCGGCCGCTCCCGTCCGTGCGGAACGCCCGCGCCGTGCCGAGCGCCCACGCCGCGAGGAACCGGTTGCACAACCCAGCCGCCAAGTTCGGGCATCCGAGTCTCGCGTCGAAGAACCCCGTCGCGCGCGGCGGGTGGAGCCGGCGGACGCACCGGACAATGGCTGGAACGGCCCGATCCCCGACTTCCTCAGCGCCATCATCGGAGGCTAAGCCCGTGACCGCATTCCGTTTCGCCGCGCTGGCCTTCGCCGCCGCCGCGCTCGCCGCCCCTGCCGTTGCACCGGCCAAGGTCTCCCCGCCGCGTGTCAGCGCCTCGAGCTTCACCAGCCTCGCAAGCCCGTTGCCGCTGCCCTATGACGAGAAGGCGAACGCTGACGCGCAGGTCGCAGCTGCCCGCAATCGCGCGTTGAAGACGCACAAGCGGCTGCTGATCGATCTCGGCGGCAACTGGTGCCTCGACTGCCGCCTGCTGGCGGGTACGATCGACCTGCCGGAGATGAAGCGTTTCGTCGACGCGCATTTCGTTGTGGTGACGGTCGACATCGGCCGCTTCGACAAGAACGGGCAAATCGCCGCGCGCTACGGCATCAAGGGACGCCTTAAGGGCGTGCCCGCAGTGCTCGTGGTCGATCCGCGCAGCAACAAGCTGCTGAATGCTGGCCACGATACCGAACTCGCCGACGCACGGTCGATGGGCCCGCAGGCGCTCGCCGACTGGCTCGCGCGCTGGGCCGCGTAAAGAGCAAACCGTCACCCCGGACTTGGTCCGGGGTCCACCCGTCCGCAAACTCGAACCCGTAGATTAGGCGGCACGGTGGATGCCGGACCAAGTCCGGCATGACGGACGGGTTCAGGCCTTCTGCGGGATCAGCGAATCGTCGATCGCCGCCGCTTGCTTGTAGGCCTCACGCTCCGACAGCCGCGCCGCATAGGCAGCGAACGCGTCGCGCTTGGGAAGCGATTCGAACATCAGTCCCCACATCACCTGGCTACCGACATAGATGTCCGCGGCCGTGAACCGATCGCCGGCGATGAACGGATGCGCCGAGACCGCGGCCTCCAGCGTGTCGACCATCGTCGCGTAACAGCCATAACCGACCATGCGCTGCTGATCGTCGGTCGGCGTCACGCCCAGCGAGCGGTTGGTGATCGCCGCCTCGACCGGTCCCGCCGCATAGAACAGCCAGCGATAATAATCGGCGCGCTCGTCGGCTGTGGGCGCCAGCCCGGCGTCGGGAAACGCTTCGGCCAGATACGCACAGATCGCGGCACCCTCGGTCACGACCCGCCCGTCATGGACGATCGCCGGCACCTTCCCCATCGGATTGATCGCCAGATACGCAGCGTCCTTCATCGACGATGCGTAGTCGAGCACCACCGTTTCGTACGGTGCGCCGGTCTCTTCGAGCATCCAGCGCACGATCCGCCCGCGCGACATCGGATTAGTATAGAATGTTAGCGTCATCGGACTCTCCGTCGAACAGATAGGGAACGAACCTCCGGCGAAACGCACGCCGCGTCAAGTCTTACGCCAGCGCAGTCTCGAACAGCGCCAGCATCCGGCTCCACGCCTTTTCGGCCTGCACCGGGTTGTAGACGCGGCTGTCGGGCGGGCACCAGCCGTGCATCGCGCCCTGATACACCTCGATCTCGGCAGGCAGCTTTGCGGCGGCGAACGCCGCCCGGAGCGTGTCCTTGTCGGTCGGCGACCGGGCATCGTCGTTTGCGGCAATGGCGATCAGGTAGCGCGCCTTCATCTGCGGGATGCGGAGATGCGGGCTGTCGGGCTTGTCGGTGACCATCCCGCCACCGTGGAAGGTCGCACCCGCGCGGATACGACCGGGTACGGCTGCCGCGGTCAGCATCACCATCGGCCCGCCCATGCAATAGCCGGTGCTGGCCATGCCGCGTTTCCGATCGACCTGCGACTGCTTGTCGAGGAAGGTCGTAAACGCAACGCCGTCGCGGACCGTGCCGTCGGTGCTGAGCGCGGCGCGGAACGGCGCGATGCGCGCCTTCACGTCCGGCTGGTCGTAGGATTCGCCGGGTTTCAGGAACGGCGCCTTGGTCGACCGATAGAACTGGTTGACGACCAGCACCGCATACCCCGACTGCGCGAGCCGGTCGGCCATCTGCCGGAACGCCGGCCGTAGACCCATGACGTCGGGCCAGATCAGCACGCCGGGATGCCGGCCGGTCGCCGGCGCCACGAAATACGCATCGGCGGTGCCGTCCAGCGTCGGGATCGTCACGTCCCGGCCCTTGATCGTCAGCGCATCGGCGGGCGCCGGCAACAGCATGGCGATTCCTGCCGCGCCGGTCATCACGCCGAACTGGCGGCGCGAGACGCCGCCGAGCAGACTGTCGTTATCCTCGGTCGTATGGTCGTCGCACATGGGCCTCTCCTGTTCTGGGAAGAGGCTATATCAGCATAGCGCCGTCGCCAACCGCGATCGCGGGATCAGCGCTTGAACGGGTCGTCGAACAGCGGCTTGACGGGCAGCACGCCACCCTGCGCGACGAACTCGGCGTCCGCAGCAGCCTGTGCGCGCTCGCCACGAAGCTGTTCGAGCAGCGCCTCGCGGTCGCCCTCCAGCCGCGTGTCGGTCGGCGCGTCCATGCCGGCGGCCTTGGCAGCCTTGGCAACCGCGGCGTCGAGCTCGCGCTGCGTCGTCAGACCCAGCGTCACCGGATCCTTCGGCGTTATGTTGGCGATGTTCCAGTGGCTGCGATCGCGGATCGCGGCGATCGTCGTGCGCGTCGTACCGATCAAAAGCCCGATCGCGCCATCGGTGATCTCCGGGTGATTGCGGATGATCCAGGAAATGCCGTCGGGCTTGTCCTGGCGCTTCGACACCGGCGTGTAGCGCGGGCCCTTGGTGCGGCGGACCTGGTCCGGGCCCTTGATCATCTTCAGGCGATAATCGGGATCGGCCGACCCCTTGTCGATCTCGTCCTGCGTCACCTCATGCGCGCGGATCGGATCGCGCCCGGTCAGCTTGGTCGCGGCGGTATCGTCGGCGATCGCCTGGACCTCGAGGATGTGAAGGCCGCAGAAATCGGCAATCTGCTCGAAGCTGAGCGCGGTATTGTCGACCATCCAGGAGGCGGTCGCGTGGGGCATGAGCGGCTGGGCCACGGCGTGAACTCCGTAAAAATAGAAAGGGCCGCCCCTTTCGGAGCGGCCTGACATGACGCACGATGTACTGCGCGGCGGGCCTACAGGCAAGCGCCCGTGCGTACGGGATCAGGCAGCGAGCGCGATCGGCTGCAGCGGTACCAGCGCGTGCACGAACTGACGCGCGCTAGCCGCCCAACTGAACCGGCCCGCATAGGCGGCGCAGGTCACGCGGTCGCGAGTCAGGGCTAGCGCGATCGCGACGTCGAGGTCCTCGTCCATCGCCCCTACCCGTTCGTCGAGCACGTCGATCGGGCCGGTGACCGGATAGGCGGCGACCGGGGTGCCGCAGGCCAGCGCCTCGATCATCACCAGGCCGAACGTATCGGTACGGCTGGGGAAGACCAGGACGTCGGCGGAACGATAGGCCGCGGCCAGTTCGCTGCCGGATCGCTGACCGAGGAGCAGCACGTCCGGAAACCGCTTTGCGAGCGAGGCTCGCGCCGGGCCGTCGCCGACGACGATCTTCGTGCCCGGATGGTTGCACGACAGGAATGCCTCGATATTCTTCTCGACTGCGACCCGGCCGATATAGAGCATCAATGGTCCAGGCAGCGCGGCAAACGCCGGGTCGCGCGCGCCGTCGAGACCGAACAGGGAGAAATCGACGCCGCGGCCCCAGGCGCGCGCTTGGTCCAGGCCGTGCGCCGCGAGCGTCGCCTCGACCGATGGGGTGGACGCTAGGATCGCCTGCGCGGGCGCATGGAACCAGCGGATATAGCGCCAAATCCATTCCGGGTTCGCGCCGGTACGGGCGGCGATATAGTCGGGGAACTGCGTGTGATAGGCGGTCGTGAACGGGATCCCCCTCGCCAGGCACCAGGTGCGTGCAGCCAGGCATACCGGTCCTTCGGTGGCCAGATGGATCGCGTCCGCGTGAAAATCGGCTAGCATCCGCCCCACCGCCGCCGATCGCGCGAACGCCAGGCGGATTTCGGGATAGGTCGGGCATGGCACCGACGCGAACCGTTCGGGCGAGAGGACCAGCACGACATGGCCCATCGATTCCAACTCGGCGCGCACCGCCTGCAGCGTGCGGACGACGCCGTTGACTTGCGGGCTCCAGGCGTCGGTAACGATTGCGATACGCATCGGTCTTCTCCCGTCAGGCGGCTATTGCGACGACCGTGTCGCGGCTGCGGGCGGCGATCTCGTCGCCCCAGTGGAGCAGCTCCATGCGGCCGTCGAAATGCTCGACCAGCGCGGTGCAGCTTTCGACCCAGTCGCCGTCGTTGAAATAGGCGACACCGGCAATGTCGCGCATTTCGGCGGTATGGATGTGCCCGCAGACGACACCGTCGACGCCTTTCAGGCCAGCGGCGTGCGCGACGACGGTTTCGAACTGCGAGATGAACGCGACCGCGTTCTTGACCTTCGCCTTGGCGTGCTTCGACAGCGACCAGTACGGCAGGTTCAACCGACGCCGCGCCGCGTTGACCCAGCGGTTGACGCCCATGAGGACGGTATAGGCAGCATCCCCCACATGCGCGAGCCAGCGATGTGCCAAGGTGATCGCGTCGAACTCGTCGCCGTGTAGCACCAGCAGGCGGCGACCGTCGGCGGTCTCATGGATCGCATTGCGCTGGATCGCGATGCCGCCGAAATCGAGCCCGGTGAACTGGCGGAACACTTCGTCGTGATTGCCCGGGATATAGACCACCCGGGTACCACGCTTCGCGCGCTTCAGCAGCCGCCAGACGACGTCGTTGTGTGCGGCGGGCCAATAGATTTTTTTCTTGAGCCGCCAGCCGTCGATCATGTCGCCGACCAGGAACATCGTCTCGCTGTCGACGTGATCGAGGAAGTCGACCAGCATCTCGGCGTTGCAACCGCGCGTACCTAAATGGACGTCGGAGATCCAGATCGTCCGAAAACGACGCCGTTCGACGATGCGCTCGGGGATCGTCGGCCGCGAATGGATGAAGTCGGCGATAGCGGTGATGTCGGCGATCCCGCGATCGAATGGCAACTCGGCGGTCATCGGCAGCCCCCAATGAAGTCCTGCCGATGCTATGCCGAAGGAATGTTACGCGCGTGTGGGGTTTGGGTTACGGGACGGAGACGGCGCGCCTCATTCCATCGTCAGCACGATCTTTCCGACATGATCGCCCGCCTCCATGTGCGCATGTGCTGCCGGAGCTTCGACAAAGGGGAAGCTGCGGTCCATCACCGGCTTCAACGCACCGGCCTCGACGTGCGGCCAGACGGTGCGCGAGAGTTCGTCGGCGACCAGCGTCTTGAACGCGGTGTCGCGCGGGCGCAGCGTTGATCCGGTCAGCGTCAGCCGGCGCCGCATGATATCGAAGATCTGGATCGTCGCAGTCGGCCCGCCCTGCACCGCAATCGAAACGTGGCGGCCGTCCTCGGCGAGGCACTGCAGATTGCGGGGCAGATAGTCGCCACCGACCATGTCGAGCACCGCCGCGACCCCCTTGCCCTCGGTGATCGCCTTCACCCGCTCGACGAAATCCTCCGTCTTGTAGTTGATAGCGTGTGTCGCCCCCAGGCCCAGCGCTGCCTGGCATTTCTCGTCCGAGCCCGCGGTGACGATGATGTCGATGCCGAACAGTCCGCACAACGCGATCGCCATCGTGCCGATGCCACTCGTGCCCCCGTGCACCAGCACCGTATCGCCCTCGGTCGCGTAGGCCCGTTCGAACAAATTGGTCCACACGGTAAACAACGTCTCGGGAATCGCCGCAGCCTCGGCCATCGACATGCCCTCCGGCACCGGCAGGCACTGGCCGGCCGCGACAGTGGCATATTCTGCATAGCCGCCACCGGCGAGGAGTGCGCAGACACTCTGC
>Ga0247813_10001248_pt1 | contig 19838 bp, 14 predicted proteins | sample UWRJL169409C1_FD_180719 | JGI IMG/M metagenome (GOLD analysis project Ga0247813, IMG submission 180719) | Plant litter microbial communities from Arlington Agricultural Research Station in Wisconsin, United States - UWRJ-L169-409C-1 | ecosystem: Environmental > Terrestrial > Plant litter >... | reverse complement strand
CCATTACAAATTTTTATGAAACGAGTCGCTCCAGGCTGGTAAGATATGAAGCCGGTTATAAAAACGGATTATTTTCACTTACTGATATTGAGACCAGGCGACTAAAACTTCAGGAGGATCGGGCAAAAGTTGTTGGGCAAGAAAATAAGTTGAACAACAGCAAACAACAATTGCTGATCTCTATTATAGAATTAGATAGGATCAGGGCAGAATATCGCCAGTCATTGGCATCGGCGCAGTCCGACAGGAGTTCTGCAGTATCTGGCAGAGCAAGTGTTAAAGAAGAGATAGCAGTGTTAAGGAACGAGATTTCGAATATTGACATCAGACGTGGCCTCTATGTTGTTCGGGCACCTCAGAGTGGCTTTATTGTGAAAACTTTAAAGGCAGGTATTGGAGAAAACATCAAAGAAGGAGAATCCGTTGCCACTTTGCAGCCCGGCTCCCCTATTCTGGCAGCAGAAATTTATGTGGATGCAAGGGATGTACCTTTGATTTTAGACAGCAGCAATGTACGTCTCCAGTTTGAGGGCTGGCCGTCTGTACAATTTTCAGGGTGGCCATCTGTCGCAGTGGGTACTTTTGGAGGTAAAGTTTCCGTGATTGACCGGGTTACTACAGGAGAAAAATACCGCTTATTGATCAAGGAGTTTAAGCCCGTGCCAGATAATGATGAAGCATGGCCGAATCAACTTAGATTAGGATCAGGTGTTTATGGTCGTGTAATTCTTAGAAGTGTTCCTGTCTGGTACGAAATCTGGCGTCAACTAAATGGTTTTCCTCCAAGTTTGGAAAAGGAACCTGCTACAAATCCTACCAAGTAATTTAAATTAATAAAGTTGAATTATATCAATGAGTGTAAAAACGAACTTTAAGTATTGGGTTTTTACTTTTTCACTAATACTAACTGCATCAACAAATTTAGCTGTTGCTCAATCTGGAAATTTAACAGACACTACAGCTTCTGTTTTTTCAATGAAGGACATGCAGGAAATTGTGCTGAGAAATCATCCTATCGTGAAACAAGCTGCACTATTAAGCCTGGAAGCAAAGGCAAAGGTAATGACTGCTTTGGGCAATTTCGACCCTTCTATCAAAGCGTCTTTCAGTCGTAAAAACTTTGGTGGAACGGAATATTACAATCACTGGGACAGTGAATTAAAAGTTCCTTTATGGTTAGCTGGAGCAGATTTAAATATTGGTTACGATCGGAATGTAGGGGTTTACAACAATCCAGAAACTCAGACTAGTCCATCAGGTCTAACAGGACTGGGACTTAGCATCCCATTGGGACAAGGTTTTCTTATTGACGCCCGTAGAAGTACGCTTAGACAATCTAAAATTATGGTTGATTTTGCGGAGGCTGAAAAAATAAAACAAATTAACAGTGTATGGTACAATGCTGGTAAAGATTATTGGAACTGGTATTACGCCTATCAACAATACGTATACATTAATAACGGTGTAAATCTTGCCTACACCCGATTCTTAGCCCTTCGCCAACAAGTCCTGTTAGGAGATAAGCCTCCAATAGATTCTGTTGAAGCTGCTATTACTGTTCAGGACCGTAGGGTTCAACTTCAATCTTCAACAATAGAATTACAAAATACCCGACTGCTACTTTCTAATAATCTGTGGGACAAAGATGGAAAACCACAGGAACTTCCAGAAAATGCTGTGCCTGAAAATGACTCCATACCACCAAATATCTTAAGTACACTAAAACTGGATTCATTGGTTTCCGTAGCGGATGATCGGCATCCGGATCTACTGAAGCTTCGCAGGCAAGGAGAACAGCTTAACGTAGAGCGTCGGTATCGACAGGAAATGCTTAAACCAAAATTAAACGTAACCGGATCTTTCCTTTCGAGCAGAAGAGACCTTTGGGCTTATGTTCCTGATAGATATGATTTCCGAATACCGAACTATAAAGTTGGAATAGATTTAACTTTCCCCTTCTTTCTTCGTGCCGAGAGAGGAAAGCTTAGAGAAATTAAGATCCAGCAAACTGAACTTGAATATAATCTGGAGCAAACCGGGCGTGAGATTTCAACCAACATCTTTACATCCTTTAATGAGTTGAAAGGTTATCAAAATCAGTTAGCACTTCAAACTCAAAATGTAACGAATCAAAAAATTCTGGTCTCTGGTGAGTTACAAAAGTTTGCATTTGGAGAAAGCACGTTATTCTTGATTAATAGCAGAGAAAGCAAGCTGATCGACATGCAAATTAAGCGGGCAGAAATCATTTCCAGCTTTCAAAAATCCCTGGCCACTTTCTACTATAATGCAGGAACAAGGCAAATTTTTGCGGATAGCTCATTTAAATAACCGGCAGTTCATTCGACTACGATGCAGGGATTTTAAACTACCACCTGTTTTGTCAAAAGGATTAAGTTTAGCCAGCGGATTGTACTGCGCATTCATCATGGTTTTCATCGCCTCATAATAAATGCGTATGGCAGAATTGATAGTTTCCGTTCCTCAGTAAATATTGAGGTTGGTCTATTTAAAAGTTTATTTATCGATTCTATTTCAAATAAAACACTTCTTTTAAAAATATAGTCTTTGGTGAATTATCTTCATTGACATACATAATGTCCGACATATAAGCCCACCATTTTTTTACGACTTCTTCTTGGCCTAACTCCTGGGACGAAGCTCCGTCTACTCGCTGTATTGCAAAAAGCACTTCTGTTTCTTCGTCTAAAAATATCGTGAAGTCACTTAGTCCTTTGTATTTTAATAATGCGGTTAATTCTGGCCAGATTTGATCGTGACGTTTTTTATACTCCTCACCAAATCCAGGCTTAATCTTCATTTTAAAAGCAATCCTCATTTCTTCTGATTTACATAATTTCCCTATTATAAGTTAGTCAAATATGATGTGATATGCAACGGAAGTATTAACTGATTCTTATGCGAAACAAGTACTAAAAATCAAAAGAACTATATTATTCCTGATTTAAGCAAGTAAACACATTTCAGTGAACAATCTAGTTGATCCTAAGAGTATACAAGGCAACAGGTGAAATTGACATTGTCTTCCGATATTAAGTAGCATTTCGTTTGGCATGTAATACATGATTAATTGTGAAATCATAGTTTAATTATAAAATCATATTTTCGTTTGTCTCAAAATATTGAAAACTCAGCTACATGAAATTATACCTTTCTGCACTACTAGCCTTATTAACAATATCCTGTAATGCGCCAGTGTCCGAACGTAAGGAAATAAAAGATACATCACTTAGCGCTGGCAAGCCGACCATCAAGTCCAAACATGTTAAAAATACAGGAACATTAGATCCGATAAATTCCATCAGAGATATTGTAGAGGGGATTAACAATTCCGATCTCAGGACTAAACATTTTGAATTTAAGTGTGATGAAAAAATGGTTGTAGATTATTTTTACGTTAACGATGAAATTGTAAAGATTTCAGTCGACTATGGAACAATTGGCGACTCCTATGCTAAAGAGGATTATTATTATGCCAAGGGGAAGCTTGTTTTTAATTATGAATTTGTTGAGGGTGGACCAGCTTGTGAAGGCTGTGTTACTAAGAATGAATTCCGATCTTATATTCAAAACAATAAAGTCATCAAATACTTAAAAAACAAATCAGCGCAAAAGTGTCGTAAATGTGAATTCGATCTTTCCTCTAAACAATATAAACTCCTTCAAACTGAAAAATCTGAGGAGATCAAATGGATCTTGTGCAAGATGCGTAATCGAGTATAAACTATTTTAAACGATTAGAGGAAGTTCAATGTAAAATGTGGTACCTAAACGCTCCTGCGTTTCAAACCAAATCATACCGCTATGTTCTTCAACAAGGCTCTTAGTTATCCACATGCCAAGACCGACGGATTCTTCTCCGGCCAGGCCTACCCTTCCAGCTTCGGTATATTTCTTAAATAAAACAGGTTGCAATTTCTTTGGGATCCCTATGCCATTATCTTGTACCGTGATCAATATAGACTTTTCCAATTGCTCCAAATGAATGGAAATTTGACCGTCTTCACCTGTAAATTTTATCGCATTTGATATAAGGTTATTAATGATCTGCAGAAACTTCATACTATCTAGTTCAGCATATAATTTATCATGCGAATGGGTAAAAGTGAATTGTTTTTGTATGTTTTTTTCTGCTTTAATATACATTTCTAAAGCGCTGTTGATCTCCCAGACTACATCAAGGCGCTCTCTACTAATTTGCACTTCATAAGATTCCAGATTCTCTTTACTTAAAAGCACCTGGACCAGGTCTATGTTCCTATTTGCAATTTCACCTATCATCGCAGTTAGCTTATGAATTTCAGGATGATCTGGTAATTTCCTATCAATAATTGAGGCCAGCATTTTCATTGCACCAATAGGTCCTCGCAAATCGTGAGAAACAATCTCTAAACTCGCATTTTTCCATGCAACTACCTTCTCCATGTTTAATAAACTGGCTCTTCTTACTGAATCATCCTCTCCTATTCCGCTTAAATAGCGAATCTTTCCTTCTTCTATTATTGGGTAGATCTTTAACCTGATCCATCGCTGTTGGTTATCTTCACGCACTATCCTAAATTGTAGTATGCTGAAATCTCTATTTTCAATTAAATCTGCTATTTTTTCCTTGATATAACCCTGATCTTCCTTATGAATAATATCTAATAAAGAATGGGGATCATTAAATAAAACCGAAGTATCGATTTTTGTGATGATGGTAAAAGCATTGTTTACATGATCAAAACACTTCTGTTCAATATTGTAAATGAAATAGACCTCTTCCGTAAGATCGGTCATCTGAACTAAAATTGACTTTTTATCGCGATTCATTTAATGATTTGAAAGAGCAGGGCTTAAATTAAAAGTTAAATGGAATAATGAAATCAACTAATCTATTAAACTGTATTGATCGTAAATACAAGTATAAATTTTTCGCGAGGGATAATTGACCAAAAAGCAATCCCTATCTCCTATTTCTACGAATCATACAGGCAGCCTAACAATGACAAATCCCAGTGTTACAATGATACACTTCGAGATGAAACTATTAGTACGCTTTTTTAAATCATATTACCTGTATTTAAGCTGAAAAAACGGGGGTTTATTCAATAAACAAAAACAGTAACGACTCGTTGTAAGACTAAATTCTGCCGCATCTGACAGCTATTAACCAATGATACTATGAAAATAATGAACCAAAACACCCGTCGCGATTTCCTATCAACAACATTAAAAAGTGCATTAATTATTGGAGCCGGTGCTACGGCTGCTGGTAGTTTGATCAACCCGATAGCTGCATTAGCTCAAACTCAGGATTCAGCTTTACAGGCCAAAATCGCTGTTCTTGGAACTATGTCGCTGCAAACCAGTCAACTTGCACTAACAAAAGCAGCTGATACTGATGTTAAAATGTTTGCAAAGTTTGAAGCGGCTGAACAAGAGACTATGGGGATGATCCTGAAAGACATGGGAACTAAGGTTCCAGCACCGAGTGAAGAAGGAAAGACCATGTTGTCTAAACTGCAATCGCTGAGCGGTACCGACTTTGACAAAGCCTTTATGCAAGGCCAGGTTGATACTCATCAAAAACTAAAAGAATCGGTATCCGCATTAATGAATGCTACAAAAGACAAACACGTTAAACATGTGACAAGTCTTGCCTTAACCACGATCATGGAACATATTGAAAGAGGCACAATGCTTTTAAACAAACTTGCTTAATTTGGTACATCCCTGATCTATTGGATCAGGGATAAGTTTACAGTCACTCACCATCTGGCACTATAAAATTCTTTCAATGTACACAAACTATTAGTCGTACTCTTGGGAACGAACTTTTCATGTATTTGTAAGGATTTAATGATAGAAAACATTAAGTAGTATCAATAATGTTTGAATTAGCAAAAACCGCAACACAAAATCGCGGTAATCATCAGACTACCATTAAAACATTATGAGTAAATTCCTGACATTAATAATTTCAATATCGATTTTTTCAAATTGTGCTACCTCACAAACCGTATCAGGACCTTTGGGAGAAATATTCAGCGTACGAGTGGTGGCTAATAAGCTAAGTGATCCGTGGGAAATTACCTATGGTCCCGATCAAGCGTTATGGATAACCGAATCAAAAGGCTATTTAGTTAGCAAGATTAATACATTAACCGGAAAAAAGACCATATTATTAGATCTCACTAGAGAACGGAAATTTCCCAGATATGATAAAATTGGAAAATTAAGTGGCGGAAAGCCCTGGCCTCAGGGCGGCTTAATGGGTTTGGCACTGCATCCAGGGTTACTAACCGGAAAACCATTTGTATATCTAATGTATGTTTATCACTATAATGGTTCAAAAGAGGAAGGTAATGGCTGTGCGTTAAATAATGGAGGCTGCCGATTTAAAGGCCGGGTTGTTCGTTATGAATATAGTCAAAAGCTTCAGAAGTTATTTAATCCCGAAATTTTGTGTGATAGTGTTTCGCAGAGTAACGACCACAATGGTGGGCGACTCACATTGGCACCTATGAACGGAAAGCTTTATTTATTTTATGCAACTGGAGATATGGGTGCGGGGCAATTTGGCAATGCAGGGCAGCCAAATCATGCTCAACAGATAACTTCTTATGAAGGCAAAATTCTTCGGTTTAATGCAGAATCAGACGGTGATGCTGAATATGACAAATGGATCCCCAATGATAACCCTTTTAATAATCGTACGCAAAGCGCAGTATGGAGTATTGGACATCGAAATCCTCAGGGATTGGCCTTTGCGTTTGTTAATGGCACTGGCCACCTGTATCAAAGTGAACATGGTCCATTTTCAGATGATGAAGTTAATATTATTGAAAAAGCTAAAAACTATGGACATCCATTGATAATTGGCTATGCTGACGGAAATTATAATGGACTTGCTGCCTCCACCTCAAATAAGGATTCATTATCAGGAAAATGGCACACTACTTATCCTTTAATTGTTAGTGAAGAAAGAAATGCTAAGACGTTAGGCTCTTCGTATCAAGACCCCATCCTAACGCTGTATCCAAATTCAAATACCTTTTTAACTGCCCTTTACAACAAGCGAGTAAAAGGAAACGAGGATCAGCAGTGGCCTTCTGAGGCACCAAGCAGTATCATGGTCTACACCTCCAATGTAATATCTGGTTGGCATAACTCATTACTCTTACCTACACTCAAAGGAAATAAGCTGATACGTCTTAAGCTTAATAAAAATGGGACTCAGGTTATTGGCGACACTATTTCCTATTTCAGGAATAAAGTTAGATACAGAGATGTTGCGGTATCCGGCGATGGTAAAAAAATATATTTAGCCATCGACAGCACTTCAGTGTCATCTAACCCGGCGAAGGAAAATCCAGAGAAGATATATAACCCAGGATCTATCCTTGAGTTTACTTACCAGGGACAAAGAAATCAGGAGGCTGACCGCATAAGACGATAATATTCAATCGCCTTTAGTTTTAAGAATAAGTCCGCTGTCAATTCACAATACAATACTAAGGGTAAGAAAGTCAAGATGAGCAAAAACAAGCCAATAGAAATTAAGGAACTTAATAGTAACCAAGCACCACATGGCATTTTACTACTTATAGGAGGGCATGAAAACAAGGGTGAGTCGTCCGCTAAAGGAACACCGAAAGGTGGTAAGCATCCTATGGAAATTTTAAAGAGGTTCATTAGTTTAACAGAAATTGATACGCCTGTGATTGAGGTGGTAACTTCAGCAAGTTCGAATGGTGACGCTTCCTTTAAGGATTACGAAAAAGTCTTTGGAGCGTTGAAAATAAAAGAGATTGGGCACATTCATCATGACAAACGGTGTGACGTACTGCAAGCTGACTTATCGGATCGATTGGAAAAAGCAGACGCAATATTTTTTTCGGGAGGAGACCAATTAAAACTGACTTCTATTTATGGAGGAACACCTTTTTTGGCAAAGTTGAAGGAACGTTATGTTAATTCAAATTTAGTGTTGGCAGGTACCAGCGCCGGAGCTATGGCATTTTCCACACCAATGATTTATGCGGGAAGCAAGGAGCTGCAGCAAATAGCCGGGGAAGTAAAGATTACCACTGGTCTGGAGTTTTTAAAAGACGTTTGTATTGATACTCATTTTGTTGATCGCACCAGGTTTATAAGAATGGGACAGGTAATTGCAACTAATCCATCAAGCATCGGAATAGGCCTGGAAGAAGATACAGCTATGATCATTAGAGATGGCAAAAATGGCGAAGTCATTGGTAGCGGCGTGGTAATTATTATGGAAGGCTTTGAAATAACAGAATCAAATATTTTGGATTATGGATCTGGAGATCGCATTTCCATTCACAATTTAAAGGTGCACATTCTTGGAAAAGGAAGTTTCTACCCTATACCGAAAAGTCATCCTGCCCAAATCTAAATTGGTCTTGTTATACAACAGATTAATGTCCTTTTATAACACGGTTACTGAAGGCTATTTGTATTTAATTGCATGTTGCAGTTTAAAGATGTAAACGATCGTAGCAAGAACAATTGAGGACGTGAACTAGTCTTCGATAATTTATTTGCCTATATTCGGTATTAATCTATTGCATACAAACAGAAACAACAGCCCATGCAACAAAAAATGCTCCTGCTTCTGCTATCCTTTTTTACCATAGGCTTAACCTTGCAGGCACAAGTGCCAACTGACACCCTTATTAAAGAAAATCAGGTGATTAACGAAGTGCTGCTGATTAAAGATCAGCAGCAAAAACAGATTGATTCGTTAGTGAAGATTCAACTCAATAGACAGCTTGATGAAGCAATTGGTAACAAAGAGAAAACAAAAGTATTAGAAGACAAATTACGTCAGATTGCCATCAGTGATTCCTTGAGAACAATTGCACAGGCTGCAGAAATTAAGAAACTAAAAAAACATGCCATCGGTTACCCGGTAATTCTCAATCAGGATACGCTGTTTAAAATTTATACCAGAACAGGATCATTCAACGCGAAAGATCGTGCTGAGGCCATATCTAAGAAAGTTACAGATCTTTATAAGGATGCATTCTATGCTCCGGATTCCATCAGAGTTAATGCGGGTACTGGCAATTATGACATCATCTATAAGAATCAGGCAATTATATTAACAATATCTGACCTTGATGGATTATGGCTTGGAAAATCAAATGAGGCGCTGGCAACAGAATACCTTGCTATAATAAAAACGTCTATTGCTGCAGAGCGGCAATCACACAACCTTTTTAATTGGGCAAAACGGATTGGTTTATGCCTTGTTATTCTTCTTTTACTCATCTACATGATTAAGGCGGTTAACTGGGTATTTCGCCAAAGCCGCAGATATTTAATCAATAAAAGTAACAGCCTGATTAGTGGCCTCAATATAGGAAGCATAAAAATAATCGCTGCCAAAGACTTGGAAAGGATCTTTATTAAAATAAACAATTTCGTACGACTGCTGGTCACCCTTCTTGTCATCTATCTTTCCCTTCCTTTACTCTTCAGCATATTCCCGGAAACAGAAGCCTGGACCAGTACACTTTTAAATTGGGTTCTTGGTCCTTTGCAAGTTGCATTGAACAGCATCTTTCATTATCTGCCAAACCTTTTTACCATACTGGTTATTTATTTGATTTTCCGCTACTCACTTCTTGCCGTCAAGTATTTTTTTGAAGAGATAAAACGAGGTAATATACTAATCAGCGGGTTTCATGCAGATTGGGCTGTGCCTACTTTTAAGATTCTGCGTTTTGTTTTATACGCGTTTATGATGGTAATCATTTTTCCTTACCTGCCAGGTTCAGATTCTGCTGCATTTCAAGGCGTATCAGTTTTTCTAGGAATTTTGATTTCACTGGGATCATCAAGTGCGATTACCAATATTGTCGCCGGACTGGTTATCACCTATATGAGGCCTTTTAAAATCGGCGACCGGGTAAAGATTGGAGATGTTACCGGTGATATTATTGAAAAAACGATGCTGGTTACCCGGGTCAGAACCATTAAAAATGAAGATGTAACTGTTCCAAATTCTATGGTACTTTCCAGTAGCACTGTAAATTATTCCAGTCAGGCCGAACAGCTGGGTTTAATTGTACATTATAAGGTCACAGTTGGGTATGATGTGCCCTGGAAGAAAGTATATGAACTGCTAATTAGTGCTGCTTTAAAGACGAACCATATTGAGCAAGAGCCGAAACCTTTTGTATTCCAGACAAATCTGGATAACTATTATGTTTCCTATCAGATTAACGCCTATACAAAACAGGCAGGTAAGCAGGCAGCGATTTACAGCAGTCTATTAGAAAACATTCAGGATGAATTAAAAGAAGCGGGTATTGATCTCTTGTCGCCAACGTATAACATCATCAGAAAAGAGTAAGGAACAGTTTAATTGCTAATATTTGTTCCTGCATAAAATAATTATTCCAGCATAAATGAAACCGTTTTTAATCTTGATTCTGCTTTTTGTCTTTTGCCAAAGTCCATCCTATGCGCAAAAGGAACGACCGATTAAGTTGAAGAAAGCATTTGTACTTGGAACTGTAGAAACCTTACATTCAACAATTCTTAACGAAAACAGGGTTCTGAACATTTATCTGCCGGATGATTACGATAAGAATTTAAAATACCCGGTGATCTATTTGTTAGATGGCGCTGCTGATGAGGACTTTATTCATGTTGTTGGAATTGTACAATTCAATACTTTCCCCTGGATAGCCAGAATGCCAAAATCAATTGTTGTAGGGATAGCCAATACAAATCGCAAGCTAGACTTTACTTCATTAAGTAACAGAAAAAGCGATCAGAAACTTATTCCAAAGAATGGTGGATCCGCTAATTTTATCGCTTTTCTGGAAAAAGAATTACAACCGTATGTAGAGAAACAATACAGCACAAATGGAGCTAAAACTATTGTTGGCCAATCCTTAGCGGGTTTACTGGCAACTGAAATCTTGTTTACAAAACCGCAGCTTTTTAATAAGTACATAATTATTAGTCCGAGTCTTTGGTGGAAGGATGGAGCGTTGCTAAATGAGAATCCAATGATCTTAAAGCAGAATTACGTAACACCAACAGACATTTACATCGGAGTAGGCAAAGAGGGTTCCATTTATGGCTCGAAAAATCACATTATGGAAGAAGACGCAAAGAAACTCTTTGAAAAATTAAAGCAAAGCCAATCAAAAGCGGTTAATGTTAATTTCGACTTTCTACCGAATGAAGACCACGCCACGGTTACCCATCAGGCGGTGTTCAATGCTCTTAGAAGACTGTATCCTAAGAAGTAACTTTTTTGGTTTATACGGCCAGAGACTGCTTATAGTAATCGTTTTGAGCAATTGCAACTTTTGCTTTTACAACGTCCCCGATAATGATGATTGCAGGATTAGTCAATCCTCCTTGTAAAGCTGCCTCTGCCAAATCTTTTACTTCACAGACGACTTGTTTTTGATGAGGTAATGTGGCATGCTGAATAATAGCTGCAGGCGTAGCACCAAAACCTCCTTTTATGTATAGGTTGGCAATCTCCGTTAATTTTTTCATACCCATGTAAATTACAACTGTCGCAGAGCTATTCATGGCAGACTTTAAGTCTTTGGACAAACTGCCATCTTTTTTTGTACCTGTTATGATCCATAAACTTTCACTAATTCCTCGATGTGTTAGCGGGATATTCGCAAAACCTGCTCCCTGCATACTGCTTATGCCTGGTATATAAGAAACCTTAATGCCATAAGCTTCTGCAAAAAGCAGTTCTTCAAAACCTCTCCCAAAAATAAATGGGTCTCCTCCTTTTAATCGTACGACAATTTGGTGTTCCTGGGCGTTTTCGACGATTAAAGCATTTATCTTCTCTTGAGGTGTGCAAAGACCATGACCTTGTTTACCAACATAAATCATTTTGCAAGATTTAGGTGCTATTGCAAGCAATTCACTATTACTTAAATTATCATAAAGGATAACATCTGCAATTTTGAGCACATTATATGCCTTCATTGTGATTAATTCTGGATCTCCAGGTCCCGCGCCAATTAAATACAGCCCACTGCTATTCATATTTTCATTATTTTAATGCCTACCTAGATTTATTATCATAAAAGTCCTTAAAATAATTGACATAATATATTATTTATCATATTATTTGCATTTTTATTATTTTAAAATCTATATTTGAATATCAAAAGTCATGTAATACGACAAATGATCTGTTTTACTTAATTATAAGCGCTTAAAAATTCTATAAAGTCTGCAAAAACATAAAATCACTATAAGTAACCATTGAAAAGCACCCAAATAACAAATCATTTTAAAATATGAAACAGCCACAAATAATAATCATTGGAAATGGGATGATCGGCTACAAATTTTGTGAGAAATTAAGATCTAAGTCGGCAGGTTTTAATTTAACAGTTTTTGGTGAGGAACCCCGCAGGGCATATGACAGGGTTCACCTAAGTGAGTATTTTAATGGTAAATCGGCTGATGATCTTTCTCTCTCCACGGAATCGTGGTATGAAGAGCAAAACATAACTCTTTTTTTGAGCAACCCCATTGTTAGTATTGACCGCAATCTAAAAAGGGTATATGCTGCCAACGGTTTAAGTTATGACTACGATTATTTAATCTTTGCCACTGGTTCTGCTGCTTTTGTTCCTAATATACCTGGAATAGAAAAAGAAGGCGTCTTCGTTTATCGAACGATAGAAGATATGGACCTGATCAGCGCCTATTCGGGCAAGTCAAAGACGGCTGCTGTGATTGGAGGAGGATTATTAGGCTTAGAAGCAGCCAAAGCGCTTATTGACCTAGGCATCAGCGAAACCAATATTATTGAGTTTGCCCCACGTTTAATGCCAAGGCAAATTGATACAGCAGGAAGCGAAATGCTTAAGTCCAAGCTAACTGCCCTGGGATTAAAGATCTACCTAAACAAAAATACGACTAGTATAAAAGGAGACACCTGCATTTCTGCATTAACCTTTAGTGATGATACCGAAATTGAAGTAGATATGCTGGTAATTTCTGCTGGTATTAAACCAAGAGATGAACTCGCAAGATCATGTGGCATTGAGGTAGGGCCGCGTGGTGGAATCTTAGTGAACGGAAAAATGCAAACCAATGATCCTGCTGTCTTTGCAATTGGAGAATGTGCTTTGTTTGAAAATATGATTTATGGATTAATCGCTCCGGGATATGAAATGGCCGAAATACTTGCTGCAAATCTTTGCGAAGGAACTAAATCTTTCAATGGCTGCGACATGAGTACAAAGCTAAAGCTGATTGGAATTGATGTGGCGAGTTTTGGGGATAATTTCATTGAACAACCCGATTGTCATACCCTGGTATTTAAGAATAAACAGAAAGGCGTTTATAAAAGATTAAACATCAGCAATGACGGAAAATATCTGTTGGGCGGTATCTTAATTGGTGATGCAACTGCTTATAACATGTTGCTGCAGTTAACAAACAATAAAATGCTGTTGCCTGAAAACCCGGAAGAACTTCTCTGGGGCGATCGTCCAACAGGAAGTGCCGGAGCCGCAGCCGGTATCACAAGCTTGCCAGATACTGCTTTGATTTGTAGTTGTGAAGGCATCACAAAAGGTGACATCTGCAATTCGGTTTCTGAAGGTGGTTGCGAAACCGTGAATGACATAAAAAAATGTACAAAAGCAGGTACTGGATGTGGTGGCTGTCTGCCGATGGTAAAAGATCTGATGGTTCATACCCTGAAAGCTCAAGGCAAATATGTTCGTAATGTGATTTGCGAGCATTTCAATTACAGCAGACAAGAGCTTTTTGACTTAATTAACATCCATAATTTAAAAAGTTATGACGAAGTGCTGGATGCGCTTGGAAAAAATGATGGGTGCGAAGTTTGCAAACCATTAGTCTCTTCACTTCTTGCCAGTCTTTGGAATGAGATGATTTTGAAAAAAGGAAACGATACTGCACAGGACAGCAATGATCGTTTTCTTGCAAACATTCAAAAAGGAGGATCGTATTCAGTTGTACCGCGCGTGCCTGGAGGAGAGATTACTCCAGATAAGTTGATTGTTATTGGGGAAGTTGCAAAAAAATATAATTTATACACCAAAATCACCGGCGGACAACGAATTGATTTGTTCGGTGCACACTTAAATGATCTTCCGGTAATCTGGGACGAATTAATTGCAGCAGGTTTTGAAAGCGGACATGCTTATGGAAAAGGCTTGAGAACCGTAAAAAGTTGTGTAGGCAGCACCTGGTGCAGATTTGGTTTACACGACAGCGTAAGCTTTGCGATCCGGATAGAAGAAAGATACCGGGGAATCCGAGCTCCGCATAAATTTAAATCGGCAGTTAGCGGTTGTATCCGTGAATGCGCGGAGGCGCAGAGTAAGGACTTTGGAATCATTGCAACGGAAAAAGGATGGAACCTATATGTCTGCGGAAACGGTGGAAGCAAACCACAACACGCAATCTTGCTGGCAACTGACCTGGACAGCGATACTTGCATTGAATACATCGATCGGTTTCTGATGTTTTACATCCGTACCGCAGACCCACTGACACGTACGGCGACCTGGCTTAATAAAATGGAAGGTGGAATAGATTACCTCCGTAATGTAATCATCAATGACAGTTTGAATATGGCCAGCCAGTGGTCAAGAGAAATGGAAGGACTTATTGCTTCTTACGAATGCGAATGGAAAGCGGCAGTAGAAAATCCTGCAATCAGAAAAAGATTTGCTCACTTTATTAATGCACCTGAATCGAAAGACCCTTCAATCGAATTTGTTGAAATGCGCGGACAAAAAAGAACCGCAGAATGGAAAACTATCTAACCAAATATAAATCAGAACGGCAAATTAACAGATTACAAACTAACTCTTGAACAAATGGAAACCCAAACCGTAAGCAGCTGGCTCCTCGCCTGTCGTGTTGAAGACGCCGTTGAAAACGGTGGAGTATGTGTGAAAAACGGCGATGAGCAAATTGCGCTGTTTTATTTTACCCGAAGAAAAGAATGGTACGCCACACAAAATGAATGTCCGCACCGACAGCAAATGGCCTTAAGCAGGGGCATGATCGGATCAATAGATGGCGAACCAAAAATAGCCTGTCCATTTCACAAAAAAACATTCTCACTTAATACCGGAGCCTGTTTGAGCGGAGATGAATGTGCCATAAAAACCTACAACGTGAAGGTAGAAAATGGATTGGTGTATGTTTCAACGCTCCCAAGATCCTAAACGTAAATACAAAGCTTAGAACCAAAGCTTAACGATCGTCTGACCAAAGAAAAACCAGAACCAGGGGGATCACAAATAATTAGCGCATAAGCATTTAAGAACAAACTAAACAACCATGAAGCACAAAAAATTAGCAACCTTACTGGGTTGCCTGGCACTGACCATGCTGTTACTTAATGCGAAATCACAGACAAAAGCGGTTCTATTTGACGGAATTGTAGTTGCTGGTTATGTTGATCATGGCGCTTTTATCAACTGCGCAGGGCCGAGTCTAAAGTTTAATAAAAAACCATATATGATTCTATTAGGACTATTACCAAGTTTAAGAATTAAAAAGGACAAGGTAGCTCCAGGCGCAACACGTAACGCGGCCCTGACTCCGAACCTTGGTGTCGGACTGACTGCAGCCTTCCGCCACCTGGCTTTGCAAGTCCCAATCTATTACAACGCAAAGACGGCTGTCAAAAATGGCAAATGGAATCCTGGTTTAGGCATAGGTTATAAATTTTAATCCGCAAAGTTATGGCAACCTTAAATCTACAAAAACCGCTTGATAAGCTTAACATCTTTTCGCTGAAAGGAGTTCAAATGAAAACCTTCCACATTACCTGGCTTACATTTTTCTTTTGCTTTTTTGCCTGGTTTGGAATGGCACCGCTCATGAAAATTGCCAGAGAACAACTTCATCTTACTCAGGATCAGGTTGGAAATATCCAGATCGCCTCTGTTTCGGCAACTATTCTAGCCCGCTTGTTAATTGGAAGAATGGTTGACAGATTTGGGCCCAAAATAGTTTACACCTGGTTACTTGTTATCTGTGCTGTTCCGGTGTTACTCATCGGCACCAGTCATTCCTACACTTCCTTTTTATTATTCCGCCTTGCAATCGGCGTCATCGGTGCCTCTTTCGTTATTACACAATTTCACACCTCTATTATGTTTGCTCCAAATATCAAAGGCACGGCAAATGCTACTGCGGGAGGTTTTGGAAACGCAGGTGGAGGAGCGGCGAATTTCTTCATGCCCTTGATCGCCTCTGGCTTAACAGCCACGGGACTTTGTAGTTCTGCAGACAGCTGGCGTTATGCTATGATTTTTCCTGGATTGATGTTGCTCCTCTGCGCATACTTTTATTATCGTTATACACAGGATAGTCCCACGGGTGATTTTAAAGATCAAAAAAAGGTAGACCAGAACACAAAAAGCACCTTTTTAATCGCAGCCAGAGATTACAGGACCTGGATCTTAACAATCGCTTATGCGGCCTGCTTCGGCGTGGAGGTCACGGTAGACAACTTCGCACCCATCTTCTTCACAGATTCTTTTGGTGCCAGCCTTGCGGTAGCGGGAATGGTAGCGGGCATATTTGGCTGGATCAACATCTTCGCCAGACCACTTGGAGGAATTGTTGCTGATAAAATTGGTAAAATTTGGGGATTCGATGGCAAGACACTGATGCTTTCGCTATTACTTTTAATCGAGGGTGTAGGCATCATTTCGTTCGCACATTCCGGTAACATTGGGATGGCCATCTTTATGATGTTTATTTTCGGAATGAGTTTGAAAATGGCAAATGGCGCAACCTACAGTCTTGTACCCTTCATAAATCCGGTAGCTGTTGGAAGTGTTGCTGGTATTGTTGGTGCTGGTGGAAATATCGGTGCAATGTTAATCGCCTTTCTGTTCAAGTATAAAGCAACCCATGTAAGTAGAACCTTTGTAGAAAATGGAGTTTCAATTCAAAGAGACCTGATTGACTATACCAGCGCCTTTACGCTGCTTGGTTATATCATTGCGAGTGTTGGCATCGGGGTATTCATATTTAGAACCGTTACTGCACAAAAAACAGCTGGCGTGGCAGACATGGTACTTAATTCTTCGAAATAATATGTTACCGCAATCAATACCATCCAATACCACAACTTGCTGTTATTGCGGAGTTGGTTGCGGTATTGTTGTTACGAAGGACGCCCATGAACAAATTACCGTAGAGGGTGATAAGAGTCATCCCGTTAATAAGGGAATGTTATGTAGCAAGGGATTAAACCTGCATCATACCGTAAATAATAAGTCTGACCGTCTGCTCTTTCCGGAGATGAGGTATCATAAAAACATGCCGCTTCAAAGGGTTAGCTGGGACGTTGCATTGGATAGAACTGCAGCTGTTTTTAAGACGCTTATTGAGAAATATGGACCGGACAGCGTTGCTTTTTATGCAAGCGGACAATGTTTAACAGAAGAATATTATGTCGTAAATAAACTAATCAAAGGCTTTATAGGAAGTAATAATATTGACACCAATAGCCGTTTATGCATGAGTAGTGCGGTTACCGGCTATAAGATGAGTTTGGGAGAAGATGCTGTTCCAATTAGTTATGACGACCTTGAATTAGCAGATTGCATTTTTGTTGCAGGTGCAAATCCAGCATGGTGCCACCCTATTCTTTGGAGAAGAATTGAGACGGCCAGGGAGAAAAATCCTGAATTAAAGATTATAGTTAGTGATCCCAGAAAAACCCAGAGCTGCTCTATTGCCGACGTTCATCTTCAGCTTAAACCTGGCACAGACATTACGTTGCATCATGCCATCGGACGATGTTTGATTGAAGATGGAAAGGTTGATGCTGAGTTTATAAGCAACAGCACAAATGGTTATGAATCGTACAAATCTTTTGTTTTTGACAAAACAGTAACGGAGGCTGCTGAAATATGTGGCATCAAAGAGACTGACATCCGTTTAGCAGCCTCCTTTATTGGAAATGCTCGTGGATTCATCAACATGTGGACCATGGGACTTAATCAAAGTGTGGTTGGCACCCATAAAAACTTGTCGCTAATTAACTTGAACCTGATCACTGGTCATATCGGCAAGCCTGGTAGTGGACCTTTTTCGTTAACCGGGCAACCGAATGCGATGGGCGGACGCGAGGTTGGTGGCTTAAGTAATTTGTTACCGGCCCATCGGAATTTAGCAAATGAAAGTGATAGAAACGAGGTTGAGCGATTTTGGCAAATTCCTTTAGGAACAATAGGCGCTAAGCCGGGTTTGACTGCGACAGAAATGTTTGAAGAACTAAATACAGGAAAGTTAAAAGCAATTTGGATTCTATGTACAAATCCTTTAGTTAGCCTGCCAAATGTCAGGCTAGCTGAAGCCGGATTAAAGAAAGCGAAGTTTGTTGTTGTTCAGGACATCAGCAATACGGTAGAAACCTTAAAGTATGCAGATGTCGTTTTTCCCGCAGCAGCCTGGGTAGAAAAAGAAGGCACAATGACCAATGCGGGTCGTTACATCTCCCATTTAAGTAAAATAGTTGAACCTCCGGGCGAAGCGCTTGCAGACTCGGAAATAATCACCCGGTTTGCTAGAAAGATGAATTTTAAAGGGTTTGATTTCAAAAATTCCGAAGAAATCTACCTGGAACATGCGGCGCTTACAGAAGGCACCAATATAGACATCAGCGGATTAAATTACGAAATCCTTAAAGAGAAACGCGCCGTACAATGGCCATTTCCAAAGACAGGGGATTTTAACGGTACTCCAAGATTATTTGAAGACCATCAATTTTTCACAGCCAGCAAAAAAGCGAATATCCATTCCTTTCGTGATGAAAATCAATCTGAACCTCTTACGCCAGATCATCCACTGATCCTTACGACTGGTAGAATCAGAGACCAATGGCACACCAGGAGTAAAACAGGAAAGGTGAGTAAACTTAATCAGCACGTGAGCGAATCTTTCCTGGAAATTCATCCGGTAGATGCAAAAGAAAGAGGTATATGCGATAGTGATTTGGTAGATGTTTATAGTCGAAGAGGCAATGTTAGGGTAAAAGCAAAATTGACTGACGATATAAAAACCGGTGTTGTCTTTATGCCAATGCACTGGGGTAAGATTTTAAGCAGTGATTTGCATCGGGTCAATAACCTCACCAATAATTTAGTAGATCCAATTAGCAAGGAGCCGGATTTCAAATTTACAGCTGTACAAGTACAACAATATCGTAAAGCAAGACAAAAAGTAATCATCATTGGTGCAGGAGCTGCAGCCTGTGGTTTTGTAAAAAGCTATCGGGCTTTAAATTCGGAAGATGAGATTGAGATTTTCAGCAATGAGAATTTCCCATTTTATAACCGGGTGCTGCTCCCCGATTATATTAACGGGACATTACCCTGGATCAATCTGATAAAGATGAGTGATGATGAAGAATCGAATCATCATGTCAAACTTCACCGTGGTCTAGGAATAGAAAGCATTAATAAAGAAAATAAACAGGTAACAGACACCAATGGGAAGATTCATACGTATGATGTTTTAATTCTGGCTACAGGCAGCAGAGCTTTTGCACCTAAAGACATGCCTGGTTTGAAAGGTATCTTTACGATGAGGAGTAGAACGGATGCAGATAATTTCAACCAACACCAGGTTGGAGCAAAAGGTAGGGTAATTATACTAGGAGGAGGATTACTCGGCATAGAACTGGCAACCTCACTTTCAGAAGCCGGATCCGATGTTACCATTATTCAAAGGACGTCAAGATTAATGGGGCGTCAATTAGATGCACTCGGCAGTCAGCTTTTGCATGAAGAAGT
>Ga0247813_10001246_pt1 | contig 19858 bp, 11 predicted proteins | sample UWRJL169409C1_FD_180719 | JGI IMG/M metagenome (GOLD analysis project Ga0247813, IMG submission 180719) | Plant litter microbial communities from Arlington Agricultural Research Station in Wisconsin, United States - UWRJ-L169-409C-1 | ecosystem: Environmental > Terrestrial > Plant litter >... | reverse complement strand
CGATTTATGATTTCCAAAACTTTGAAAGATGTAAAGATTCTAAACCAGCATCAGAATGGGAAAATATCGTTTTAACAGCGAATTTGGTAAATGACGAAAAATTGCAAAAAGAGTATGTAGATTATCATACGACTCAATTTGAAAAATGGCCTGAAATCGCAAAAGGTTTCTGCAACGCCGATTTTCAACAATTACAGGTTTTCAAAAATGAAAAACAATTAATGTTGGTTATCAGTATTCCGAAAGGAGAAAATCTGGATAAACTGAATCCGAAAACAACAGAAAATAATCCGCGTGTAGACGATTGGAACACTTTAATGAAAAAATACCAAACCGGAATCGAAGGCACTAAACCAGACGAAACCTGGATATTTTTAAATAAAGTAGAATCAAAATAATAACGTATCGGTTAAACCCGACAGGTTTTTAAAACCTGTCGGGTTTCTGATGAGAAAAATAATCAAACCATTTTTGATTTAGGTTTTAGACAGAATCTAAAATCTAAAATCAGCAATCTAAAATATAAATAGAGATGTTAAAAATTGCCATTTTAGGACTTGGAGAAGGTCGCAGTACAATGTCGGCAGCTTTAAAAAGCGCGAAATTGGAGCTTGTAAAAGTATGTGACCGAAATGAAGAATTGTGTAAACAAAGAGCAAAGGAATTTGATTTTCATTCGTACACCACCAATTACGATGATTTATTAAAGGATAGCGAAATTGATATTATTGCTATTTATACACCGGATCATCTTCATGCCGATCATGTGAAACAAGCTTTACTTCACGCAAAACATGTAGTATGTACCAAGCCTTTTATCGATAATTTGGCAGATGCAAAAGAATTATTAGCCTTGAGCGAGAAAACAGGAAAGAAAGTTTTTATTGGTCAAAGTTCAAGATTTTTTGAACCTGCAAAAAGACAAAGAAATGATTTTGAAGCAGGATTAATTGGCGACTTAATTACAATAGAAGCGCATTATCACGCCGATCACAGATGGTTTTTAGAGAAAGAATGGTCGTTGTTGCAATCTTTCAAATGGCTTTACGGTGGTTTAAGTCATCCCGTCGATTTCATCAGATGGTATTTGCCCAATATTGAAGAAGTAATGGGTTACGGCATGATCAGCAGCAACGGAAGTACTGCCGGATTAAAAAATGAAGATACTATGCATTTCATCTTCAAAGCAACTGACGGAAGAATTGCCAGAGTAAGCGGAGTTTACACATCACCAACACAACCGACTCAGAGAGATAGCGGAATGAGTACCATTCTAAGAGCGACCGAAGGCGCAAGCCAGGCCGATTATCATGAATTGCGTTATGCTATTACAGACAAAACTGGCGAAGAAAAAGTAATAACCTGGGGCGATGCCACCTTAAAACATTATTTCCGTTTTGAAGGACAAAGTCATCATGCAGGAGAATATCAAAATTATCTGGAATATTTCGTAGACAGTATCGAACAAAATTTCACAGCCTATCCGGACATGAAAGAAGGTATCGGAACTGTGGCTTTATTACAAGCGATGGACAAATCTTTACAAACCGGAATGCCAGTTAAAATAGCTGATGTTTTAAAAGAATATGAGCTATGAATAGTATCTACGATAAGTTAACAACCTTAGATTTTATTATTGTTGCCATTTATTTAGTAGCCTTATTAATTATTGGTTACGTAGTAAGTGTGAAACAAAGCAAGAAAAACGAAACACTTTTTCTGGCCGGAAATTCGCTAAAATGGTACAGCATCGGGTTTAATATGTGGGGCACCAATGTTGGTCCATCTTCCTTATTGGCTTTTGCAAGTATTGGTTATGCAACGGGAATTGTAGCAGGAAATTTTGAGTGGTACGCTTTTGTTTTTTTACTGCTTTTGGCCATGGTTTTTGCACCGCGTTATATTGCGAGCAAAGTCAGCACAATGCCGGAATATATGGGAAAACGTTACGGCGACAGCACACAAAATATTTTAGCCTGGTACGCTTTGGTGAAAATTTTGGTAAGTTGGTTATCGTTAGGATTATTTAGCGGAGGAATTTTGGTACGTCAGATTCTCGGAATTCCGATGTGGCAGAGCGTTACCGTTTTAGTGATTTTTTCTGGAATTTTTACTTTTGCAGGAGGATTGAAAGCCATTGCAAAAGTGAATGTTTTTCAGATGATTTTATTAATTGTCGTTTCATTGACATTATCCTATTTAGGATTGCAAAAAGTGGGAGGCATCAGTGCCTTAATAGCAAAAACCCCTTCTAACTTTTGGAATCTTGTACAGCCTGCAAGCGACGCACATTACCCGTGGCCGCCTATTTTGTTGGGATATCCTGTAGCGGCGGTTGCTTTTTTCTGTACAGATCAGTCGATGGTGCAGAGTGTTTTGGGGGCTAAGAATTTAGAGCACGGACAATTGGGTGTAAATTTCATTGGCTGGTTAAAAGTATTGGCTTTGCCTTTGTTTATTTTACCGGGAATTCTGTGTTATGTTTTATATCCGGAACTGGGCAAAAATTCTGATTTAGCCTATATGACAATGGTGACTAATTTATTCCCAAGTGGAATGAACGGTTTGGTTATCTGTGTGATGATTGCGGTTTTGGTTGGAACAATTGGTTCGTCTTTAAATGCATTAAGTACCGTTTTTACCAATGATATTTATGTAAAGAAGATAAACCCGACTGCTACGATTAAAGAACAAATTAAAATTGGACGTATTACAATTGCAGCCGGATGTTTATTCGCCATTTTGATTGCTGTTGCCATTGACAATATAAAAGGACAAAATTTATTCAATATTTTTCAGGCCGTTTTAGGGTTTTTAGCGCCTTCATTATCTGTTGTTTTTCTGTTGAGTATTTTCTGGAAACGGACTACAAAAAAAGCAGTTAACGCAACTTTATCCTGGGGATCCGCTTTTAGTTTATTTGTGGGAGTTTTATATTTATGGATTTTCCCCGCTGATAAATATCCTGTTTGGCCTCACTTTTTATTGATCTCTTTTTACATTTTCGCGACATTATTAGTAGCGGCAATTGTTATTTCTTTAGTAGATAAAAATCCTGAGATTAATTTTTCAGATGAAAGTGATATTCCTAAGACTAGTAAGAAGGTGAAGCTTTTGTTTGGTTTATTGGGATTGACGATTTTGGTTTTGTATTTGGTTTTTAATGGTAATTAAAAATTCTTACTAATAAGATAATGATGAGAACGCTTTCTTAATAGGAAGCGTTTTTTATTTTGTTGGAAAATTACAAAAGCAGAAACGTGAAAAAAGTAAGTAAATTTTTATAAATTTGACAATTAAGTTGTTTTCGTTTAAAAACAACAATTATTAAAAGTTCGGTTTATATCAGAACTTGTTTATATTTGCAAAGTCATTATCATGAGGGTTATAGGGAAAAAGACAATTTTAAAAATTCAAAAGAAAAATATAGGTAATAAAAAATTATGTATTGAAATTGATAAGTTAATTGCAGATTTAGAAAAGTTTAATCCTAATGAAGAAAACATTAGTGACATTAGAAATGATGCAGACTGTGTTCATAGTAATGGATTTTATTTTTTTGATATTAACATTCATAGAACACTTATCTTAATTGAGTTTGATGATGATGGAGAGGCTACGATTGTTTGGGCCGGCACGCATCAGGAATATGAATCAATATTTAAGAATAATAAATTAACTATTGAAAAATGGTTAAGAAAAAACGGTTACATAGAATAATGAAAACACATTTTGACATAGAAAAAATAGTAGAAACGGGTTTAATCACAAATGAATTAGATTATGAAAGAGCTCTCGTTTCTGATAGAAAACTTAGACTTCTTGCCAAAGAAAATCTTCATTTTAAAAATTTAAGATCCAAACTACGTGACATAATTGAAAAATACGAAAGTGATGAATGGAGCAATGTTGACAAAATTGATGATAATAAACTGTTAGAAAGTGGCAAGGCTGAACGTATTGCTGAGTTAGAAAGATTATTTCTAGAAAATAGAAAACAGGAAATAAGAAAAAAACTTAAGGAATTTGAACTAACTCAGGAAAATTTAGCCTCAATTTTAGGTCATAAAAGTAAGACTCATATGTCAGAGCTTATTAATGGTATTAAGCCATTTACTTTAAAAGATTTAATTATTATAAATCGATTATTAAAAATAGAAATAGCAGTATTGATACCTGTATTCCTCTCAAAAGAAGATCAAACTAAAGTACAGGAAGCTGTAATAAAATTAGGCAAACCCAAAGTAAAGCTAAGTAGCGATGATTTAGTTTTAGTTTAATTAATCTACAAACTAAATAAAAAACACATAACATTCAACAGAATGCTATGTGTTTTTTATTTAAGTAAAGTGCCTTTTCAGACCAACCCAGATACTATGTTTCTACGTGTTTAAATTACTTTTCAACAGACTTTCTCTTCTCCAAATTAGGCAAAAATCCAGTAATAACTCCGATTAAAGGCAAAAATGCACAAATCTTAAATACATATTCAATACTCGTTGCGTCTGCAATTTTTCCTAAAATGGCAGAACCCAAACCGCCCATTCCGAAAGCGAATCCGAAGAAAAGACCGGCAACAAGTCCAACTTTCCCGGGCATCAATTCAGTGGCATAAACTAAAATGGCAGAGAATGCAGAGGAAAGAATTAATCCGATAATTACAGATAAAGTTCCAACCCAAAATAAGGAAACATAAGGCAATAACATTGTAAAAGGAGCAACGCCTAAAATAGAAACCCAGATTACATATTTTCTTCCAAATCGGTCACCAATTGGTCCGCCGATTAAAGTTCCTGCAGCAACAGCACCCGAAAATAAAAATAAATAAACTTGAGACTGTTGAATGCTAATGTGAAATTTATCAATAAGAAAGAACGTATAATAACTTGTAATACTACTCATATAGAAGTATTTAGAGAAAATCAAAATCAATAAAATGATTAATGAAGTAGTTACAGTTCTTTTAGATAAATGATGTGTTTCAATTTGGTGAGATGATTTGTTAGCATTTCTTAATGACAAATGATCACTGTACCAAAGGGCGATTTTATACAAGGCAAAAATTCCAATAATCGCAATAATACAAAACCAGGCCACAAAAGACTGACCGTGTGGAATAATAATAAATGCCGCCAACAAAGGTCCGATAGCACTTCCTGCATTTCCACCCAGCTGAAAAATAGACTGCGCTAATCCCTTTTTTCCGCCCGAAGCCAAATGCGCAACTCTTGAAGATTCCGGATGGAATATAGAAGATCCAATTCCGATTAAACTTACCGATAATAAGAGATAAGTAAAACTAGAAGCGATCGAAACCAGAAAAAGTCCAACCATTGTAAAACACATTCCAACAATTAAAGAATAAGGTTTTGAATTTTTATCGGTATACATTCCAACAAAAGGTTGCAATATAGATGCAACAATTTGATAGGTAAAGGTGATAATTCCGATTTGAGAAAAACTTAGATTAAAATTTTCTTTTAAAAGCGGATAAATTGATGGAACTACAGCCTGTAAAAGATCATTAATTAAATGAGAAAAACTAATGATGAATAAGATCGAATAGGTGGTTTTTTTAAGTATATGAGGATTTGCTTTTATAGTGTCCATGAGTTATTTTTTTGATTTTTAAATAGATTAAAAATAACAGCTGTATTATTTTTTACAAAGGTTAAAAGAATTACAATGTCAGAATTGCTATATTTGGACAATGAATAACCAGATTCGGACATATCGTTTGGCGCAGGATTATGGATACCAATTGAATCCGTCTATACCTGTTTTAGGTTATACCGAAACGGTTAACAATGAAATGTGTATCTCGCACTCACATCCTAGGGGACAGCTCATTTATGCTACACGTGGCGTAATGAATGTGGTAGTAGGTAATAATATCTGGGTTGTGAATCCTTTACAGGGGTTGTGGCTTCCTGGTGGTGTCGAACATCAGGTTACTTTTCAAAAAGACGTTAATTATTATAGTGTTTTTATTGATCCCTCTTCAACGGAAGGATTACCAATAAACAGTTTCTCTTTTGATATTTCAATGTTCTTAAAGCAGTTGATTTTTAAAATTATTTCTTTTGGAACAGATGGAAATTTAACACCGTCACAAAAAAGAATCAGCGATGTTTTTTTAGATGAGTTAGCTTTAATTCAGCCAAGTGCAACTTTTTTACCTACAACAAATCATGAAAGACTGCAAAAAGTAGTTGATCTTTTGCTAAATGACGTAGCAAGTAAAAACACAATTGATTTTTACGCCGAAATTTCTTTTATGAGTACCAGAACTTTATCGCGATTATTCATTAAAGAATTGGGAATGAATTTCAGCGATTGGCGTACAAGATTAAAATTATTAGAAGCCATCAAACGTTTAGGCGAAAAGCAGTCTATCAAAGAAATTGCCTTCAATTTAGGTTATGAAACTACAAGCGCTTTTATTTACATGTTTAAGAAACATTTAGGCAAAACACCGTCCAATTATATTTTAGAAGATCAAAATGATTCTGATCAATTATCAGCTTAAATTCTTTTAAATTTTTGATTCAAAATTATAATGCGCTAGTAACCAAATTTGCAAATTGCTTTTTTTAGTACTAAAAAAGTGATAACTCGTAATTTTTTCCTTAAAAAATTAGCAAAGGTTGCTATTTGTTATGAAATTACAGGACACTACAGGTTGTGAAATGTGAAAATAACACTTATCTTTCGCTCCAAAATATCTTTTTTATGCGAAATCGATTTCCAAATTTCAAAAAATTATTTGTTTTTATTGTTTTATTTTCTTCGTTTGCACTATTTGCTCAGGAAAATAAGGCTGCGACATGGATCTGGTATCCAGGTGATTTTGAAGTTTGGTTAAGCAATAAAATGCAAGTAAGACGTACAGAACGCGAAGCAGTATTTCCACCGCTTTGGCAATATTACAGTCCTTATGCTCTGGTAACTTTTCAAACAGAAGTTGATATTCCGGAACCAGACGAGGTAAAAATCTACTCAGAAGGAACTTTTCAATTACTGTTAGATGGTGTTCAGGTTTACGGACAGCCAAAATCATTAAAAGTTCCTGCCGGGAAACACAAAATTTCATTTAAAGTATACAATCAGGAAGTGTTGCCTGCAATTTATATTGCTGGTAAATATGTTAAATCAGATCCATCCTGGAAGGTCACCAATGAAGATAAACTTTGGATTGATGAAAATGGAAAAGCACAACAATCAGGTACACCATGGGTACCTGTTGGTTCCTGGAATTTTTATTCACCAGAGAATAAGCCTTCCGGATTTAAACTAACAACCAAACCTTTAGGCGCAAAAAAAACAGAAAAAATAGGAGCTGGTGCATTGGTAGATTTTGGTAAAGAAACTTTTGGTTATATTAAAATTCACGGTTTAAAAGGAAAAGGCAAAGTAGCACTTTATTATGGTGAATCTCGTGAGGAAGCGCTGGATACTGTTAAATGTGAAACACTGGACCATTTATCTTTTGATGGAAAACAGACTGAAACTTATACTCATGATGGGTCGAAAGCATTCCGCTATGTTCAGGTACAAGCAGATGCATCGGTAAAATATGATTCCATTTCGATGCTTTATGAATATTTGCCATTAGACTATCGTGGCGCATTCAAATCTTCGGATGAACAATTAAATCAAATTTGGGATGTGTCGGCATACACGATGCATTTAACAACTCGCGAATTTTTTATAGACGGGATTAAACGCGACCGTTGGGTTTGGTCTGGCGATGCTTATCAAAGTTATTTAATGAATTATTATTTATTCTTTGACTCGGCTTCGGTAGAACGAACGCTGTTGGCATTGCGTGGTAAAGAACCTGTGACGGCTCATATTAATATCATAATGGATTATTCGTTGTATTGGTTTGTGGGTGTTTACGATTATTATTTACACACTGGCGATACGAAATTCATCAAAACTTTTTATCCACGAATGAAATCACTTATGGAATTCTGTTTAGAAAGAAGAAATAAAAACGGATTCCTGGAACCATTAGAAGGCGATTGGGTTTTTATTGATTGGGCGAACGGATTACCAAAAACGGGCGAGGTTAGTTTTGAGCAAATGCTTTTAGCAAGAAGTTTAGAAGCCATGGCAGTTAGTGCTAAAATTGCAGGTGAAAAGGATGACCAAAAACAATATGAAAAATTAGCTGATGATTTAAAAACAAAATTATTTGATGTCTTTTGGGATAAGAAAGAAAACGTGATGAAGCATCAGCGTATTGACGGTAAAATGCAGGATATTGTAACCAGATACGCCAATATGTTCGGTATTTTTTTCAATTATTTTAATGAAGAACAAAAACAAAGTATAAAAAAGAAGGTGTTGCTCAATGATGATGTTCTTAAAATCACAACACCCTACATGCGTTTTTATGAATTGGAAGCCCTGTGTGCCATGGGCGAACAAGATTATGTGCTGAAGGAAATGAAAGATTATTGGGGTGGAATGCTAAAAGAAGGCGCAACTTCTTTCTGGGAAGAATACAATCCAACCAAAAAAGGAACAGAACATTTAGCGATGTATGGACGCCCTTACGGAAAAAGTCTTTGCCATGCCTGGGGTTCGAGTCCAATTTATCTATTAGGAAAATATTATTTGGGTGTAAAACCAACTGCTCCAGGTTATGCTGAATATGAAATCAGACCCAATTTAGGTGGCTTACAATGGATGCAGGGAAAAGTGCCAACACCAAATGGTGAAGTAGCATTGTACTGCAGCACCAAAGAAATCAAAGTAAAAGCAGGGGAAGGCGAAGGAAAATTGATTTTCGAAAGTGCGAGCAAACCAAAAACGAATTCAGGAACGATTACGACATTGGCTAAAAATAAATATCAATTGATTGTGAAGCCGAATGTTGAATATAAAGTGAGTTATAAAGCGATTTGAGTTCTTAGTTCTTAGTGATTAGTCCTTAGTAATTAGCCCATAGTTTATAACGTCCAGTTTGTCATTGCGAGGAACGAAGCAACCTCACTAATAATAAGCAAATTGTGATTGCTTCGTTCATCGCAACGACAAGATTGCGTTTAAGATTAAAAAATAAAAAACAATGTTTTCAAAAATTACAAAATACAATTTCAAATTAATAACAGCTTTCATGTTGTTGTTTTTGTTGTGCTTTCAATTTTCAATAAAAGCACAAAATCCACCATGGAAACCAGCACCTTTTGAAGTTGTCAATAAATATAAAACCTTCAAAACGACCCAATACGCGCACGTGTTCTCAGGAAGCAAGCATAACATCGTTCGCTTGGCACCAGAATTACAAGGATTAACAGGCGTAGAACTTCCTTTAGATCAATATAAAAACGCAACAAATACTCCGTTAAAATTAAAATTTAAAGAAAATGTTCAGATATTAATTGGCGTTTTTCAGGAAAAAGAAAACCCAGAATATCTTCAGTTTAATAATTCGGCGAAAGCCAGATTAATCTTAGAAAATGGAATAACAATAACAGGTCTGCCTCCTGTAAATGTTTATGCAGTTTCCTATTCAAAAGGAACTCAAATTATAAATCCTGGAAAAGGTTTATTTGCCATTTTGGGAGTTGTGAAAGAAAGTCAAAAACTAGAATCTAGAAACGCAGAACTTCCAGACGGAAAACTTTGGAATCCAACTTTTATCGTCGAAGGATTTTCAGATGAAAAACCACTTTTCGAAATCATTGGTGGAGAAAATAAACCCGTTATAGACGAAGGAATGTCCGGAACAGAAGAAATTCAGGGAGGTTTTGAAGGAGGTCGCGTGGTGAAAGTTGGCGATACTTATCATATGTTTCCAACAGAAAGAGCTGGAGAAAAAGGAGTTGATTATTATTACGATCGTGTAAAAACACGAATTGGTCACTGGACGAGTAAAGATGCGATTCACTGGAAAAGAGAATCAACGATTTATCAGGCCAGCGGAACTTACGCTATAACCGAAGACGACAACCCAATGAATGATCGCCGTGCCGCAATTTGGTCGTATATGCCGGTTTTTAACGAAAAGGCAAACAAATGGTACGGCTATTATTTGGCGTATACCGTGAGTAAAACGATAGAACCGAATCATTCTTTTGGAAGAATTTGGCGTTGCGAATCAACCGTTGATGGTGTCGACGGAATTGGCGGTCCATACAAAGATATGGGAATCATCATGGAACCGGGATTAGATTCTCAGCCTTGGGAAGGACGTCAGGGAGTTGCTTCCTTTTTTCCATATAAAGTCGGCGATAAATATTTTGGATTTTACAGCGGAGCCTATCCATTTGCTTCTTGGGCAGATTATCCTAAGAAATCTGGAAAAGGCTGGTTTGTCGCTTTGGCCGAATCAAAAAGTTTAGAAGGCCCATGGCAAAGAATGAATAAAGGTTTGGAACCCATTAAATCAATGCATCCGCAGTTTGTCGAAAACCCGATTGTAAGTCAGTTGCCAAACGGTTTGTACATCGCAATCTTCGATGGAGGCCCTGACGGTTGGGGACATCATTTACCAAATATGATTGGATATTCACTTTCGAAGGAGGGAATCAATTGGGGAGAAGCACGCTACCTACCCATAGAAACAAAAGTGGATAAATGGTGGGATATCATGAGAACACCGCTTTGTCTAATCCCCGAAGGAAACGACGTTTATACAATTGTGTACAACGCCATCGATTTGAAAAGAAGATTTCACCCCACAGGAATGGTAAAAGTAAAATTAAACAAAGACGTAATGGAATCTAGATTGAAAGAAATGAACTAAAATAAATTTCACGCAGATTTGGCAGATTAAAGCAGATTGACGCAGATTTTTAAATTAAATAATCTGCGTCAATCTGCCAAAATCCTTTTAAATCTGCGTGAAACAAAAAAATAAAACCCGCGAAAATCGGCTTAAATCCGTGTCATCCGCGTGCCATAAATTACATACAGGAAATGAAAATCAAATACCTAATTATTGCCATTACAGCTCTTTTCATCACAAGCTGTGCCACTCAAAAATACAAGAAAAGAGAAATCAACGAAACTGTAATGCAGGAGATTTATAACGAAATCAAAACGCCTTATAAATACGGTTTGGTGATGGTGCCAACGGACAACTCTTATAAAATGGATTGTCCGAGTGTGTTTAGAAAAGACGGGAAATGGTTCATGACGTATTTGATTTACGATGGAAGAGGTTACGAAACCTGGCTGGCAGAAAGTGATGATTTACTGCATTGGAAACATTTAGGAAAAGTAATGTCTTTTTCAGAAAATGAAAAACACTGGGACGTTAACCAAAAAGCGGGATATATTTCGTTACAAGATCCAACATGGGGTGGAAGCTACGAATGGGAAAAATATGATGACAAATATTGGATGAGTTATTTCGGCGGAGACAGCAAAGGGTACGAAGCCGGAGTATTATCGATCGGAATGGCGTATACAAAAGAGTCGCCAACAAAACCACACGAATTTCAAAGGTTAGAAAATCCGGTTTTAACGCCAAAAGACAAAGACGTCAGATGGTGGGATAATAGTACGATGTATAAAAATAGTGTTATTCGCGATAAAGACAAAGTTACAGGTCACAATTTTATCATGTATTACAATGCGCGAGGTGATAGTATAAATCCCGCTAAAGGCGCAGAGCGTATCGCTATGGCAGTATCGAATGATATGAAACATTGGGAACGTTATGGCAATAAACCAATAATCAATCATCATAAAGGAATCTCAGGAGATGCCTATATTCAGCGCATTAATGATACTTGGGTAATGTTCTATTTTGGCGCTTTTTGGACGGGTTGGAATCAAGGCGCATTTAACCGTTTTGCAGTTTCAAATGACTTAGTAAACTGGACCGACTGGAAAGGGGATGATTTGATTAAATCGTCTGAACCTTATGATGATATGTTTGCGCATAAATCATTTGTAGTAAAACACGATGGAGTGGTGTATCACTTTTATTGTGCCGTCAACAAAGCAGAACAAAGAGGAATTGCCATTGCAACTTCGAAAGATTTAGGTAAAAGTGAAATGAATTTTGTGGCGCCGCCAGAGAAAAAAGAAAAGAAATAAAAGTTTTCAGTCGCAGTCTCAGTTGGCATTGTCAATAGGTTTAGTCCCTACGGGACATTTAGATAGACGGTTGCTTTTTGTTACCAACATTTAATCTCTACGAGATATTGTGTTAGGAGTTTAATGTCGGTAGGAACCAATATTTAATATCTGCGAAATATTCCGTTAGGAATTAAATGTTGGTAGCAAAAATAATAATCGCAAAATGAATTTTGTCCCGTAGGGACTACACAATATAATTAGACAATAATGAATCATAATATAAAAATAATGTCAATTCATATTCATCAATTTTTCAGGTTTCGATTTTCGATTCAAAGCTTTCTATTCACGTTTTGCATCTTACTTTTAACAAGTAATATTCACGCACAATCCGTTACCGGCGAACCTGCAGGAATTCCTGAAGTGCCAAAAAAATATGAATTTGCTCCGTGGGAAGATCCAACAGTAACAAGTATCAACAGACAACCTTCACGAGCAACGGCATATTCATATACAAATGTTGAAGATGCCTTAAAAGGAGATCGAACAAAAAGCCGAATGAAAATGCTGACTGGTGATTGGGATTTCAAATATGCATCAAACTTAAAAGAAGCTTCTAAAGATTTTTATAAAGCAAGAGTTGCCGGTTGGGATAAAATCGAAGTGCCATCCAACTGGGAAATGAAAGGTTATGATATTCCGATTTACAAAAGTGCGGTTTATCCTTTTAGACCTATAAATCCGCCTTTTATTCCTAAAGATTATAATGGAGTTGGTTCGTATCAACGCACTTTTACCGTTCCGGAAAACTGGAAGGGAATGACAGTGACTTTGCATTTTGGCGGAGTGAGCTCTGGTTTTCAGGTCTGGTTGAACGGAGAATTTTTGGGTTATGGAGAGGATAGCTGTCTGCCTTCAGAATTTGATATTACACCTTATTTGAAAGAAGGAGAAAATGTAGTTTCGGTGCAGGTAATTCGCTGGACAGACGGTTCGTATCTGGAAGATCAGGATCATTGGCGCGTAAGCGGAATTCAGCGTGAAGTTTTCATCATGGCGGAACCAAAATTGCGTATTCAGGATTTCTTTTATCAAAGCAAATTAGATAAAGAATACAAAGATGCTTCTTTTCAACTACGACCAAAAGTAGAGAATCTAACAGGCGAAAAAATTAAAGATTATACTTTTCAGGCACAATTATACGATGCCAATAATGTGGCTTTATTCAAAGAACCGCTTCAGAAACCGGTGATCGACATGATCAACGAAAGTTATCCTCGTCTGGATAATGTACGTTTCGGAATGTTCAAGGAAAATATCAGTAATCCAAAGAAATGGAGTTCAGAAGAACCAAATTTGTACACTTTGGTAATGTCAATAAAAGACGCCAACGGAAATATTACAGAAGCGAAAAGCTGTAAAGTTGGTTTCCGATCCATAGAATTTTCAAAGGAGAACGGAAAAATGCTCATCAACGGAAAAGAAACTTATGTGTATGGCGTAAACCGTCACGATCAGCATCCGACAAAAGGAAAAGCAGTAAATCGGGACGACATTAAACAAGATATTACGACGATTAAAAAGTTTAATTTCAATTTAATCAGAACCAGTCATTATCCAAACGATCCTTATTTCTATGAATTATGCGATCAATACGGAATTATGGTGATGGACGAAGCGAATCAGGAAACACATGGAATTGGCGGCAAATTAAGCAATGATCCAAAATGGACAAATGCCTATTTAGAGCGTATGACCCGAATGGTCGAAAGAGATAAAAATCATCCATCAGTTGTTTTCTGGAGTTTAGGAAACGAAGGCGGAAAAGGACCAAATCACGCAGCAATGTCAGGTTGGGTTCACGATTTTGATATTACGCGTCCGGTGCATTACGAACCGGCACAGGGAAATCCGAGATTGGAAGGGTATATCGATCCGCTTGATCCGAGATATCCAAAAACAATTGATCACGCTTATCGATTCGAAAATCCACAAGACGAACCGTATGTTGATATGGTAAGCCGATTCTATCCGGGCGTTTTTACACCTAAATTTTTGGTGGATCAAAAGAAAGACACGCGACCAATTATTTTTGTCGAATATTCTCATGCTATGGGAAATTCGGTTGGAAATCTTAAAGAATTATGGGATGAATTCCGCTCGCTTCCAAGAGTGATTGGAGGTTGTATCTGGGAATTTAAAGATCAGGGATTGGTAAAAAAAGATCCGGCAACGGGTCAGGAATTTTTTGCTCACGGCGGAGATTTTGGTGAAAAGTACCACGATGGAAACTTCAATACAAAAGGAATTGTGGATTCTAACGGAAAACCAAAAGGTTCGATTTATGAAAATAAATGGATTTATCAGCCAGCAACAAGTACTTTAAAAGACAACTTTCAATTAGAAATAAAAAACCGTCAGGCCGTAAAATCTTTGGGAGATTATATTCCGGTTTTAAAAATTCTGGAAAACGGAAATATCATCAAAACTCAAATTTTGAAACCTTTCAATTTAGAAGCTGGACAATCTACAATTTTAGACGTAAAACAATACTTGCCTAAACTGAAAAAGGATGCTGAATATTTTCTGAATATCGAATTCCAACTTTCAAAGGATGAATTTTGGGCTTCTAAAGGTTACGCTGTCGCGGAAGATCAATTTCTGTTGAAAAAATCAGATGTTGTATTGGATTTTAAAAACGAAAAAGATGCAAAATTTAAAACTACAGAAAGTGATTCGGACTTTAAAATCAAAGGAAAAAATTTCGAGATCAACATCAGTAAAACAAACGGAGCTTTGAATTCATATGTTTTCAATGGCGAAGAACAGGTTTTTGCTCCGTTGTTGCCTAATTTTGTTAGACCGCTTACCGATAATGACAAAAGAGGATGGAAATCGCATAAAGTTTTGAAACCTTGGTATCAGGCAAAACCAAAATTGGTGAATACAAAAATGGCAATCGCAATTGATGGAACCATCATTACAAGTGATTATGAAGTTATAAAAGACAGCGCGCAAGTTCAGGTAGTTTATAAAATCAATAAAAGCGGAATTATAAAAGTAGACTATAGTTTAAAAGCCACAAACAAATTACCAAATATTCCAAAAATCGGAATGCAAATGGGAGTTCAGAGAAAGTTTGACCAAATTTCATGGTATGGAAAAGGCGAATTAGAAAACTATATCGACAGAAGTTTTGGATCTTTCGTTGGAAAATATTCTTTACCAATAAATGATTTTCTTGAGCATTATGTAAAACCTCAGGAAAATGCCAACAGAACCGAAGTAAGATGGATGGCTTTTACAACGCCTCAAAAAAATAAAGGTTTATTGGTTGTTGATGATAAAAAAGTTTTAAGCATGAGCGCGTGGCCGTATACACAAGAAAATTTAAGTGCTGCCAAACATACTTTTGACTTAAAAGATCCCGGATTTTTAACTGTAAATATCGATTTGATTCAGATGGGAGTAGGAGGAAATGACAGTTGGACAGCAGTCGCGCAACCTTTGGAGAAATATCAAATTAAATCAGGAGATTATCAATACAGTTTTTATCTGGTTCCGTTTTCAGCAGCGAAAAATGGATTGGAGGAAAGTTTGAAAAAATTTAAATATTAATTTATGGCATATCCTAACAGGTTTTAAAAACCTGTTAGGTATTTTGCTTTAAAGATTAAAGATATAGTTTGTCATTCCGACGGAGGAGGAATCCCCACGAGAAGCTCGACAAAGATTGAATTTTCGTTGCGGAGTTACTTGCGGGGATTTGCTTCGCCAGTCGCTATCGCTCGAGTCTCCTCCGTCGGAATGACAAAACGGCCGAATAAAAAAACAGTAATAATGTTTCAAAAAAAATACCTCTTTTTGATGTTACTCCTTGTGGGATTCGTTTCCGCACAGGAGATTCATAAAAAAGAAACAACAGAATTCCAACCCACAATCGAATCCTCAAAACCGTGGGTGTATTGGTATTGGATGAAATCAGCTTATTCTAAAGCCGGAATTACGGCCGATTTACAAGCTATGAAACAGGCTGGAATTGCAGGCGCATACTTAATGACAATTAAAGGGCCGGCAAATCCGCCGTTAATAGACCCGCCAGTTTTGCAATTAAGTCCTGAATTTTGGGATATGATAAATTGGGCTTTTAAAGAAGCAAACCGATTAGGATTAAAAATGGCTTTTCACGGTGCCGATGGTTTTGCCGTTGCAGGCGGGCCTTGGATTACACCGGAAATGTCCATGCAAAAAGTCGTTTGGTCAACAACTGAAATTGCCGGAGGAAAAACGATTACTTCAAAATTACCCGTTCCGGAACATTATAAAGACTATTACAAAGACATCGCGACTTTTGCTATTCCGATAAAAGAATATCAAACTAATTCACAACTACAATTACCAAAAGTTACCACATCAAATAATACCGATGCCTCTTTTTTAGCTGATCCTAAAAAAGATGAGAATTTTAAATTTGCTGAAAAAGGCTGGATTCAATATGAATTTGCTCAGCCTTTTACCTGCAAATCAATTGTAATTGAAACCAAAGGAAGAGATTTTCAGGCACAGCGTTTAATAGTTGAAGTAAGCAATGACGGAATTAATTTTAAATTCCACGAAAGATTGATCGCGCCGCGTCACGGCTGGCAGGATATGGATTATGCGCACACGCATGTTATTGCGCCAGTAACGGCAAAATATTTCAGATTCGTCTATGATCCTGTTGGGACAGAACCAGGTGCTGAAGATTTGGATTTTGCTAAATGGAAACAGAATTTAAAAGTGAGTAAAATTACACTTTCGAATCAGTCCTTAATTGATAATTTCGAAGGAAAATCGGGAGCTGTTTGGCGTTTGAGCCCGGAAACTTCTGCAAAACAAATTCCGAATTCTGAATCTTTCAAAAAATCAGAAATTATCAATATTACCAATTTAATTGATGCTAATGGAAATTTGAATTGGAAAGCGCCCAAAGGAAAATGGAAAATTATCCGAATGGGACATACTTCTACCGGACATGAAAATGCTACGGGAGGTGCAGGAAAAGGTTTGGAAGTAGATAAATTTAATCCTGAATTAATTCGTTTTCAGCTTGATCATTGGTTTGGCGAAATGGTTCGCACTATCGGACCTGATTTAGCGGCTAAAACTTTAGAAATTTTACATTTTGATAGTTGGGAATGCGGAAGCCAAAACTGGTCAATTGTTTTTCAGGCCGAATTCCAAAAAAGACGCGGTTATAATCTGGTTGATTATTTGCCTGTAATGGCCGGAATTCCAATTGAAAGTGCCGATGTCTCAGAGAAAGTTTTATACGATGTTCGCAAAACAATTGCCGAATTAGTTGCTGATAATTTCTACGGAACCGTGGCTCAAATTGCCAAAGAAAATAATGTAAAATTAAGCTCAGAAAATGTTGCGCCAACAATGATGAGTGATGCTTTGTTGCATTATAAATATGTTGATTATCCGGGAGGAGAATTTTGGTTAAAAAGTCCAACGCACGATAAACCTTTTGATATGCTGGATGCCATTTCGGGAGGACATATATACGGAAAAGATATTATTCAGGCCGAATCTTTCACGGCTTTACGAATGGATTGGGACGAACATCCAGGGAATTTAAAAACTTTAGCAGATCGCAATTACGCTTTAGGAATCAACCGATTGTTTTACCACGTTTTTGTCCATAATCCGTGGACAGACAGAAAACCGGGAATGACTTTAGACGATATCGGAAGTTTTTTCCAAAGAGACCAAACCTGGTGGAAACCCGGAAAAGCATGGTTTGAATATTGCCAAAGAGTGCAATTGCAATTGCAAAAAGGAAAACCAGTTATTGATTTAGCGGTTTTTATTGGTGAAGATTTTCCGTCACGCTCTTTTGTGCCGGATCGTTTAGTACCATTTATTCCGAATGTTTTTGGAAAGGAAAGGCTGGAAAGCGAGAAAATACGTTTGGAAAATGACGGGCAGCCAACGACAAAAATGCCTAAAGAAGTTACCTACTCTAAAAACAATACCGATTTATCGCAATGGATAAATCCTTTAAACGGGTATCAATACGATTCATTCAATGCTGATGTTTTAATTAACAATGCTAAAGTCGTAAACGGGAAAATATCTTTTGGAGGCGGAATCGAATACGGCGCTTTATTGTTTCCGGGAAGTCATAAAATGGCGCCGAATAAAATGATTTCTTTGGCTGCAGCCGAAAAAATATTGCAATTGATAAAAGACGGAGCAACCATTTTTGTGGATGAAAAACCAGACTTACAACCGGGAATGCATTCTGAGGCGGATCATAAAAAATGGCAAAATGTGATTGATGAAATTTGGACTAATAATTTAAATGCATCAACCTGGAAAATCGGAAAAGGAATCCTTATTAAATTGCCTTATTTAGGAAATGATTTTGCTTCAATCGGAATTGAGCAAGATATCTACTTTCCGAAATTAAACAGAGCCGATTCAGAAACCATTGCGTGGACACACAGAAAATCTAATGAAGAAGAAATCTATTTTCTTTCGAATCAAAAAGGAGAAAAAAGAAGTTTTGAAATTTCTTTTCGCGTAAGCGGTAAAATACCGGAATTGTATAATCCTGTAAATGATAAAACAACTATTTTGTCTGATTGGAAAATTGAAAACGGAAGAACTATTATTCCCATTCTATTAGATGCAAATGAATCTTGTTTTGTTATTTTTAAAGAAAATACGAAAGAAACAATTTCAAACAAAAAGCAAAATTATGCTGAACTAGAAACAGTACAAACTTTAGATGAAAACTGGGAAATACAATTCAATCTGGAATTTCACGGACCAAAAGAAATTGTAAAAATAGATAAGTTGTTTGATTGGAGCACTTCAACAAATGATCAGATTAAATATTATTCCGGAACAGCAATTTATAAAAAAGAGTTTATCTGGAAAGGGAAAATTAATGAAAAGTTCTGGCTTGATTTAGGAACAATTGCCAATATTGCTGAGGTAACTATAAACGGAATCAACTGTGGTACAATCTGGACATTTCCATACAAAGCAGATATTTCGGAAGCTTTGAAAAAAGGAAAAAATACAATAGAAATTAAAATCACCAACACTTGGGCAAACCGATTAATTGGTGATGAAAAATTACCAAAAGAAGAAAGACTAACATGGACGACAGCGCCTTTTAGATTGCAGGAAGGAATATTGTTAAAAGCCGGATTGTTGGGCCCGGTTACAATTGTGAAAGAAAAAAAATAAATTTCATCTAGTTTCAAATGAATACAGACAAAATATGTCGCTCCGATGGAGCTATTTTTTGAGATGTTATTTCTTTCTATAAATATACCGTCCCGATGGGACTAAAAAACTCCGTAGGAGTGAAATGTTTATAGAAAAAAGAATGTTGAGATTAGTTTAAGCTCCAGAGGAGCGACATCTATGTAAGATAATTTTAAGAATAAAATAAAATGAAAGATTGTAAACACATTTTTATTGCCTTGATTACACTTTTGGCAAGTTTCCACATCAATGCAAAAATCAAATTGCCAGCCTTATTTTCAGACAATATGATGCTGCAGCAAAAATCAAATGCACCAATGTGGGGCTGGGCAGAAAAGAATGGAAACCTAACCATTAAAACATCATGGAATTCTAAAATCTACAAAGCAAAAGCCGATGCGCAGGGAAAATGGAAAGTAGATCTACAAACGCCAGTTGCCGGAGGACCATTCACTATTGAAGTTACGGAAGGAACTGAAAAAATAATGGTGAAAAATGTTTTGATTGGTGAAGTTTGGTTGTGTTCAGGACAATCCAATATGGAAATGCC
>Ga0247813_10001244_pt1 | contig 19890 bp, 21 predicted proteins | sample UWRJL169409C1_FD_180719 | JGI IMG/M metagenome (GOLD analysis project Ga0247813, IMG submission 180719) | Plant litter microbial communities from Arlington Agricultural Research Station in Wisconsin, United States - UWRJ-L169-409C-1 | ecosystem: Environmental > Terrestrial > Plant litter >... | reverse complement strand
ATCTTCAGGTGCAGCAGCTTCTTCAGAAGCAACAGTTTCTTCAGGCGCAACAGCTTCTTCAGAAGCAACAGTTTTTTCAGGCGCAACAGCTTCTTCAGGAGCGACAGTCGAACTCCGCGGCGTGACCAAGAGCTACGGCTCCCACCGGGCTCTCGCGGGCATTGACCTCGACATCACTCCCGGCGAGTTCGTCGCCCTCCTCGGCCCGTCGGGCTGCGGAAAGACCACGGCACTTCGCGCGCTCTCCGGGCTCGAACTCGTCGACGAGGGTTCGATCCTCATCGACGGAGTCGACGTCGCGCGCGTTCCCACCAACAAGCGTGACATCGGCATGGTCTTTCAGGCCTACTCGCTGTTCCCTCACCTCACCGTGCTCGAAAACATCGAATACGGCCTCAAGATGCGCCGCGTAGCCAAAGCTGACCGCCGCGTACGCGCGGCAGAGTCGCTTGACCTCGTCGGCCTCTCGCACCTGGGGGAGCGGTTCGCCCACCAGCTCTCGGGCGGACAGCAACAGCGCGTCGCCCTCGCCCGCGCCCTCGTGACGCGTCCCCGCGTTCTTCTCCTGGACGAGCCGCTCAGCGCTCTCGACGCGAAGGTGCGCGTGCAGTTGCGCGACCAGATCCGCCTCATCCAGACCGAGCTCGGCATCACGACGGTGTTCGTGACGCACGACCAGGAGGAAGCCCTCGCTGTCGCCGACCGGGTCGCCGTCATGCGCGACGGTCGCATCGAGCAGATCGGAACACCCGAGGAGCTCTACACCTCACCGGCCACGCCTTTCGTCGCGAACTTCGTCGGCCTGAGCAACAAGGTCGATGCGGAACTCGTGGATGGCACAGTGCTCGTGCACGGCGAGAAGCTCGCGCCGCTCGGCACCCCGCCCGAGTCGGGGCCCGTGACGGCCTTCATCCGCCCTGAGGACATCGTGTTCGCAGCAACCGGACTCCCGGCAACGGTCGTCGCCTCGAGCTTTCTCGGCTCGCTGCGTCGCACGAGCGTGCGGCTCGCCGACGAGTCGGTGCTGTCCGTGCAGCACGAGGTCGGCTTCGCGGTCGAGCCCGGCGACACCGTGCACGTGCGGTTCCTCGGCTCTGCCGTTGCGGTGGAGGAACGCGCCTGAGGGGTGCCTGTGGCATCCAGCATTCTTGCGGGTTGCTCACAGGGCCAGTCATAGACTGAGCGCATGATCTTCGGTCGCAAGAAAAAGGACGTCACCGCCCGAGCCACACCCTCGCCGGTGCTCACGGGTGAGCCGCGCAGGGTTGCCGTCGAGGGCGCGATTCCGGTTCCGGTGGAGATCGCCGGGCAGTTCGCCTGGCGCATCTTCGCTGTGGTCGGCGTGCTCGTGGTTGCCGGGCTGCTGATCATCACGCTCAAGGACATCGTGATTCCGTTCATGATCGCGTTGCTCATCGCCGCGCTACTCGTGCCGGTCGTCAACTTTCTTGTGCGCCACCGCTGGCCCAAGGGACTTGCCGTCGCGACGACGATCATCGGTTTTCTCGCGATCGTCGCCGGACTCATCACGCTCATCGTCGTGCAGGTGCGCGCGGGATTCCCGAACGTTCGTGACCGGTCTCTCGTCGCCTTCGAGCAGTTCCAGACCTTCCTCGCGGGGGAGCCCTTCAATATCAGTGCGAAGGAGTTCCAGGCGTTCGTCGACGACGCGGTCAAGGGCCTCACCGCCGATAACGGCGTTCTCCTCAACGGTGCCCTCGATGTCGGCTCCACCGCCGGCCACGTGCTCACGGGTGCACTCATCGCGCTCTTCGCCACGATTTTCATCCTCATCGACGGCAAGGGAGTCTGGGGCTGGGTCACCCGCCTCTTCCCGCGTAAGGCACGCAAGGCGATCGACGGTTCGGGCCAGGCTGGATGGCTCACCCTCACCACTTTCATCAAGGTGCAGATCTTCGTGGCATTCGTCGACGCAGTGGGCATCGGACTCGGCGCCTTCTTCATCGGACTCGCTATGCCCGGCGGCTCCTTCCCGCTGCTCATCCCGATCACCATCGCTGTGTTCCTCGGCTCGTTCGTTCCCCTCGTGGGTGCGATCGCCACCGGCTCGCTCGCCGTTCTCGTCGCCCTCGTCTTCGGCGGGCCGGTCGCCGGGATCGTCATGCTCGGCGTTGTCATCGCGGTGCAGCAGCTCGAGGGCCACGTGCTGCAGCCTCTCGTGCTCGGGTCTGCGGTCAAGGTGCATCCACTCGCCGTTGTCTTTGCGGTAGCAGCGGGAGCCGGAATCGCGGGCATCGCCGGGGCACTGTTCGCCGTTCCCGTCATCGCTGTCGCTAATGTCATGGTGAACTATGTAGCGAGTGGCAAGTGGCGCGTACAGGCACGCCCGCAAACGAAAGATGTCGCGAAACCCGTATGACCGAACTGAACTTCGCCGGCCCGACGCTGGCCGAATTCGAGGGCGCCCGCGCACGCGTGGCCGAAGTCGCTCAGGTGACCCCTCTTGAGACTGCCCGCTTTCTCACCGACGTGCTCGGCTCAGACGTGTTCCTCAAGTGCGAGAACCTCCAGCGCACCGGCTCGTACAAGATCCGCGGCGCGTACAACCGCCTCTCCCAGCTCACCGACGAGGAGAAGGCTCGCGGTGTTGTTGCGGCGTCGGCAGGCAACCACGCACAGGGTGTCGCGTTCGCCGCGCGCGAGCTCGGGATCAAGGCGACCATCTTCATGCCCGTGGGCGTGGCGCTTCCGAAGCTGCAGGCAACCAAGGGGTACGGCGCAGAGGTCATTCTGCGTGGACACAGCGTCGAGGAAGGCCTTAAGGGCGCCGCCGAGTTCGTCGAGCAGACCGGCGCTGTACTCATCCACCCCTTCGATCACGCCGACGTCATCATGGGGCAGGGCACCCTCGGGCTCGAGATCCTCGACCAGGTGCCCGACGTCGAGACGATCATCATTCCGATCGGTGGCGGCGGGCTCATCTCCGGTGTCTCCAGCGCTGTCAAGCAGAAGGCCGCGCTCGAGGGTCGCACCATCCGCATCATCGGCGTGCAGGCAGCCAACGCTGCCCCGTACCCGCTCTCGCTCGAGAACGGCTACCCCACTGCCATCCAGACGAAGCCGACCATCGCTGACGGCATCTTCGTGGCGAAGCCGGGTGAACTGAACTTCGCGATCGTCAAGGACACTGTCGACGAGATTGTCACGGTGGATGACGACCTCATCGCCCGCGCGATGCTGTTGCTCCTCGAGCGGGGCAAGCTCGTCGTCGAGCCGGCCGGAGCTGTCGGGGTCGCCGCGATTCTCGCGGGCAAGGTGATGCACCCCGGAAAGACTGTCGTCATTCTGAGCGGTGGAAACATCGACCCGCTCATGATGGAGCGCGTCATCTCGCACGGACTTGCCGCCTCGGAGCGCTACCTCAAGTTGCGCATTCCGTTGCCCGACCGCCCGGGGCAGCTCGCGCGCACGGCGGCTCTTGTGGCCGAGGCGAACGCCAACGTCGTCGAGGTGCTGCACACCCGCCACCAGAACGGCATGCAGATCAGCCAGGTCGTGCTCGAACTGCACATCGAGACGCGCGGTCCCGAGCACGCCGAGCAAGTGCTGCAGCGACTGCGTGACGAGGGCTACGAGCCACGCGTCGACTTCTAGTGGCTTGGTGGTTGAGTAGGCCCGCCAGGGCCGTATCGAAACCTAGCCCGCGTAGTTCTCGACCTTGAGAATCTCGACGGCGATCGATTTGCCGTTGGGTGCTGTGTACGACACCTTGTCGCCGACCTTATGGCCCATGATGGCGAGGCCGAGCGGGCTCTGCTCGCTGTAGACGTCGAGGTCGCTGTCTTCACCGACGATCTCGCGGCTGCCGAGCAGGAACGTCTCCTCATCGCCGAGTACGTTCGCCGTCACGACGACACCGGATTCCACGACTCCCGATGCGCTGTCGACGTCGCCGACGACCGCGTGACGGAGCAGCTCAGTGAGCACGCGGATGCGGGCCTCGATCTTGCCCTGTTCCTCTTTGGCGGCGTGGTAACCGCCGTTCTCCTTGAGGTCGCCCTCTTCGCGAGCGATCTCGATCTTCTTGGCGATCTCGAGTCGGCCTTCACCGGTGAGTTGTTCGAGCTCGGCGGTGCGACGGTCGAACGCTTCCTGCGTCAGCCACGTAACCTGCGGTTCGTTAGCCATGGGAACTCCTAGATATACGAAAAGAGACTGGCATTCGATGCCAGCCCCAAGGACAATCGCCCCAGCTTAGGTGAGCCAGCAACGGTAGATCAAGCCCGTGACAGCGAGCTCGGAGGTGCGAACGGATTCGGTGAGAGACCGCGTTCTCTTGTCGGTGGGGCCCAGGTCGATGATGCGCCAGCCGACAACGCTGAAGCTCGAATTGAGCGCCTGGATGGCACAGCTCACGTTCTCGTTCGCGTCGGCCGACACCTCGAAGCGCACGAGCACTTCGCTGTCGTCGACGATCGTGTGACCGACATCCTTTACCTCGAGTTCAGCGGGAGCGCCGAGGAGGCCGCCCCACACGAGCCACGCGGCGAAGACCACGACGAAGGCCGCGGCCGCGCTGATCGAGATGACCCTTGTGCGGCGGGCGCTCGACGGAGAGCGGCCGTAGCGTGCGTCCAGGTCTTGGCTCACAGGGCTCCTCGGTAGTCTTGTCCTACTAGGTTAACCGCAGCAATTCACCACCGAGGACGCATGAGCTTTCTGACTGACATTCCCCTGCGTCTGAGCGCGTGGTTCACCACTGTCGACCCGACGCCGTCGCCCTCGCCGACGTTTGGTGTCTACCGCGGCGACGAAGACCTCATCACCCCGACCTGGGTCGGGTTCGCAGCGACATTCCTCATCGCGATTGCGACTGTCTTTCTGCTCATCGACATGAACCGCCGAGTACGCAAGGTTCGCTACCGCGAGGAGATTCGCGAGAAGCTCGCGGCTGAGGATGCCGACGCGAACTAGGAGACAGCCGGGTTGGTTGCGATGATGAAGATCCCGGTCCAGTGGCACAGGAACGCGAGCAGCGTGAGCGTGTGGAAGATCTCGTGGAAACCGAAGACCCCTGGGATCGGGTTGGGTCGCTTGAGGCCGTAGAAGACCGCCCCAGCGGTGTAGCAGAGCCCGCCGACGAGGATGAGTGTCATCATCACGGCGTTCGCCTGGAAGAAGTCGACCACGAACATCATCGCGGCCCAGCCGAGGAGCACGTAGAGCGGAACGTAGAGCCAGCGCGGAGCTCCGACCCAGAACACGCGGAAACCGATGCCGAGCGCGGCGCCACCCCAGACGAGCCAGAGCAGCAGCACAGCCTTGTCGTGGGGGAGTGCGAGCACCGTGATCGGCGTGTATGAGCCCGCGATGAGCAGGAAGATGTTGGCGTGGTCGATGCGCTTGAAGATCGCCTTGACCTTCGGGCTCCAATTGATGCGGTGATAGAGCGCGCTCGTACCGAAGAGCAGGAGCGACGATGCGACGAAGATCGAGGACGACACCTTGGCGGCCACGCCGTCGGCGGCCACGATGAGGATCACACCGAGCACGATCGCGACCGGGAACGTACCCGCGTGGATCCACCCGCGCCAGGTCGGCTTTTTCTCGTCGGGCGCGTGCTCGAGTTCGTCGTCGAGAAGGGGAACGTTGGGGAGGTCGACACCCTCGTCGGGCACAGTGTCGGGCGTCTTCGCGGTCATGCGCCCAAGTTTACGGCCAAGCCTATTCACACCCGGATTGGGCTAGCGTAGGCACGTGAAAGACAGGCGTGTATCCCTCGGCCGAGGCTTTCTCTACGGCCTCTACCAGAACCGCATCCGTCGGCAACTGGGATCCGTCGAGTTACCGCACCATGTCGCGATGATCATCGACGGCAACCGGCGGTGGGCGCGCGCCCGCGGCCTTGAGAACGCAGCCCACGGGCACAGCGCGGGAGCCGCGAAGGTGCACGAGTTCCTCAGCTGGTGCGACGATCTCGGCATCGGTGTCGTGACCCTCTACCTGCTTTCCAACGACAACCTCGTGAATCGTGAGAGCGAAGAGCTCCGTCAGTTGTTCGACATCATCGCCGAGCTCGCCGAGGACCTCTCGCACACCGAGGACTGGCGCGTGCAGCAGGTCGGAACGAGTGAAGGTCTGCCCGCCGCGCTCGCCGATGCTCTCGTCGCCGCCGAGCAGCGCACGGCCGGCAATTCCGGACTCCACGTCAACCTCGCTGTCGGATACGGAGGGCGCAAAGAGATCGCGGACGCGGTGCGTTCGATCGTCAACGCCCACAACGCGAGCGGCGGCACGCTCGATGACCTCGGCGAGCTCCTCACGCCCGAACTCATCGCCGAGCACCTCTACACGGGAGGCCAGCCCGACCCGGATCTCGTCATCCGTACGTCAGGTGAACAGCGCCTGAGCGACTTCATGCTGTGGCAGAGTGCGCACAGCGAGTTCTACTTCATGGAGGCCCTCGGGCCCGATGTGCGAGAGGTCGACTTTCTCCGCGCCCTTCGCGCGTACGCAACCCGACAGAGGAGATTCGGTTCCTGATGGACATCGATACATACGTTGAGCAGTTCACCGACGAGCCCGGCTATTTCGACTTCGCCCGCGTCGGCCCGGTCGGTCGCTCGGTCAAGGACGAGCAGTATGCGCTCACCGGCCTCCTCGGCCGTGTACGTTTCGGCAGCCTCGACCAGCTCGAGACCCAAGATCTCCGCGTGCGCGAAGCTATCGCGGCGATCACCGGCCTGCAGGCATCCAATATCGTCTTTCAACCGAACACGAGCCAGGGCCTCATGCACGTCATGTTCGGCCTCACCGGGGGAGTGGCGCTGTCGCCGCGCGAGTTCCCGAGTCTGCCGTTCGCCGCTGTGCGTTCCGCGGACTCGCTCGGTGTGCTGCACCCGCGCTGGCTCGAGACCGACGAGGGCAAGGTCACGCCGGGCAATATCCGCGAGCAGCTCGACGACTCGATCGTCGCTGTCGCGGTCTCGCTCGTCGACTTCCGCACCGGTTACCTCGCCGACCTCGATGGCATCCGCCAGGTCATCGGCGACCGCTTGCTCATCGTCGACGCCATCCAGGGTTTCGGAATCGTGGATGCACCGTACGAGGTCGCCGACGTCATCGTCTCGGGCGGCCAGAAGTGGGCTCGTTCGGGCTGGGGAACCGGCTTCCTCGCCCTGAGCGACCGCGCCCTCGAACAGCTCACTCCCGTCTTCTCCGGCTTCAGCGGTACCGAGGCAGAGGGCACGCCCACGGAGTTGCTGCCTCCGGCCAGCGGCGCCAAGGCGTTCTCGATCTCGAACCCCGACCCCATCGCGCAGGGCAGGTTCGCTGTCGCACTTGAGGAGCTCGCATCCGTAACCGTGGCCGCAGTTCGCGATCGCATCATGGATAAGACCAGCCGCGTCATCGACATCGCCGACGAGTTCGGCATCGCTGTCGTGTCGTCGAGGGCGGAGAGCGAGCGCGCCGGCATCGTCGTCGTGGAACCCGCGCCCGACCAGCTCGGGGTGCTCGGTGCAGCACTCTTCAACCACGGGATCACCACGACCACCCGAGACGGCCAGGTGCGACTGAGCCCGCACGTGAGCACCGACGACGAGGGGCTCGAGATGCTGCGCGCGGCGTTCACGAGCTTCGCGTCGGCGATCAACGTCTAATCGTTTACCTGTACGACACAATCCGCGCCGCGTGTCGCAGCGTGTTCGCGGCCACGGAAGCTTAGTTTCAAGTACCGGGTATGGCGCCCGGTCGAGACGGCCACGTAAGTTCGTCTGAAACCTCCATGGCCGTCTTCGCAGACTGGATCCGAGTGCAGAGCACTCGGGGATGGAGTGCACGTGGCCGAGTCAACAAGTCCCCAGCAGGCGTCGAAGAGCGCGGGGGCTGTTGCCTCCTCTACTCTCGAACGCACCTATGTGCTCGACACATCGGTGTTGCTGTCGGATCCGCAGGCGATCTTCCGTTTCGCCGAACATCCCGTCGTACTCCCGGTGATCGTCATCACCGAGCTCGAGTCCAAGCGCAACGACCCGGAAATCGGGTACTTCGCCCGCCAGGCGCTGCGCAACCTCGACGAGCTGCGCGTCAAGCACGAGCGCCTCGACTTTCCGATCTCCGTCGGCGAGGGTGGGTCGCTGCGGGTCGAGCTCAACCACTCCAACATGTCGGTTCTCCCGTCGGGGTTGCAGCTGGGCGACAATGACTCCCGCATCCTCGCTGTCGCGATGAACCTCGCCAACGATGGACTCGCCGTCACGGTGGTATCGAAGGACCTCCCGCTGCGTGTGAAGGCTGCATCCATTGGTCTTGCTGCCGAGGAGTACCGCGCCGAGCTCGCCGTGGACTCGGGATACACCGGCCAGGCCGAACTCTCGCTCTCGAGCGAGCAGATGGCCGACCTCTACGACGCCGAGAAGCTGTCGACGCGTGCCGTGCAGGACCTCCCGATCAACACGGGACTCGTCATCCACTCGGATCGTGGTTCGGCGCTCGGCCGCGTCACCTCGCGCGGGCAGATGCGCCTCGTGCGCGGCGACCGCGACATCTTCGGCCTGCACGGTCGCAGCGCGGAGCAGCGCCTCGCTATCGACATGCTCCTCGACCCGGAGATCGGCATCGTGTCGCTCGGTGGCAGCGCGGGTACCGGCAAGTCAGCTCTCGCGCTGTGCGCGGGACTCGAAGCCGTGCTCGAGAAGCAGCAGCACCGCAAGATCATGGTCTTCCGTCCGCTGTACGCGGTCGGTGGGCAGGAGCTCGGGTTCCTCCCCGGTGACGCAGCCGAGAAGATGAACCCCTGGGCCCAGGCGGTCTTCGACACGCTCGGCTCGGTCGTGTCGCAGAACGTGCTCGACGAGGTCATCGAGCGCGGGATGCTCGAGGTGCTGCCGCTCACGCACATCCGCGGTCGCTCGCTGCATGACGCGTTCGTGATCGTGGATGAAGCGCAGTCACTCGAGCGCAACGTTCTCCTCACAGTGCTCTCCCGCATCGGGCAGAACTCGCGCGTCGTGCTCACCCACGACGTCGCGCAGCGGGACAACCTGCGCGTCGGACGCCACGACGGAGTCGCTTCGGTGATCGAGTCGCTCAAGGGCCACTCGCTCTTCGGACACATCACCCTCACGCGCTCCGAGCGTTCCGCGATCGCGGCGCTCGTGACCGAGATGCTGGAGTCGAACGAGCTGGCGTAGCTGCCCTGCCAGCTCGCTGCCCTCGTGGCGCTCACTGCCCTCGTGGCGCTCACTGCCCTCGTGGCGGGAGATAATGCGGGGCGGCGGGAGTCGTTGCCCCCGCCGCCGCGCGACTTCTCCCGCCGCAGGGTGCGGTTGCTCCCGCCACGAGATGGGTTGGCCACAATCCTTGCGCGGCTATCTCTATATAGCTAGAGTTAGCGGCATGCAGTCACTGACCCGCGTCACCCCCGCCACTGTCGACGTACTGAGCGTGCTCCTCGACACGGGGGAGGCCGCCTGGGGCCTCCTCGTCATCAAGTCGAGCGGGCGCCCCGCAGGCAGCGTGTACCCGATCCTCGAGCGCCTCGAATCCAGCGGTTGGGTCACGTCGAGCTGGGAGGACGACCCGTCGCGCCTCGGTCCCCGTCGGCGGTACTACGAGCTCACCGCGGAGGGCGCAACTGCAGCCCGCGCAACAGTGACGGCGTTTGCGGCGAAGCACGCGGCATCCACCTCGATTGCGACCGCGAGAGTCGCGACCGCACGGGTGGCGACAGCATGATCGCCGGCTGGATCGTGACGCTCGCCGTGCGCCTGCTGCCGACCCCGATGCGCGACCGGTATCGCGAGCAGTGGGGGGCTGACCTGAGGGACGCCGAGGGCGCTGGTGTCTCGCGCTTCGACGTCGCCACCGGAGCCCTGGCCTTTGCGGCCTCAGCGGAGCGCGTCGTTGTGACCGTGCCCGGCTCGGTCGAACGACGTGCCCGGCTTGCGAGCGCCCTCGCGCTCAGCGCCGCGATCGTCATGATCACCCAGTACGCGAACATCGTCAGATTCGGCGGGCTCACCGGCAACTCGGTCTACGACTTCGTGTTCCAGTTTCTCGCGCCTGGCCTCTTGCTGCTCTACGTCGTCGTCGCGCCGCTCGTCGCATTGGTCATGGTGACGACGCGGGGTATGGCCACTTCGGTGCGGTGGGCAGTCGTGCTGCTCGTGATAGCGAGCCTCGCTCCGCTCGCTCAGAGCCTCATCGACAACCGCGCGACCTCGATTAACAACATCTACCTGACCGTCGGCACGGCTGCCTATCTCGTCGCTGTCGCTCTTGCCCTCGTCGCTGTCGGGCTGCTCGCGCGACACTTCCGCTGGATGGATGCTGCGCCCGGCGCCGCACCTCGCCGCCCACTCGCAGCCATCGTCGGCGCCCTCGCACTGGTCGCGGTCGGCGTGCTCGGGGTGTGGAACGCGCAGCTCTGGCTGGCCGCCAATCGAGTCGAAAGCCTTGCCTTTCAGGATCGGCTGGCTGAATCCGGGTACACGAACATGGCGCAGTTCGCGTCTGAAATCGCGCGGTCGGAGCAGGTGTCGTCCGTGGCGCTTGTCGCCTGGGCAGTGTTCGTCGCGCTCTTGGCCGCACTCGTGCTCGGTGCCGGGTTCACGCGGCGCTCAGGGATGGGGCGTAGCGCCATCCAATCGATTGCCGCTCTGTGTTTCGCCGTGATCGCCTACGCCGGGGTGACGAGCTATCTGAAACTCATGTCGGTCGGGGGCATCGGTGCCGCGTACTCGCCGCCCGAGGAGGTGCTCACCGCCATCGCCCAGTGGACGCTCATCGCGATCGTGCTGGCCACGGTCGGCGGGGTGCGGTTCACGCGGACGCGGGTCACGGTGCCCGCCGCCGCGTAGCCCGCGGAGCTCGCGGAGCCCGAGTGTGCTCGCGGAGCCCGAGTGTGCTCGCGGACCCTCGACGTTGAGGGTCCGGGAGCGCGACGAGGCTCCGCGAGCGCGAGCATGCTGGCGCGCGCGTTGTGGCTGAGGGCGGTGGCCTAGCCCGGGTGCGTCATCGACATGACGTCGAGCGCCGTGTCGAGCTGCTCGAGGGTGACCTCGCCGCGCTCCACGAAGCCGAGGTCGATGACGGCCTCGCGCACCGTGAGGGATGCAGCGACCGAGTGCTTCGCTATCTTGGCAGCGGCCTCGTAGCCGATGATCTTGTTGAGCGGCGTAACGATCGACGGGCTGGACTCGGCGAGGGCACGAGCGCGGTCGAGATTCGCCTCGAGGCCGTCGACTGTCTTGTCGGCGAGCAGCACCGTGGAGTTCGAGAGCAGGCGGATCGACTCGAGCAGGGCCGTGCCCATGACCGGGATCGCGACGTTGAGCTCGAAGTTTCCGGTGGCCCCGGCCCACGCGATGGTCGCGTCGTTGCCGATGACGCGCGCGCCGACCATGATGACGGCCTCGGGGATCACGGGGTTGACCTTGCCGGGCATGATGGATGACCCTGGCTGCAGGTCAGGAATGTGCAGCTCGCCGAGTCCCGTGTTGGGCCCTGAGCCCATCCAGCGCAGGTCGTTGCAGATCTTGGTGAGGGAGACGGCGATCACGCGGAGGGCGCCGGATGCCTCGACGAGGGCGTCGCGTGCGCCCTGGGCCTCGAAGTGGTCGACGGCTTCGGTGATGGGGAGTCCGCTGTCGGCGGCGAGCAGGGCGATGACCTTCGGCGGGAACCCGGCGGGAGTGTTGATCCCGGTTCCAACGGCGGTTCCGCCGAGCGGAACCTCCGCGACGCGCGGGATGGTGGCCTGTACGCGCTCGATGCCCAGGCGCACCTGGCGGGCGTAACCGGCGAACTCCTGGCCGAGGGTCACGGGCGTGGCATCCATGAGGTGCGTGCGACCTGCCTTGACGGCGTCTTTCCACAACTCGGCCTTGACGTCCAGGGACGAGGCGAGGTGGGTCAGCGATGGGATCAGGTCGCCGAGCAGCGCACCGGTGACGGCGACGTGCACCGAGGTCGGGAACACGTCGTTGGACGACTGCGACGCGTTCACGTGGTCGTTGGGGTGCACCGGGGATCCGAGATGGCTGGTGGCGAGCGACGCCAGCACCTCGTTGATGTTCATGTTCGACGACGTGCCGGAGCCGGTCTGGTAGGTGTCGACCGGGAACTGGTCGTGGTGCTCTCCCGCGATGAGCTGGTCGGCCGCCCAGGAGATAGCGTCGGCGACATCGACAGAGATGATGCCGAGTGACCCGTTGACCTGCGCTGCAGCCTTCTTGATGCGTGCGAGGGCGACGATCTGGCCCGCCTCGAGGCCCGAACCGGAGATCGGGAAGTTCTCGACTGCGCGCTGCGTCTGTGCGCTGTACAGGGCATCGACGGGAACGAGAACTTCGCCCATCGTGTCGTGTTCTACGCGAAAGCGGGGGTCTGGGGTGGTGGTCACGACGTTGGGGCCTTCCGGTTTGTTCTAGAGGTTTCCGACGTGGACGTCGGGGACAGCGCGTCCTTCGAGGAGCTTGTAATTCGCGCCGACGACAGCCAGCGTACCCGCGGCGATCGCGTCGCTGATGAGCTCCGATTCGGCGAGCAGTTCGGCGATCGTATCGCGAAGGTGCTCACGTCCGACGTCGAGCGGGTCGGGTGCGCCATTCGAGATCACCGAGACGCGGCGCACGGCAGGGACGATCTTCGAGGTCAGTGAGGCGATGTGCGGGGGGAGGGGTGTCGCATCAGGCTTGACCGAGTCCATTGCGGCCGCGACAGCGCCGCACGCGTCGTGACCGAGCACGACGATGAGCGGAACACCGAGCACGCTCACGGCATACTCGAGCGAACCGATGACCGAGTCGGAGATCACCTGCCCCGCGTTGCGAACGACGAAGAGGTCGCCGATGCCCTTGTCGAAGATGATCTCGGCGGCGAGGCGGGAGTCGGAGCATCCGAACAGCGCCGCGTGCGGCGACTGGCTGAGTGCGAGCTCCTCGCGCCGCTCGACATCCTGACGGGGATGCCGCGGAGCCCCGGCCACGAATCGCTCGTTGCCGCGCAGCATCTCCTGCCACGCCTTGGCGGGGGTGCGAACCTGATCGGGCATACTAAGCAACCGCCTTTGCGAGTGTGACGAACTCCTCGTCAGGAGCCGTGCCGTAGAGAACGTAGGTGCTGCCGTCGATCTCGGCGACGAGCACATAGGCGTAGTTGCCCGGGTCTTCGGCGTCCCGGTTGTCGTAGACGGTCCACTCGACACCGTTGATGGTCGTCGTGCCCGTCGCTTGTACGGTGCCGATGACTCCGCTCACCCACGAGGGGTTGGCGTCGATGCCCTGGGTCATCGAAGCGAACTGGTTTTCGGGGGTGATGAAGCCGATGTACCAGGCCGCGACATCGTCACTCCCGGTGCGCAGTTGGGCGTCGTTGGCTAACCAGCCCTCGGGGAGTTCCGGGGTAGCCAGCGGTACTGAGGCTGACGACTGCGAGGCGATGAGGGCGTAGTCGACCGCGGGGCGCGGAGGCTGTTCTACTCGCGCGACCGAAAGAACGTTAAAGAGAACAAGCGCGAGTGACACCCCGAGCGCGATGAGCAGGTTGCGGGTCGTCGTGCTGTCGCGGTGTCGACGGGAGCTCTCGGCCTTGCGGGCCGCTTCTTCCTCAGGAGTCTCGGGGCGTCCGAGATCGGCGACGATGGGGCGGTCGGTCATGACTAGTCAGTACCCGGGGCGGTGCGGGCGGCGTCGAGGCGGGCCTTCGCACCGAGGAGCCACTCCTCGCAGCGCTTCGCGAGAGCTTCTCCGCGCTCCCACAGCGCGAGGGACTCCTCGAGCGTCGACGAGCCCTGCTCGAGCTCGGAGACGACGCGTGCGAGTTCGTCGCGCGCCTGCTCGAAACTGAGCTCGTCTACTGAAGTGTGTTCCGCGTTTGCCACGAGCTGATTCTACTCAGCCGTGCTGACCGGCGCGTGGACTATTGCACCGATTCGGCCATCGGCGACGGTGAGGGAGAGGTGGGTTCCCGCGGGCGCATCAGCGGCTGAGCGCAGAGCCTGGCCGGAGGGGAGCTGGGCGATGGCGTACCCGCGGTCGAGCGTGCGCTGGGGCGACAGGGCGCGCAAGTGGCCACGGAGTTCCCCGACCTGCGACAGCGATCGTTCGACAATGCGCTCGACTAATTCGGTGTTTCGCGATACATAGCGGCCGAGTTCTTCTGCGCGGGCATCCACCATTGCCAAGGGGTTCGCAATGGATGGCCGCGACCGCACCTGCTCGAGGCGATCGATCTCGATTCTGAGCATGCCGGTCAGGCGGGTCTGGATGCGACCGCGCGATTGTGCGACAAGTGCGAGTTCTTCGGCGACGTCGGGCACGACACGCTTGGCGGCGTCGGTCGGGGTGGACGCCCGGAGGTCGGCGACGTCGTCGAGCAGGGGGCGGTCGGCTTCGTGGCCGATCGCGGAGATGAGCGGGGTCTCACACGCCGCGGCGGCGCGCACGAGGGATTCGTCGCTGAACACGAGGAGGTTCTGAAAGTCGCCGCCGCCGCGCGCGACGATGATGACGTCGACCTCTGGGGCGGCATCGAGGGCACGAATGCCAGCCGTGACCTCGGACACCGCGCGATCACCCTGCACGGCCGCGTACTCGATGCGGAACCGCACCGCGGGCCAGCGCAACTGGGCGTTGCGCAGCACGTCTTTCTCGGCATCGCTGTCGCGGCCCGTGACGAGTCCGATGACGTTGGGGAGAAAGGGGAGTGGCTTCTTGCGCGAGTCGTCGAACAGACCCTCAGAGCGCAGCAGGGCACGCAACCGCTCGAGTCGCTCGAGCAGGTCGCCGAGGCCGACGTGGCGCATCTCGAAGACCTGCATCGTGAGTGTGCCGCCCTTGACCCAGTAGTTGGGTTTGACGAGTGCAACAACGCGGTCGCCCTGCTTGAGGTCGGCGGGGAGCTTGGCCTTGACCGACGACCAGACGGTGAACGACACTGTCGCGTCGGCGTCGAGGTCTTTGAGTTTTCCGTAGACGTTGCCGCCGGACACGCCCCACTGGGTGATCTCACCCTCCACCCAGACCGTGCCGAGGCGGTCGATCCAGCCCTTGATCTTCGCGGAGAGGAGGCCGACGGGCCATGGCGAATCGACTGTGGGTGGTGCATCCACGATCGTCATCAGTGCCTCTCCCAGTCTTCGAGTCGCGCGCCACCGTAGAATTGTCGGGTGAGCAATATCACCAACGGAAACGCGAGCGTGCATCTTGAGATGCCCCGTGTCCCGGCCCAGCGCAACAGGCTCAAGAATACCCCTGTGGCCGGTGGCAAGCGGGTGATCCTCGCGGCCCCCCGTGGCTACTGTGCAGGAGTCGACCGCGCGGTCATTGCTGTGGAGAAGGCGCTCGACCACTACGGCGCCCCGGTCTATGTGCGCAAGCAGATCGTGCACAACATCCACGTGGTCTCGACACTCGAGTCGAAGGGCGCGATCTTCGTCGACGAGGTCGATGAGGTTCCCACCGGCTCGCACATCGTCTTCAGCGCGCACGGCGTCTCCCCGGCCGTCGTGCAGGGCGCTGCCGACCGCGAACTCCAGGCCATCGACGCGACCTGTCCGCTCGTCACCAAGGTGCATCGGGAGGCAGTGCGTTTCGGCAAGCAGGACAAGCACATCCTCCTCATCGGTCACGCCGGCCACGAAGAGGTCGAGGGCACGATGGGCCACGCGCCCGAGCAGACCACGCTTGTCAACAGCCCGGCGGATGTCGCAACCCTCGAAGTCGACGACCCCGACAACCTCGTGTGGCTGTCGCAGACCACGCTGAGCGTCGACGAGACCATGCTCACCGTCAACCTGCTGCGCGAGCGGTTCCCGAACCTGCAGGACCCTCCGAGCGACGACATCTGCTACGCGACGCAGAACCGCCAGGTCGCCATCAAGAAGGTCGCAGAGTCGGCCGAGCTCGTGATCGTCGTCGGTTCATCCAACTCGTCGAACACGATGCGGCTCGTGGATGTTGCGCTCGAGTACGGTGCACAGGCCGCCTACCGAGTCGACTACGCGTCGGAGATCAAGCAGGAGTGGCTCGACGGGGTCGCCACTGTCGGAGTGACGAGCGGAGCATCCGTTCCCGAGGTTCTCGTGCAGGAGGTTCTCAACGACCTCGCCGACGCGGGCTACACCGATGTCTCGACGGTCGTCACGGCCGAGGAAGACCTCATGTTCTCCCTCCCCAAGGAACTCCGCACCGACCAGTACGGAAACGCCGACGAGCGTGGTCTCGGCGGACGCACCCGCAAACTTGATTGGCAGAAGTGATGGCCGAGCGCCCGCAGTACGGCGAGTACGCCACGCCGGAGGAGGTGGCCGCCGCGTTCGGCACCCCACCCCCACCTCTGAAACCGGCTGAGTTGCCGCCGCCCGTCGCAGGCACTGCCGTGCGCGCGGCCCCGCCCGCCGGGGTCGTCGTGGACCGGCCGTGGAACCGCATCCTCACCACGATCCTCATCGCTCTCGGCGCCTACCGCACTGTGACGAGCTTCTTCAGCCTCAACTCCGAGGGCGACAATCTCGCGACCTCGCTCGAGAGCGTCGGCTTCACCGGGTTCACCTCGGTCGAAGAGATCAACCAGCTCGCCATGACGAGTGCGGTCCTTCAAGTGGTCTTTCTCGCGCTCGCGGTGGTGGTCTCGATGCGACTTCTGCGCGCGGGGCGCATCAGCTTCTGGGTGCCACTCGTTGCAGCATTCCTTTGCTGGATTGTCATCGCCTCGCTCTACATGGGTGTTATCGTCAACGACCCCGCTTACGCGACCTGGGTCGAAAGCCAGCGGTGACGTCAGCCACGGCGCGCATTGTCGTGCTCCCGCGCGAGGTTGCGTCGGGTGTGCTGACACAGGCTGTGGCGCGTGGGGCATGGGGCGTGTCTATCGCCGTGCTCGTGCTCGCGATCCCCGTGGTGATCGATACCCTGCTTGATCGAGGGCTCGGTGATGCGATCGGGCTGCCGGTCGCGGCGCTCACCGCAATGCTCATGCTCCTCCTCGTCAGCGGCTTGTGGCCATCGGATGCCACCCGCCTCCTGCTCCTCGCCGTCGGCGGGATTCTCTCATTCGCCTATGGTGTTGCGCTCCTCGACGCTGACCCGAGCCTTAACGGGGACGGCCAGTTCATGCTCAACCGACCGCTGCTCATTCTCGTGTTCGTGGGCGGCATTGTGCGCCGACCGCTCACGGGTGTGCTCTGGGGACTGCTCGGCTACTTCGTAGCAACCGGCGTAGCACTCGCGACGGCGCTGTGGGCCGACGTTCCCTTTCAGCCGGGGTGGGGTCCGACGATGGCGCTCGGCATCTACACGAGCGCCTACCTCGCGCTCGCCCTCATCCACGCGAGCCAGTCACGCAATGTGCCCGACCTCGCCAAGCTCGAGGACGACACGCGCCGCATGGCCCTCGAGGACCAGTTCGAGCAGCGCGCGGCAGCCATCGTGCACGACACAGTACTCAACGACCTCTCGGTCGTAATGAATACCCCAGGCACGCTCGATGAGCGCGCGAGAGCGAGACTCTCGGCGGATGTCGCAACGCTCGCCGACCCGTCCTGGCTCCGTGAATCGGCACCGCGCGTGCCGATCTCCACGCCGGACGCCCGCTTACGCAACGCGATGGTCACTCTCGTCTCCGAGTTCCAGTGGCGCGGACTCACCGTCGACGTCGCCGACGACTCCGCAACGACCGTGCACCTCGACGCCGACGCGGAATCCCTCATCATCTCGGCCACCGCCGCGTGCCTCGAGAACGTGCTCCTGCACGCGGGAACGTCGCACGCAGAGCTCGTGCTGTCCTCTACCGACAGCGTTGTCACAGCGATGATCGTCGACAACGGGGTCGGGTTCGATCCTGCGACTGTCGCGCCCGACCGGCTCGGCATCCGCACGTCGATCGTTCAGCGCATTGAGTCCCTCGGCGGTAGCGTGCGCATCTGGTCGACCGTGGGCAAGGGCACCTCGGTTCTGCTGACGATCCCGACACCCGTGAGGGTGCGCCGTGGTGCCTGAGACCTGGCGGATCTCCCCGCAGCAGACCGACCCGCTCAGCTGGTTCACCCGACCGCTCATCCCGCTCGTCTTCGCAACCATGACGCTCGTTTACGGTCTTGCGGTGACGGGAGCGACCTGGAGGATGCTCACCGAACCGTGGCTCGAGCTCATCGCCGTCTTCCTCGCGGTGGGGGCGTGCGTCATCGTGCAGATCTGGACCCGCCCGCTCCGCTCGCCGTTCACGAGCCTGCACGCCGCCCTGCCGCTCGGGCTCGTGGTGCTCGCAACGGCGCTGTCCACCTACTCGATGCTGTCATCCGAGGTACTCGTGCAGCACTGGTGGATTCCGATCGGGGCCGGGCTCGTGATCGGCTCGCTTGCGCCGTACTCATCGGTGGTGCAGGTGGGCGCGTACACCGCTGTGCTCATCGTCACGACATCCATTGGTGCCTGGCTGGGCTTCATGACGCCAACGAAGGTCTGGCCACCGCTCAGTTCGATGCTCATCGCGGCGAGCGGCATCGTTGTCGCGGGCGTTGCGTCGGGCATCTTCATCTACGTCATCGTCTCGACGACGCAACGGCTCATGGCCGGTGCGGGAACCCCGCGCGTCGAGTCCGAAGCCGAGAGTGTGGATGCAGCGCGGCAGGTCGAGAGGCGCACACTCGCACGTTTGGGAACGCGCGTCGCGCCTTTCCTGCAGGGAATCGCTGAGACGGGCGTAGTCACGGATTCGGATCGCGCGCTCGCCGGCCAGCTGGCTCGGCGCTTGCGCACCGATCTCGTGAGCCAGGCCAACCGCAGCTGGCTCGACTCGCTTGCTCTTTACGGGCCGATGTACGTCGTCGATCCGGATCGCCGTGCCGACTCGATGAACACCGTGCAGCGCACCGCACTGCGCGGACTCCTGCTCGCGGTGATGAAGAACCCGACGACCAACGGTTCGCTGTTCATCGAGTTGCGCGGGCAGGAGGATGGCTCGACCGCTGTCGCGCTGAGCATCGACGTCGACCTGCCCGAGGGGCGCCGGACCATGATGCTTGCGCCGTACTACCTCACGCTGCAGACAGCCGTGCAGGATCTCTCCTGGGATCCGAGCCGCGAGCTCCTGAAATTTCAGTTTCCGCCGCAAAACGACTGATGGCGCCTCCCGACCGGGAGACGCCATGAGTGCGAGTGGATGCTACTTGCCGGAGTGTCCAGCCGAGCCGAGCTGCTTCGTGGCCTCGATGACGCGAGCGGCGAGAGCCGTCTCGGCGGTCTTGCCCCAGGCGCGAGGGTCGTAGACCTTCTTGTTGCCGACTTCGCCGTCCACCTTGAGGAATCCGTCGTAGTTGCGCAGTACCGTGTCGGCGATCGAGCGGCTGAAGGCGTACTGCGTATCGGTGTCGATGTTCATCTTGACCACGCCGTTGCGCACAGCTTCCGCGATCTCAGCGTCGGTCGAGCCGGAGCCGCCGTGGAAGACGAGGTCGAGCGGGAACGCCGCGGTGCCGTACTTGGCCTGCAGGCCATCCTGGATCTCCTTGAGGAGCGCGGGGCGCAGCTTGACTCCGCCGGGCTTGTACACGCCGTGCACGTTGCCGAAGGTGAGTGCTGCCATGTAGCGGCCCTGCTCGCCGAAGCCGAGGGCTTCGACCGTTGCGATCGCGTCATCCAGTGTCGTGTACAGCGCATCGTTCGATCCCTCGTGGGCGACGCCGTCTTCTTCGCCGCCGACAACGCCGATCTCCACCTCGAGCACCGAGTTGATCGCCTTCATGCGCGGCAGAATCTGTCCGGCAATCTCAAGGTTTTCTGCGAGAGGCACGGCCGAGCCGTCCCACATGTGCGACTGGAAGATCGGGTTGCGGCCGGCCTTCACTTCGTCTTCTGATGCCGAGATAAGGGGGAGGAGAAAGTCGTCGAGCGCGTTCTTGGGGCAGTGGTCTGTGTGCAGCGCGAT
>Ga0247813_10001242_pt1 | contig 19898 bp, 19 predicted proteins | sample UWRJL169409C1_FD_180719 | JGI IMG/M metagenome (GOLD analysis project Ga0247813, IMG submission 180719) | Plant litter microbial communities from Arlington Agricultural Research Station in Wisconsin, United States - UWRJ-L169-409C-1 | ecosystem: Environmental > Terrestrial > Plant litter >... | reverse complement strand
ACGGGGGTGGGCTTGGGCGTCGGGGAGGACGAACGGCAGGCGGCGAGTCCGAAGAATGCGGCGGCGACGGGGGCGAGCAGGAAAAGCGGAAGGAGGCGGGGGAAGCCGGACATGCGTGGGGGGAACGTTGGGACGGAGCGGAGGGGCGTCGAGACGGAATGGCCGCGGGAGGCGTGGAAATTAAGAGGTGAATTCCGTGGGTAACGAGGTGTGGCGAGAGACGGAGATGGTGGTGGCGACGGAGGTAGTGGTGACGAGGTGGGGACGGATCAGAAAGTTACACAGAGGGCACAGAGCCGGGAGGGAGTTTTGGGGAGGACCGGAGGACAATGGGTGAGTTCACGTTACGTCGGGCGGTTTTTGAGGCGGAGGTTCGGATTGAGGCAGAAAAATGGGGGCAGGAAAATAAGGGGGGAGCGGAGGATGGGGCGACGGAAGCTGAGTATCGTAGAGTTACACCGCTGTGGCCTGCGTAGTCTTGGGCGAAGTAGGCGGGGCGGAGAGGGGGGGAACCGCTCATTGACGCTAATGGCCGCTAATTTTTCGGAGGATGGAGATGGCAGACAGAGTCGGGAGGGACGAGGCGGGGATTTTTAACCACGGATCATCATTCACACAGGTTTCCACCGGCGCGCCGGGTGCTTTGGGGGATACTCCGGATGACATGATGGGCGCTGATAGACACTGATTAAGCGGATGCCGCGCGGATGAATGGGGCTAATTATTTGTGGGTGAATTCCGTGGTGACTGCGCGGGTGAGGTTGGCGGCGGCTGAGCGGAGGGCGAGGGACTCGGGCTGGTCGGCGGGGGTGATGGCGTGGCAGTGGCAACCTGACTCGGCGGGCGGAGTCGTGAGCGCGAGGCGTCCGGCGAAGACGTGGACGGGTTTGCCGAGCTGGCGGGCGCGGGCGAGGAGGGCGCCGGGGCCTTTGCCGGAGAGCGAGCTGTCGTCGAAACAACCTTCGCCGGTGATCACGAGGTCGGCGGCGGCGAGACGGGCGTCGAGGTCGAGCCAGGCCGAGACGAGATCGCTGCCGGGGATGAGACGGGCGTCGGGGGCGGCGCAGAGAAAACCGAAGGCGATGCCGCCGGCGGCACCCGCACCGGGCGTGGCGGGGAGATCGGCGGGACGGCCGAAGTGCGCGAGGAGTTGGCCGGCAAGGCGGGCCGACGAAGAGTCCAATTCTTGGATACGGGAGCGGGCCAGTCCTTTTTGCGGACCGTAGATGGCGGCGGCGCCGGACGGGCCGAGGAGCGGGTTGCTCACGTCGCAGGCGATGCGGATCGGAGGGAGATCGGCCGGGAGATGTTCGTCGAGACGGGCGATGGAGGGCCAGTGCGCAGGCGAGGGGATCGGAACGGGTGCGCCGGTGGCGTCGAGTGCGCGCAGGCCGAGGGCGGTGAGCGCACCGAGTCCGAGATCGTGGGTGGCGCTGCCGCCGACGCCGAGGAGGATGGCGCGGGCGCCGGCGGAGTGAGCGGCGAGGATGAGTTCGCCGGTGCCGGTGGTGGTCGCGTGCCACGGGTCGCGGCGGTCGGTAGGGAGCAGGTCGAGTCCGCTGGTTTGGGCCATTTCGACGATGGCGACGAAGTCGGGGGCGAGGGGCTCGGGTAACGCGAGGAGTGCGCGGGCGGCGGTGGGGATTTTGGCGAGCGGAACGAGTCCGAAGTGAGCGAGGGTGGGCGTGCCGCGCGGGCCGGTCACGGTGAGCGTGCGCAGTTCGCCACCGGCGGCGCGGGTGAGGATTTCGCAAAACCCTTCGCCGCCGTCAGCGAGCGGACAGGTGTCGATGGTCCAGCCGGGTTGCGTGGCGCGGAGGGCGGTGGCGGTGAGTGCGCAGGCGTCGGTCGCGGTGAGGCTGTGTTTGAACTTATCGAAGGCGACGAGGACGCGCATGGGGTGGCGGTGGCGGGGGGGGCTCGGAATTGGGGCAAAAAAATGAGGGTCAAAAAAATAAAGACCACGGAGTCGGACGATGGCCGTTTTTCGTTATTTTTTTTTGACCTCCCTCTTTTTGACAAAGGATTGGAGACGGGGCGGATTGGGACGGGAAATGGGTGAACTCCCTGAGCTCACGCTCAGGGCTACGGGAGGCGGACTGCGTCAGACCGGACCGACGTAGGCGAAGCGCGGTTGGATGCGTCCGTCGATTTCGATGGTTTCCAAAAACATCGCGCGGGGGCGCACCCAGAGGCCGTAGTCGCCGTAAAGCAGGCGGTAGGTGACGAGTTCTTCCTCGGTTTCGGAGTGTTTGGCGACGCCGAGGACGAGGTAGTCCTTGCCTTTGTAGTGGCGGTAGCGGCCGGGGAGCGGGCCTGCGGGGTGGACAGGGATGGGCGGGATGGGGGAGTCGGCGGCGGAGGAGTCGGAAATCATGAGTCGGACTCCAACCGGTTCGTCGGGAAAAACAAGACGCGGAACGTGCGCCGCCAAGGAAACGGGGAGGAGCGGCGTCTGCACCTGCGTCCAGTCGGTGACAGGCGGGCGTTGACGGGATTTGGCGGGGCTGCTGAGTTGGCGGCTCTGTCGGCGCCGGTTGTTTTGATTCAACGATTTCCCCATGACGTATCTTATCGGTCTCCTGCTCGGTCTTGGTTTGGCGGCGGCGTTGTCGCTGCTGTTCGGCGTTTATACCATCGGGCCCACGCAGCGCGGCGTGCTGGCGACGTTTCGCCGCGTGCAGCGCACGGTAGGCATGACGGCCGATGACCCGGTGTTCAGCGCCTTGCTTCGGGATGAAGAAAAGGCGCGTTATAATTATCCCAATATCCGGGTGATTCCGCCGGGCGGACCTTACTTCAAGTGGCCGTGGCAGCGTCTCTATCGCGTCGATATGACGATTCAGACGACGGATCTCACCTGGGATCCGGATGTGCATCAGAACACCATCGACGCGGTGACGAAGGACAACCTCACCGTGGCGATCAACGGCCAGATCCGCTGGAAGCCCTGCGAGCGTAATCTCTACGCCTACCTCTTCGGTGTGGCGCGTCCCGAAGTGCACGTGATCGGTTACTTTATCTCGGTGCTGCGCGACCGCATCGCGACCTTCGAAGGCGAACAACACGAAGGCGCGGTCGAGGGCGTTTCGATCAACGATCTCCGCAAAAATCTCTCCAGCATCAACCGCTACATGGAAGACGCGTGCCGCAAAACCACCGCGCGTTACGGCGTCGAACTGGACGCCGCGCTCATCACGACGATCGATCCGCCGGCCGACGTGGACGAAGCGCTCGCGTCCATCAACACGACGCAAAACCAAGTCGCCGCCTCGATCAGCCAGTCGCGCGCCGATGCGGACCAGAAACTCAAGATGGCGGAGCAGGCCGTGCAGATCGCGCAAAACCGCGCCGCCGCCGAGGCGGCTCCGCTGGCGGAACTGGGTCGCACGCTTGCCGCCATGCATGCGGGCGGCGGCAAACCCGCGCTCGACGGTTACCTGCGCAACGCGACCCTGCCGCTGCGCGAGAAAGCCAGCCAGACCGTCATCACCACCTGATCGCCCGCTACTCGTCCGCGAATCACGCGCGTCGTCCGCACTCATCCCTCTTTTTTAACTTCAGCTTTTTTTACGTCCCATGGACTTCATCACCTTTTTTATCACGGTCGTGGTCGGCTGCGTCGGCACCTTCATCCTCACGCCGGTCGTGCTGCTGATCGGCCGCATTTTCCAACTCTGGCGGCTGCTGCCGGAGCGCACGGTGCTTGTTTACACGCTGTTCGGAAAAGTCATCGGCAAGGTTAGCGAGCCGGGCCTGTTTTTTCCCATCGGGCACTTCGGTGCGCGGGCGCTGCTGCTCCCGTTGTTCGGCAAGGCTTACGAGGTGCCGACGCATATTTTTCAATCTTACCTGCGCAACCAACTCGTGAACTCCGAGGAAGGTGCGCCGATGGGCGTGGGCATCTGGTTCGAGGGCTTCGTGAACGACCCCGAGGCTTACCTGTTTCAAAACTCGGATCCGCTCGGTTCGCTCAAGGCCAACGTATCGACGGCGGTCGTGAAACAGCTTTCCAACCTGAAGCTCGACGTGTTGCTGGAGAACCGTGACGCGCTTTCGGCGAAGGTGCGCGAAGAGGTTTCGCCGACCTCGGCGAAGTGGGGATTCGCGATGGGTTCGACCTACATCCGCAAGGTCGCGTTTCGTGATCGCGGCATGATCGGGGAGATCGAGCGCAAGGTCGTGAATCGACTACGGCAGGTGACCGCCGCGATGAAGCAGGCGGGTGACAACGAAGTCGCGCTGATCCATTCCTCGGCCGACATGAAGGCGGCACAGCGGATCGGCGAAGCGCAGGCGGTGCGGCCGATGGTGGTGGGCAAAGTGCTCGCCGAAATCCAGAGCCAGCCCGAGGTGGCTGAGGCGTTGTTCCGGCTGCTCGACATTCAGGCAACGCTGAAGAGTCCGGGCAAAACGATCATCGCGCCGGCGCGGGGGGCGGAGTTTTTGCTGAACGCGTGAGGGCCGGCGATTGAGCGGATGCGCGGCGCGTTTGACGTAGCACCGAAATGGACCTCCGTTAACAACTTCATGGCTGCACCTCGAAAACCGGCTTTGTTTCACCTCTCAGGATTGGGAACGGATTACCCGATTTATATCGATGAGCCCACCGGCGCGGAGGAGGGAACGCCGTGGATCACGGTGCTGTGTCTCGATGGAGACGATCAGTTCGCCGATCTCTGCAAGGCGCGCGCGGTTCTCGCGAAAACACATACGCTGCCGTCCTTGCTGTTGGTCGGCATCGGTTATGGCGCGAGTTACGGGAAGCCGGGGAACAAGCGTTCGCGCGACTATACGCCGGTGGCGATTGCCGAGGCGGAGGGCGCGGGCGGGGCGGATGCGTTTCTGGATTTTATCAAAGACACGGTGTGGCCGGAATTGGAGCGGCGGTATCCGGTTCACCCAGAGATTCGCGGGGTGACGGGGTATTCGCTGGGGGCGTTGTTCGCGCTGCATGCGTTGTTTAAGCGGGAGCCATTTTTCAACCGGGTGCTGGCGGCGTCTCCGTCGATCTGGTGGGGCGAGCGGGCGGTGTTGGCGCCGTTGTCTGCGTTGCAGAAGGCGGATGTTGAGTTGCCGGCGCGGTTGTTTGTGAGCGTGGGGCTGAAGGATTCGCAGTCGATGACGGGCGATCTGGTTTTGCTGGAGGATCAACTCGCGGCGCGGCCGGTGCGCGGGCTTGATGTGCGGAGCGCGCGGTTCCCTGAGTGCAATCACTTCAATGCCATTGCGGTGAGCTTTCGCACAGGGCTGGTGGAGTTGTTTGGCGCATGAAAACGGCGGCCGCATTAATGCCCGCACCGATTACGTTGAGCGCGGCGCAGGCGCGGCGGTTTGCGTTGCAGGCGCTCGGGCTGACTCGGCCGCACACGACGGTTGCGGAGGTGCTGGCGCATCACGGCTACGTGCAGATCGATCCGATCAACGTCTGCGGGCGCATGCATGATTTGATCCTGCGTCCGCGGCTGGCGGGTTATCGCGAGGGGGACTTGATGCGGTTTGTGCATGGCGAGGCGGAGACGCTGCCGTCGGAGCGACGCGCGGCGTTTGAACATCACCTGCCGTCCACGGGCATCCTTGTCGTGTTGGAAAACGAAGCGTGGCCCTACTTGCAGGCGGCGATGCGCGCGCGTTCACGACGGACGGGCGCGTGGTCGGGCCGACTCACGGCGCGCGAGGCGGAACTGGCGACGCGGTTGCTGGCGGAGATCGCGGCGCGCGGTCCGCTCGGGTCGGATGCGATCGAGGACAAACGCGCGGGCGTGCGCACGTGGGGCACGGCGACGCTGGTGAAGGCGACGTTGCAGAAACTGTTTTTCCACGGACGTCTGTTGATCGCGAGGCGCGAGGCGGGTCGGCGGCTTTACGATCTGCCGGAGCGCGTGCTGCCGGCGGCGGTGTTGGCGCGTCCGCCGGCGACGGAGGCCGAGGTCGTGCGTTGGGAGGCGACCTTGAAGCTGAGGCAGCGGCGGTTGACGGCGCTTAAGCGGACCGAACTCGCGGCGGTGGCGGATTTGGTGCAGCCGGTGCGGGTGGAGGGTGCGCCGCTGTTGTATGCGTTGCGGACGGATGCGGCGTTGCTCGAGGGTGCGCGTGATCCAGCCAAGGGAAATGGAAACGAGGCGGTGGAGGCGGTCGCGCGGTTACTGGCGCCGCTGGATCCGTTGATCTACGACCGGGCGGTGACGCGGGCGTTGTGGGGTTTTGATTACACCTGGGAGGTATATGTGCCGTTGCCGAAACGGAAACGCGGCTACTACGCGCTGCCGCTGCTCGCGGGAGATGCGCTGGTGGGACACGTGGACCCGAAGGCGGACCGGAAGGCGGGTAAGTTAAACGCGGTGTCGCGCGACGTGCGGCGCGGGCACGCGGCGGGGGCGGGCGTGGCGTTGAAGGAACTGGCGCGGTTTCTGGCGCTGCGGTGAATGGGTTCATTTTCTTATATCTCTATGAGACTTACCTTCGTGTTTCCGTTTTTGGTGTTGTTGATATCCGGGACCGCAGTGGCTCCGTTGTGGTCGGCCACTGAGATCACGCCGGCGGATCCGTTGATTCGTTATGTGGGGCGGTTTGATGAGCGCGAGGTGGGCGTGCGGCGCGTGGCATGGTCGGCGAGCACGGTGGCGTTTACCGTCTCGGCTGGGTCGGTTGCGGTCACGATGCGAGACAAGGGGGCGAATTTTTGGCAGGTCGTGATCGATGGGAAGCCGACAGCGGTGCTGGCGCTCGAGGCAGGCGAAAAAACTTATCCCGTCGCGACGGGGCTGCCGGCGGGGGCTCATCTCATCGAACTCGTGAAACGCACCGAGGCGGGGATGGGGGCGAGCGAGTTTGTCGGATTGAAGATGGATGATGACGCGAAGCTCTTGCCGACGGCGGCGCGCACGCGGCGCATCGAAGTCATCGGGGATTCGATCAGCTGCGGTTTCGGCAACGAAGCGACCAGCCAGAACGAGAAGTTTACGCCGGGCACGGAGAACGCGTGGCTCGCTTACGGCGCGGTCGCGGCGCGGGCGGTGAATGCCGATTATGTGTGCATCGCGTGGTCGGGGAAAAAGCTCTGGCCGGACAACACCATCGTCGAACTCTACGACCGCGTGCTGCCGTATTCGGCGGGCTCGTTGTGGGATTTTAAACGGCAGGTGCCTGACGTCGTGGTGATCACGCTGGGGACGAATGATTTTGGCCGGGTAAACCCGGAGGAAGCGGGTTGGGTGGCGGCTTACGTCGGGTTCATTGAGCGCGTGCGGACGCATTATCCGAAGGCGGTGATTTACTGTGCGTCGAGTCCGATGATGGGCGATTTTAAGAGTGAGCGTAAGCCGCGCACGACGATCGCGGGTTACTTGGAAAAGGTGGTGGCGCAGGCGAACGCGGCGGGTGGTCCGCCGGTGCGGTTGATCGATTTTGCCACGCAGAAGATGGAGAACGGGATTGGAGCGGCGTGGCACCCCAGTGCGAAGACGCATGCGATCATGGGCGAACAACTGGCGGCGGCGTTGAAGAAGGACCTGGGGTGGTGATCGGACGGGGGCGGGACTTTTGTTTCGCCGAGTTGAGTTGAAAAAAAAGGCGCGAAGACCGGTGGGTCTTCGCGCCTTGGGGCGGCTGCTTGGCGGAGTTTTGTTAGAACGCGCTGCCGTCGGCTTTGGTGCCGCAGAGGGCGACTTCGAGGCCGAGGTTGGCGGCGAGTTGCGCCTTCGTATAAAGCGCGAGATCGGCTTCCTTGGCGCTGTTCGCGTAGACAACCTGGATGTGGTTGCTCTTGTGGCGGGCCATCATGGCTTCGCGGTCCACGCCATAGGTGACGGCGTGCATGATCGGCCATTGCACGGTGGTCTCTTTCCAGCGGCGGTCGGTCTCGGCCTGGGGCAGCGCGATGACCTTGGCGCGGCCGAGGTCCATCTTGAGTTTGCCGTTTTCGACAAACACGCGGCTCCAGACGAGTTCGCCGACTTTGGCGATACCGCGGAGGGTGCCGCCGCCGAGGCGGAAATACATGCCGGGCTGGCGGAGCGAGTCGGAACCGGCCCAACCGCCGATGTGGTGCGCGGGCGGGGCGCTGCCGGAGATGAGGAACACCCAGACGTATTCGTCGGTGGTGCCGCTCTCGTCGAAGGCGCCCCAACGCAGATCGTGGAGCGTGTTTTCGACGGGCTGGCCGAGAGCCTTGTGAACGCGGTAGGTGAAGAGTCCGTCGAGGCCGGCGCATTCATCGACCTCGTTGAAGTGCGGGATGGGCTCGCCGTCGCGGATGACTTTGCCCTGGGCGTTTTTGACGGGGGGGCGGTCGCTGTTGTTGAGCGTGCCCTCGACGAGGTCGGAGGCGGGGAGGAGATCTTTGAGTCCCTGCTGGTATTGGATGCCGATGGTCTCGCAGCCGAATTCGTCGGCGATGCGGACGGCGGCGACGTAGGTTTTGCACTGCCAGAGGACCTGCGCCTCGGTGAGTTCGGTGACCTCGTCTTTGCCGAAGTGGAACTTGAGGCCCTTCTTTTTATACCAGTTGAAAACGGCCTGGGCGTCTTCGTCGCTGACCTGGGTCGCGCCGTAGTAGAGGGCGGATTGGGAGAGGCGCTCTTTGTAGACGCCGGTCTGGAAGAGGAGTTCGTCGGGGATAATGGCGTTATACATGCCCATGCAGCCTTCGTCGAAGACGCCCATGATGGACTTCTTTACGCGGAGCTCGTCGGCGAGTTTTTTGGCGAGGGCCTTGGCCTTGGCCGGGACGGTGGTCTTGGCGAGGGGTTTGACGTGGGAGATCTTGTGTTTGGTCACGCCCGTCTTGAGCCACTCGGAGAGTTTGCCGAGGAAGTAGTCGTCGTCGAAGTTGTCGCTCCAGAGGGTGGAGTATTTGACGCCGGCTTTGGTGAGGCCGCCGTTGAGGTTGAGCATGCCGACGAGGCCGGGCCAAGTGCCGGACCAGTTGGCGACGGTGAGGATCGGGCCGCGGTGCGAGATGAGGCCGTGGAGAATGTGGTGGGAATACTGCCAGACGGCTTCGGCGATGATGATGGGCGCATCGGGATCGATGGTGGCGAACACCTCCATGCCTTCCTTCTGGGAGGAGATGAAGCCGTGCTTCACGTCCTTTTTGTAGCCGTGGGCGCGCACGAGCTTGTGGCCGAGATTGGCGACGGCGGTGGTGAGGGTTTTTTCCATTTCCTGCTGGGCGGCCCAGCAGACGGCGTTGGCGGAGTGGCGCAGGTCGCCGTTGGCGATGAGCGTGACGGTATTTTTCGGAGCTTTAGGCATGGTGAGGGTGAAACTGATTTTTTGGGGAAACGAAGCAGTGGTGAGCTAGAGATTATCGGCGGTGGGCCGATGTCAGGGGAAAGGCTGATAATACTCTGGATAAAGGGCGCGGAGAATGGATAAAGGAGGGACAAACATGGACAAAATCGGCACATCCCAGGCGGAGGCGTTGCTCTCGAAGCAAGTCACGGGGACGCGGTATTTTTTCCTGAATCTGGCGCCGGCGGGCGCGGCGAAGGGCGTGGCGGTGGCGTTGGGGGGGCGGGAGCGGTGCAATCCGGATTACGAGATCCGGCGCGCGTCGTATTCATATTTTGGCGTCGAGTATGTGGCGGACGGGGCGGGGCAGGTGGAGTTGGACGGCGTGGCGCACGGGCTGCGGGCGGGCAGTGTGTTTGCCTACGGGCCGGCGACGCGCTGCGTGCTGCGGACGGATCCGGCGCGGCCGATGTTGAAGTATTTTGTGAGCGTGAGCGGGGCGGGCGTGGCGAAGCGATTGCGCGAGGCGGGGATCGGTCCGGCGCAGGTGCGGCTGCTGGCGGCGCACGCGGAGGTGCGCAGCGTGGTCGAGGACATCGTGCGCGAGGGGCAGCGCACGGGGGCGCTGGCACGGAGGATCTGCGCGCAGTTATTCGAGTTGCTGCTGCTGAAGATCGAAGACGCGGCGGGAGCGGAGGCGCAGGGCGATCCGGCGCAGGAGAGCTTCCAGCGGTGCAAGGCGCTGATCGACGCGGAAGCGGACCGGCTCATGACGTTGCGCGAGATCGCGGCGGCGGCGGGGTTGGAGGAATCGAGCGTGTGCCGGTTGTTTCGGAAATATCAGGACACGAGTCCCTATCAGTATCTGCTGCGGCGGAAAATGAACCTGGCGGCGGCGTTTTTAGTCGAGGGCAAGGGGCGCGTGAAGGAAGCGGCGCAGAGCGTGGGATTTGCCGATCCGTATCATTTTTCGCGGTGCTTTAAGTCGGTGCACGGGGTGGCGCCGAGCGAGCTGTTGAAGCATAGCCGGCTGGGGTGAGGGGAATCGGAGCGCGAGCGAGCGAGCGGCCCACGAAGAAGGGACGGGTGGCGGCTTGCGGAGGTCGAGCGGGATCGCGTGAATGGGGCGATGTTAACGAGCCCCCCGGTGATTCGGAGCGTTGAGGCCATGCGGATGGATATTCCGTTGTTCGCGCCGTTCGGGATTTCGGGCGGAGCGCAGGCGGTCGCGAATAATGTGCTGGTCACGCTCGTGCTGGAGGATGGCACCGTGGGTTACGGCGAGGCGGCTCCGTTGCCCGCCTACAATGGTGAAACCCAGGCGCAGGTGCTGGCGGCGTTGGGGCGCGTGCGGGAAGCCGTGGCGGGGCGGGAGGCGGCCGATTGGCGCAGTGTCGCGGCAAGCGTGCGTGAGTTCGCGGGTGGATCCGGCTCGGCGCAGTCCGCGTTCGAGATGGCGCTGCTGGATGCGCTCACGAAGCGCGGGGGCGTGCCGCTCTGGAAGTTTTTTGGCGGAGCGGGCACGGAGTTGGAAATCGACATGACAGTGACGACGGGCACGGCGGCCGAAGCGGCGGAGGCGGCGAGGGACATCGCGCGGCGCGGCATTCGCATGATCAAGGTGAAGATCGGCGGAGCGGCGGGGGCGGCGCACGATCTGGCGCGGATAGTGGCGATTCACGAAGTGGCGCCGGGGGCGCCGTTGATTTTGGACGGGAATGCCGGCGTGTCGCGGGCGGCGGCGCGGGAACTGGCGGCCGGATTAAAGCGGGCGGGGATTAAGCCGGCGTTGTTGGAGCAATGGCTGGCGAAGGACGACTTGGATGGCATGCGGGCGTTGCACGAAGAAACGGGCTGGATGGTGGCGGCGGACGAGGCGGCGTGCACGGCGGCGGATGTGCGGCGCATCGCGGAAAAACGGGCGGCGCAGGTGATCAACATCAAGTTGATGAAGGCGGGCGTGGCGGAGGCGTTGGACATCGTCGCGGCGGCGAAGGAGGCGGGACTGGGACTGATGATCGGCGGCAACGTTGAATCGATCCTGGCGATGACGGTGTCGGCCTGTTTCGCGGCGGGTGCGGGCGGGTTCACGTATGCGGACCTGGATACGCCGTTGTTTTTGGCGGAGAACCCGTTTGACGGCGGCTTCACGCTGGACGGCGGGCGCCTGTCGGTGGCGCACATCCTGGCCGGGCACGGAGTGACGCCGCGGCGGAGGTGAGGGCGCTCAGAGATTTTCGTCCTGGCCGGGCGCGAGCTCGCCGCGGTTGGCGGGCAGGTGATGCGGCAGAAAATAATAATAGCTCATCAGCCACCAGCTGCGCGAAGAGCGGTAGAAGAGGATCGGAAACCCGATGGCGCCGACTCCGGCGATGATCGCGGCGGCGAGTCCGGACAATACCCCCACGAGATAAAGGATGAGGACGGGCAGGAGGAAGCCGAGGATGGTGACGCCGTAATTGAGCGACATGGAGCCGAGGAAAAACCCTTCGTCGCGCTCGATCTTGAGTCCGCAGTCCGGGCACTCGGGGTTGAGGTCGAAGAGCGAGCCGTCTTTGAAGAGATTGGGGCCGCCACAGTTGGGGCAACGGTGGGTGATGCCGCGGGCGAAGATCTGTCCTTTGGTGACTTTCATGAGGTGGACGGTGGCGTGAACGGAGCGGGCGGCAGTGTGGGAATCCGGACAGGAAAAAGGCACGCCGGAAAACCGGCGTGCCTTGAATGAGAAGCGATCCTGACCGGGCTTATTACGAGCCGAGCTGGTAACGCACGAAACGGCGCACCTGGATGTTTTCGCCGGTTTTGGCGATGGCTTCGGTGAGGATCTCCTTGATGGATTTCTCGGGGACCTTCACGTAGGGCTGATCGAGGAGGACGATGCTCGAGTAGAATTTCTCGATCTTGCCTTCGACGATCTTCTGGACGGCGGCCGGGGGCTTGCCAGCGACCTGGGCGGCGGCGATGTCGCGTTCGGCGGCGACATCGGCCTCGGGAACCTGGTCACGGGTCACGTAGAGCGGGTTCGCGGCGGCGATGTGCATGCCGAGGTTGCGGACGAGGGCCTTGAAGTCGTCGTTGCGGGCGACGAAGTCGGTCTCGCAGTTGACCTCGATGAGGACGCCAACTTTGCCACCGACGTGGATGTAGCTCTCGATGAGGCCTTCCTTGGCTTCGCGATCGGCGCGTTTGGCGGCCGAGGCGGCACCCTTCTTGCGAAGGATGGTGATGGCGGCTTCGACGTCGCCGTTGGTCTCAACAAGCGCGCGCTTGCAGTCCATGAGGCCGGCGCCCGTCTGGGAGCGCAGGTCGTTGACTTGGGAGGCGGTGATGGTGGTGCTCATTAAATAATCAGTGACGAGGGCTTATTCCTTGGGAGCGGCGACCTTCTTGCGGGCGGCAGGAACGGTCTTCTTCTTGGAGGCGGCAGCGGCGTCGGCCTCGGAGAGTTCAACACCGGAAGGGATGCTGACCTTGGAGAGATCGACTTCGCCTTCTTCGTTGACGGCGCCGGAGGAGGAGGCGAGTTCGGCGGAGACGGCGCGGAGATCGGCCTGACCGCGGGTGTTGCGGCGGCTGTCACGCTGGGAGAGACCGCTCTGGATCGCTTCGACGACGGTGTCGACGATGATGCGGATGGACTTCACGGCGTCGTCGTTGCCGGGGATCGGGAACGCGAGCTGGGTGGGGTCGGAGTTGGTGTCGACGAGGCCGACGCAGGGGATGTTGAGGCGCTTGGCTTCAGCAACGGCGATGGCTTCGTGGTTGGCATCGAGAACGAACACGGCGGAGGGCAGTGCGTTGAGCTCGAGGATGCCGGAGAAATTCTTGTTCATGCGCACCATCTCGCGCTTGATGGCGGACTCTTCCTTGGAGGAGAGCTTGGCGAGTTCGCCGGAGGCTTCCTGCTGCTGGAACTTTTTGAACTTCGCGATGGATTTCTTGACGGTGGCGAAGTTGGTGAGGGTGCCGCCGAGCCAGCGGTCAACCGCGAAGGGCTGGTGGGTGGCGATGGCGGCCTCGCGGACGATTTCCTGGGCCTGGCGCTTGGTGCCGACAAAGAGGACGTTGCCACCGGCGGCGACAGTCTCTTCGAGGAAGGTGTAGGCCTTCTGGAGGAGGTCGTGGGTCTTGCCGAGGTCGATGATGGTGATGCCCTGGCGGTGGTCGAAAACGTAGGGCTTGGAGCGGGGATTCCAACGGCGGGTCTGGTGGCCGAAGTGGACGCCGGCATCGAGGAGGTCTTTAGGTGAGACGTTCATGGAGTTGATCTATGTATCTTTGAAACACAGGTCGGCCAGAGGGCCGCCTTGCGATCGAGATGAGTGTTGTGGTTGTTGTTTCCCGAGCCCGGAATTGGGCGAAGGAAAGGCAGAGCACAGAGAGCGAGGAAAGGGGTGGCAAGCGGAGAATCGGAATTTTTTCCAAAAGGCCATTGACAGTGAGAAGTGCGGAAGCATGGTCTGGCCCTCCCACTTATTGCAGGGTGGAGCAGCCCGGTAGCTCGTCAGGCTCATAACCTGAAGGTCGTTGGTTCAAATCCAACCCCTGCACCCAATTTTAGCCCCTTCGATTTGTCGGAGGGGCTTTTTTGTGTCCGCGAAGACGCGACGTTCGTGCGGAGGTTTAGCATCTGCAAGGGGGCCCGGGAGTTTGAGCGATCAACATCGGGGCTCGGTCAAAATAGTGGTGCCCGGGGCGGGACTCGAACCCGCACGACCTTACGATCAAGAGATTTTAAGTCTCTGGTGTCTACCATTCCACCACCCGGGCGGGCGGCACTACCGGCAGCAGTGAAAGTGCGCGCCTGTTCGCGGTCAACGCTGGGCCTTGTCATAGCGCGGGAAATAACGGCGCGTAGTTATTCGATCCGGTGTCGTGGCATGGGTGTTGGGAGTTGAGCAGCCGAGGGAACTTGCGGAGGGTTTTCGTTTCGCACCTGTGGCTTCATGAATCTGCTTTCTTCTTCCATCGGCCGTCTTCGCGTCATCGGGTTTCTCGAGGGCGTTTCATTTCTCGTGCTCCTCGGCGTCGCCATGCCGCTCAAATATTATTGGGGCGAACCGGCGGCCGTGCGCGTCGTTGGCATGGTGCACGGCGTTCTGTTTCTCGCCTATATCGCGGCGACCGTGCAGGCGTGGATGGAGCATGACTGGTCGTGGAAACGGGCGGCGCTGCTGATGTTCGCGAGTCTTGTGCCGTTCGGGACATTTTATGCGGATGTGAAGTGGCTGCGCACGGAGCGGGCTTGAGCGTGCGGCGCGACGGGGTGCGGGGCGCATCGGAGCGCGAGCACGCTCGCGGCCTACGGTGAATAGGCGGGAGGAGTCGAATCGGACGACACGGGGGGCGTCCCTCCCTCGGTGGTGGAATGCACGATGTTTTATTCCAAATACGGGCGGAGCACTTGACAGAGAATGCCTGCGCCTTTCGGTAGGCGTGTGCGTCGCCTTTTTTCCATTTTCACCCTGCTGATCGCCGCTTCGTGGCTGATCGGAGGCGTGTCGACGGAAATGTCGGATGACGCATCGGGCGAATTTTCGAGTGGAGTCCATTCGGGCGAACTGCGCGTTCGCTTAAAAGCGGTCAAGGTTCAGGTGTCCGCAATGGACGGTGGACGAGCGGCCGCTCCGGTGCCCATGGGGACGAGTCCGCGCACGGACGTGGTTGCGGTGCGATTGTGTTCCGTAATCACGCGCGGGGCATTGCTGGCGCAGCGTCCGCAGTCGGCCGCCGTGGTGCCGCCGGCGCCGTCGCTGACGGGGCAGATCGTATTGGTTATATAAACCAGCAGGTTGGTCAGGTGTCCGGTGCCGGTTCGCTCATCGAGTGACGGCGCTGTTGTTGGAATAGTTTTAATAACCGTTCGCGGCCCCCGTTGGGTTTCGCGGCGGAGACCTTGAGCCCTTTTTATTGTTTTAGCCCCATGCCTCACGACATCTCTCTGATTACCACGATCGCCTTCGGCCTCACGGCGGCGCTCATCTTCGGCCTGCTGGCCAAACGCATCGGCCTGTCGCCGATTGTCGGATACCTTTTAGGCGGTCTCATGGTGGGACCGCATACGCCGGGTTTTGTGGGCAACGCGGTGCTCGCCGCGCAGCTCGCGGAGATCGGCGTGATCCTGCTGATGTTCGGCGTGGGCTTGCATTTCCACCTGAAGGATTTGCTGGCGGTGCGCAAAATCGCGATTCCGGGTGCGCTCGGGCAGAGCGCGGCGGCGACGGTGTGCTGCCTGGGTGTGGCGATCGCGGCGGGATTTGATTGGAAGAGCGGACTCGTGCTGGGGGCGGCCACGTCGGTCGCGAGCACGGTGGTGCTGCTGCGCGTGCTCATGGATCACGGCCTCGTGGACACGCCCGAGGGTCACGTGTCGATCGGCTGGCTGGTGGTGGAGGATATCATCACGGTGCTCGTGCTGGTGATGCTGCCGGCCTTGGCGGCGTCGGGAGCGGTGGCCGGCGCGGTGGATGCGGCGGGCGGCGCGGGTGGCGGAGTCTGGGCGGCGCTCGGCATGGCGGTGTTGAAACTGGTCGTGCTGGGCGGAGTCGTGGCGCTGGCGGGTGCGAAGTTCGTGCCCTGGTTGCTGCTGCGGGTGACGCGCCTGCGTTCGCCGGAGCTGTTCACGCTGACGGTGCTGGTGATGGCGATGGCGGTGGCGGTGTTCTCGTATCTGATTTTCGGAGCATCGATGGCGCTCGGCGCGTTTCTCGCGGGCATGATGGTGGGCCAGTCGAAGGTGAGCCATCAGGCGGGCGCGGACGCGCTGCCGATGCGCGATGCGTTCGCGGTGCTGTTCTTTGTGTCGGTCGGCATGTTCTTCGATTACTCGGTGCTGTGGGAATCGCCGGGCCTGGTGCTGGGCGTGCTGGCGATCATCCTCGTGGTGAAGCCGGTGGTGGCGCTGCTTATCGTGCTGGTGAGCGGGCGTTCGCTGCGGACGGGGCTCACGGTGGCGGGAGGGCTCGCGCAGATCGGCGAGTTTTCCTTCATCCTGGGCGAACTGGCGAAGTCGTTGAAGCTGCTGCCGGGCGAGGGCTACGATGTGCTCGTGGCGGGCGCGATCATCTCGATCAGCGTGAATCCGTTTCTGTTTAAGTCGCTGCTCAAGCTGGAGCCGTGGATTCAAAAGAAGCCGAAGCTGGCGCGTCTGTTGAACCGGGGTGCGGAGTCGCTCGGTCGCGAGGCGAATGAGAACGTGCTGGCGACGGAGGCGGGCAGCCATTCGTCGGTGAAAGCGATCGTGGTGGGTTACGGCCCGGTGGGGCAGACGGTGACGCGGTTGCTGGGCGAGTTCGGCATCGCGCCGACGATCATCGAGACGAACATCGACACGGTGCTGGAGATGCAGCGCGAGGGGCGGCGCGCGCTTTATGGCGATGCAACGCGCGGCGGGCTGCTCAGCGAGGCGGGTATCGGGACGGCGACGTATCTGGTGGTTACGCTGCCGAAGACGGATATCGCGGTGGCGGTGATCACGGCGGCGCGCGCGCTGAACCCGGATATCCGCGTGCTGACGCGTGCGCGTTATCTGCGTGAGCGCGAGGTGCTGGAAGATGCGGGCGCGATGGTGATCAGCTACGACGAGGCGGAGTCGGCGGTGGGGCTGGCCGAGGTGTTGCTCACGGAGGTGAAGGCACCGGTGGCGCGGATTGAGGCCGAGGTGGTGCGCATCCGGCGTGAGCTGGCGGTGCAGGGGTGAGCGATAAAGGCGCGGGACGCGCCTTTATCGCAGTTTAAGGTGAAAGGTTAAGTTTAAGGAGGAGGGCGGTGTCGCAGGGTCGGAGACGAGGGAGTGACCGCTCTAACGGGTCGGACCGGGAGGTCCGACCTCCGTTTGGAGGCAGGCTTGGAAGCCTGCGCTACTTGGATGGAACCGGGTTACTTTGCGCGGCTTTGCGGGCGGCGCGTTTTTGGACGGCGACGGAGATCGGGTGGCGGATGCAGCCGTGGTAAATGCAGAGGATGACGATCATGCCGGCGGCGGCGTAGAGCAGGCCTTCGACGGTGGTCGGCACGGCGGGGCGGTAAACGTCCAGGGTCGCGCTCGCGATGGAGCGGTCCAAGTGCGCGAAAAAGACGAAGGGTTTTTCCCAGATCGAGGCGTTGCGGAGGGCGCTCTCGGCGTTGGCGAGGTAGGCGACGCGGTCGAGGGAGTTTTGCATGACTCCGCCGAGTTGGGCGACCGCGGTGTCGGCGTTGGCCGAGGTGCGTTCGATGAATTGGGGGAGTGTGAGTCGGGCCTGCGCGGCGGTGTTTTCGAAGAGCGCGAGTTGGCGGCGGGCTTCGTCGAGGTGTCCGCCGAGGCGTTGCAGGTATTGCTGGATGAACTCGGGGAGCTGGCAGAAGGCGATGGCGCCGAGCAGGCAGAGCACGCGGTCGAGAAAACCTTCGCCGGCGCGGAGGAGGGGGCGGAGTGGAGCGGTCCAGCGCATGGGAGAGATCGTTTGGATTATGCGGTGCGGGGCAAGTGCGCGCGCGGGCGTGTGAGCGGGACGGACACGGGAGGGCGGGGAAAGTAACGTGGAGGGTTACTTTGTTCGGACCACTCGCTCACGCGTGTAGCTACGTTCGGACGAAACGGCTCCGCCGTTCCGCTACGACGGAGGAGGCGGAGAGGATCAGGCGAGGGCGGCGCGGACGACGGCGCTGAAGCGGGCCATGCCGGTCTCGATCGCGGCGTCGCTCGCGTTGCTGAAATTGAGGCGGAGCGTGTTGTGCACGGATTCACCGACCCAGAACGGGGCGCCGGGGACGAAGGCGATTTTTTCGCGGGCGGCCGTCGCGAGGAGCGTGGTCGTGTCGAGTTGGGCGGGGAGCGTGACCCAGAGGAAGAGGCCGCCGGAGGGTTTGGTCCAGGTGCAGCCGGCGGGGAGTCCGCGTTCGAGGGCGGAGAGCATCAGGTCGCGGCGGTGCGCATACACGGTGCAGAGCATCTTCACGTGGGCGGCGAGGACGCCGGGCTGGCTGACGTAGTGGTGGACGATGCGCTGGGTAAAGGAGGATGTCTGCAAGTCGGAGGCTTGCTTGGCGGAGGTGAGTTTTTCGCGGAGGGCGCGGTCGGTGACGACCATCCAGGCGACGCGGAGGCCGGGGGCGAAGATCTTGCTGGAGGTGCCGAGGTAGAGGCAGTCGCGCGCGCCGGGGTAGGCACCGAGCGCGGGGAGGGCTTCGCCGGTGAAACGCAGTTCGCCGTAGGGGTCGTCTTCGAGAATGGGAATGCCGAAGTGCGCGGCGATGCGGACGACCTCGGCGCGGCGTTCGGTGGTGAGAGAAACGCCGGTCGGATTCTGGTAGTTGGGAATCAGATACAGGAGCTTCGGACGGACCGGGGAGGTTTCGAGGAAGGCGCGGAGGGCGTCGGGCTGGATGCCGTTCTCGTCGGTGGCGATGCCGATGGCGCGGGCTTCGTAGGCTTGGAATGACTGGAGGGCGCCGAGGTAGGCGGGGTTCTCGGTGAGGACGATGTCACCCGGGTCGAGCAGGACTTTGGCGATGAGATCGAGCGCCTGCTGGGAGCCGTGGGTGATGATGATGTCGTCGGGCGCGACGGAGAGGCCGACGGTGGCGGAGAGGTGGGAGCAGACCCAGGTGCGCAGGGGGGCGTAGCCCTCGGTGACGCCGTATTGGAGGGCGGCGCGGCCGTCGGTGGCGAGCACGGCCTGCGAGGAGGCGGCGACGGCATCGATGGGAAAGAGTTCGGGCGCGGGGAGGCCGCCGGCGAAGGAGATGATGTCCGGTGCGGAGGTGACCTTGAGAATTTCGCGGATGGCGCTGGGTTTGAGCGCGGCGGTGCGCGCGGCGTAGCGATACACGGTTTGAGAGGAGGCGGAGGTGGTCACGGGCGGGGGGACATCGTCAGTCGGGTTCACGGGCGGTCGAGATTAAAAAATGTCAGGTCGCGGGGTTGGGCGGGGGCGGGCTCGGGAATGAGTTCGGGATGTGCAGTAAGCATGAGCATGTCATGTCCGGCGGGACGTCGAGGCGTTTCAAAGAAAGGCGTCGTAATTCCCGGGCGGAAGGCCGGGCGCAAGTTGAGCGGTTGCGCGAAGTGCAACGCGATTTGGGTGAGGTCGATCATGGTGGTGGCGGGTGTGTGGTTGTTTTTTAACCCCACTGCCTGTGCCAGACCGGACAGGGCACAAAAAAAGCCCCCTCCGGTATGGCACCGGAGGGGGCGAAATTGGATTCGCTCAGGCCCCTCTCGGCGCGTGACTAACGGACACGACGACGACTGCGACTACGGAGGAGTAGGCGGAGGCTTTGGAAGCGGTCGTGTTGCGGAGGTTCATTGAGACGAGGGGAAAGAGGCGGGAAAACGGACGCCGGTCAAGCGCGGGGTGCGGTGAAGCCATAGGTGGGAGACGTCGCGCGCGGAGGAGGCGGGAGGTTTTTAGAAATCGTAAGAACCTTTGACGGAGGGAGGTTAAGCGGCCCCGACGGGGTCGTCGGGGCTCCATCGGAAACGGGCGCAAAAAAACCAGCGGCCCGGGGGGCGCGCTGGTTTTTTGGGCGAGGCTTTGGCTCAGGCGGCGCGGGCGGCGGCGCGGCGTTTTTTCACGGATTCGTCGGCGCGGCGGTCGAGCCAGCGGATGAAGGCGAAGCGGGGGCGGGGGCTCACGAATTCGTCGGCGTGGACGTGTTCGCCGTGGGTGTAGAGGGTCTCG